>JACCDP011445335.1_pt1 | contig 42444 bp, 36 predicted proteins | sample 7445841 | NCBI WGS metagenome assembly JACCDP01 (sample SAMN15323441, study PRJNA562643) | freshwater metagenome | isolation source: river surface water | place: USA:Blue River Watershed | collected 2017-08-17
AGTTAATTGGACACCCCCCCAGCCTCGAAGCTGGCCAAGACTTAATGTAGCTACTAGCCCCTGATAAGACATTCGCTACAGTCTAGTCGCCCTCCTATATCAGTAGGTGCTTAGGGGTGATTGACTTATATATATCTATTCGTTTGCCCCCTGCTTTTATTTCCAAAAAAACAGGAAAAAATATTTTTTTATTTGTAGAATATTCCGTTGAGATCCTTTAGGAAATACCTACGATATTCACCATTATCGTAATGGTCACTTTCCTTGTATTCGACTAGGATTGAAGTATTACCTACATCCACTAGCTTACCTATTCTCTTGCCAAACTTCTCATAGCTTGGCTTGTTATAGCTGGTAATGACTACACTACCATTAAGATATTCCTTAAGATCCACACCAGGTTGACCTACATAATTGAACATTGCTACTATCCTTTCTTTAAAGATTAACTGTACTACCATTATCTAACCATGCTGCCCACAATTCATGACCGCCAAACCCATCCTCTTGCCAGCCTACACAATATAAACCGCCTATAGTGAAATGCCTTGGACTTCCTGCTATTGTTAGTAAATCACTTAGGAACCCTATGGCTAACTCTCTTGCCCAATGTGGACATTCTTCTTTACCTTCTCCAGTTAACATTGTGTAGACATATCGGTTTACCCAACCCGTACCATTCTTCATTCTTTCTTTAGTTAACATTACAATCCCCTTCTTTATTAAGATTACTTGACCTCATCAGTACTGGCCTTACCAGTAGACTGCCATAAGGCAGTTTCGGTCTTATGCCCACTCGGCGTTACACTCTCTTTCTTCTTCGAGGGCGAATACTATGTCAAAGTTCTCAAGGAATTCCAATAGGCTTTCGCCACATAGTTGGCAGCGTTGGCCATTTTGAATTTTGATACCACAATCAGTACATTTACATTCTTTCATTCTTTTCTCCTTTTCTTTTAGTTATCCCTTATACTTATATATTCGATTGAGGGTCCAAATTATTTCCAAGAATATAAAAATATTTTAAAATTAATTTTGCAGGAAATATATATTTAGATAAAGATATCCAATTTTGATTTGGGTAGCATAAATAAGACAAAAATATCTTATTTGGGTACATAAAAAAACCCGGCTGTTTTGCCGGGTTTATAGTTATTATTTTATTTTACTGGCAATCCTCCAATTCTATAGCAAGCTTAGCTTGAATCTTGGTAAGTATTTTGGATACCTGGCCAGCTGACATACCAAGGGTATTGGCAATCTCATAGCCACACCATCCATTGCTTGCCATTTCCGCTATCTTAACTTCTTCTTCGCTAAGAACTTCGCTAAGCATATCGGCAAAGTCAACCAAACCCTTCGCACTAGCAGAGCGGTCAGCTATTTCATAACCGCTAGTGTATTCACCCTCTTGTGCCAAACTATCCACGCTGACATTATTGGCACGATACATACCATAGCGGATATAGTCCACTACACGGGATTTAATCGTACCAAACAGGAATTTTTCCAATGGGATTGAACCATCATAATTCTGAATTGCACCTAGGATACAGGCTTGTGCCAAATCTTCGCAAACAGTTAGGCAAGGTTTCCTACGGCCTACCATAAGGATAGCCAAACGCTTGTAGGCTATACGCTTGAGCATGGTAGTAATTTTTACCATATCAAGGTTATTCATAGCTTGAATTGCAAGGTTAGCAGAAGCGGTGAAAGTTGCAGTAGTCATATCAAAATCCCTTCGATTAAGTTTTAAGCGATGCGAAATGCATTGCTCATGTAGTTAATGTATCGTCCAAATAAAAATAAATCAATAGGAAAAATAAAAATATTTTAAAAATATTTTAGAATGCCATTGTGGCAGGCTGCCATTTTGGCAAAGGGGGGTTTTTTCGATTGGCTGCCAATTTGGCGGGCGCCTGGTACATATGGGGGGCGGTTCCCACTAACCAAGCCAGACTTTACTCTAATGTATTACCCAAACTTCTTTGGTCGCCCCCTCTTGCGGGTGACCTGATCGCCCATGATTCTTTTAACTGTATTTTCGCAGATATCAATCATAAGGATTCTATTTATAGTTTGTGTCATTTGTGCAAGAGTCAGGTGTTGATTCTTGATGACAAAATCGTAAATCATACTTCGTATTTTTGGATCAATCATAATTACCTAGCATTTTTATGGTGCTATATTTATAATGTTACGCACAGGAGATAACAATATGAAAAAGATAGAAACTGAAATCAAAGTTGTAGCTACTGAGGCATTAGCCAAAGATGTTGAACTTTCTCTTGCTAAAGAAGAGGAAATTAATTTGGAGGAAGCTGAAAAGCGGATAGAAGCGAACACCATGGTACAAGCTGATGATATATCCCCACGGTCTGACTGAAGAAGAAGTAATGGCAGCAATGAACAAGGCAGTCGCCCTTCTTGCTCAAACTTTCTCTTTTGGATACTTTGATAGTGATGACATACGGCAGGAAGCTTACATATTTGGCTTAGAAGCTCTTCCTCGCTATGATCCAAGTCGCCCCTTAGAAAACTTTTTGTATAGTCATATGAAAAATCGCTTGATTAACTTCAAGCGTGATAAATACCACCGTACTGATCCTCCTTGCAAAATATGTGCGGAGCATGGAAAACACCCAGATGGATCTATATGTTCAAAATATACGGCATGGAAGAAACGAAATGCTTCTAAGCAGAATTTGATGCGCCCACTAGATATTCAAAATTTATCGGACGAAAATGAAAAGTCTGTACGGCAAAGTCATAATATAATAGATGAAGCGACCCTAGCTGAAGCTAGAGCCGTGATAGATAACAATTTATCTGTAGAGCTTCGCTCCATTTATTTAAGGATTAAGGCTGGAGAGTCTGTACCGAAGGCCAAGCGTGTTAAATTAGAAAACGCCCTAAGAGATTTAATTTATGGCAGGAAAAAAGCTCAATAAAACAGACCGTGATTATATAAATAAAAACTTCGAGGTTTTATCGCCCGAAGATATTTCTAATAATATAAATAAGCCCATAGAGTTAATACAAGAGTACATATCTACTATTGCAAATCTAGACAGAAAAAATTTGCGAAATAGTAAAGCTTGGAAACAGTTGAGAGAAGAGTTTGATGTTGATGAGCTTGAATATTTTGAAGAGCAGTATACTAAGTATATTGATCAATTTAGAGAAGATGTGTTGGTGACCGAAGAGACTCAAATATTTCTTGTGATTAAATTTGAGATCATGATGCACCGTAATGCCAAAGCTAAACGGAATGCGTCCAAAGATATAGCTAGGTTGAGCAAACTACAGTCAGACTTTCTTGCTAGATTTACTTCGCCCTCTGAGATGTCAGACGAAGACCGCACATTCCTTTTAAATGTAGAGACACAAATACAGGCAGCTAAAGCTTCTGAGCAAGCTCGCTCTACCGAATACATTAAGCTCGAAGAGAAACATCAGGCATTGCTCAAAGATCTTAAGGCAACTAGAGATCAGCGTGTAACTAGAATTGAATCGTCCAAAGAGACATATCTTGCAGTTATTAAAAAATTGGCCGATCAAGAGGAGAGAGAAATATTGGGCCGTCAAATGGAAATTATGAAAATGGCCACAGATCGAGAATTTAAAAGGCTTAGCGCCCCCCACACTTTTGAAGATGGATCTCAAGATTCTCCAGTACTAATACCAGAGGAACAAAAAAATGGCTAAGAAAGCAATCATCTTTGGCATTAATGGTCAAGATGGGTCTTACTTGGCCGAACTTCTACTAAGTAAGAAATATAAAGTGTATGGGGTTACCCGCCGTTCTTCTGTAAATACTCTTGGGCGAATCTCTTCCCTGCTAGACAATAAAAACTTAAAGCTGATCGAAGGTGATGTAACAGATCCAGCTTTTATCTATTCAATTATAAAAGACATTGAAGCGAATGAAGTTTACAATCTAGCTGCACAAAGTCATGTTGGGGAGTCTTTCAATCAGCCAGCTTACACCTTGGAAGTTGACCTGAAGGGCGTTCTGTATATTCTTGATGCTATTGTGAAGTACAGTAAATCTTCTAAATTTTATCAGGCTTCTACGAGTGAAATGTATGGCTCCTGTTTTAGTTATATAGATAATGCAGGAGATAGAATAGAGTCTAAAACTGCAATTTGCAGAGAAGATTTCTTAAAGTTAAATGCTTTTCAAGATGAGAATACTCACTTCATTCCTAATTCGCCATACGCTGTTGCCAAATATGGGGCGCATAATCTTATAAACATATATAGAACCGCCCACAAGATATTTGCATGTTCTGGCATTTTATTTAATCATGAATCTCCTCGTAGGGGAGAATTGTTTGTAACTAGAAAAATAACCAATTGGATTGGTAAATACTTATCTGGACAAACAAAATCCAAGCTTGTTCTCGGTAATATTAATTCTTTGCGAGATTGGGGTCATGCAAAGGATTATGTCAAAGCTATGTACTTAATGTTGCAGTCAGACAAACCTGACGATTATGTTATTTCTACAGGCAAAACACATTCAGTTGCAGACTTCTTGCAAGAGGCATTTTCTTTTGCTGGTATAAAGAACTGGAAAAGTTATGTCGAAATAAGTAATACATTTATGCGTCCGTTTGAGGTTGATGCTCTTCGTGGGCTATCCAATAAGGCACAGGAAATCTTAAAGTGGAAACCAACCTATTCTTTTAAGGACTTAGTTCAAGACATGGTTGAGAGCGACATTAATGGAAACAAAGTATGTAGTGATTCGTGACACAAGAGAACAAAATGGTTGGGATTTTACAACTGGCAGTTCTTGTGATGGAACAGTAGTCGAAGGTCTTAAGACCGGAGATTATTCTATTAAAGGATATGAGCATTTACTTAGTATTGAAAGAAAAGGTTGTATAGCAGAACTGGCCACCAACTTAGTTGAAGATAGATTTGAGCGTGAACTTGAAAGAATGGAAGCATTTAAATATGCTTTTATGATTTTTGAGTTTAATATGGAGGACTTGATAGCTTATCCTAAAGGATCTAGCGTTCCTCCTTGGAAAAGAAAAAGCGTTAAGCTTAATCCGTTCTTTTTGCTCAAAAGACTTTTAGAAATTGAAATTAAGTATAAGGTAAAGATTATTTTTGCAGGAAAGCATGGTAAAACTATAGCGTCATCTATCTTTAAGCGAGTAATTGAAAATGAGCAACCAAGACAAGCTGAACAAGATAATTGATAGGGCTTGGCTTCTTTCTGAAAAAGAAATACTTGCTGTAAATCCAGATTCCGATTTATCTGAACTTGAAAAGAAAATTGAATTGCCATTAGATGTTATTCATCCTCTAAAGGATATTGTATTTACTAATCAAGAAGAGATGGCCGTTCAATTACTAAAAATACTTCGTAATCCAGATTATTTTCCATTTACCTGTAAGCTTTTGTTTGGAATAGATATATTTCCATTTCAGCACATTATTCTTAAAGAATTGTGGAAGCGCCCATTCCCCATGATTATTGCTGGTCGTGGTAGCGGTAAGAGTTACATTCTTGCGCTATATTCGATGCTTCGTCTTTTATTTACTCAGGGTTGTAAGATTGCAATTATCGGTAAAGTTTTTAGGCAGAGTAAAGTTATATTTGAATATATGGAAGGTCTATGGGCCAATGGAGTTATTTATAGAGATTTGTGTGGTATAGGAAAGGGAAGAAATAACAGAGATCAAGGCCCAAGAAGAGATATTGATCGTTGCGAAATGATTGTTGGCGAAAGTGTGGCTATGGCTTTGCCTTTAGGTACTGGCGAAAAAGTTAGAGGTCAGCGAGCGAATTATACAATATGCGATGAGTTTGCATCTATTCGTGAAGATATTTATCAAAATGTAGTTAGAGGTTTTTCTAGCGTTGCATCTAATCCAAGCCAGAAAGTTCAAAGACAAGCAAGAATTCAAATGATGAAGCAGTTAGGCATGTGGTCTAAAGAAGATGATGAAAGAGAAAATAAAGTATTACGAAGTAATCAAAATATTGTAGCTGGTACTGCATATTACGCATTTAATCATTTTTATAAAACTTGGTTTAACTATAAAAGAATTATTGAAAGTGCAGGAGATAAAAAGGCGTTAGAAGAAATTTTTCAAGGTCCAGTTCCAGACGGATTTGATTGGCGTGATTATTCTATTATTCGATTGCCAGTAGAAATTCTTCCGCTCGGTTTTATGGATGCAAAACAAATATCATCTGCAAAAATTAATAGCACTAAAGCTAATTACTTAATTGAATATGGTGCTACATTCGCTACTGACTCAGACGGATTTTTTAAACGCAGCTTGATTGAATCTTGTGTTGTTGGCCGTCCTGAAAGGCCAATATCTTTACCAACAAGCGGAGAAATTAATTTTCATGCTTCTCTTTTAGGCGATGCTGCTGTTCAACATGTTATGGCAATTGACCCTGCTTCTGAAAGAGATAATTTTGCCGTTATAGTTTTAGCACTTTATCCAGACCATAGAAGAATAGTTTATTGTTGGACAACAAATAGGGCGACATTTAAGGCTAAGATGAATAAAGGCATATCTAAAGAAAAAGATTTTTATAGTTACTGCTGTCGTAAAATTAGAAATTTAACAAAAGCTTTTCCAAATATGCAACGCATAGCACTCGATAGTCAGGGTGGTGGTGTTGCAATTGAAGAAGGATTGCAAGATCCAAATAGATTAGAAGCTCATGAGATTCCTATTTATAGAACTATTGACACAACAAAGAAAAGAGATACTGACGACAAGAATGGCGAACACATTTTACAAATGATCAATTTTGCAGATGCTAATTGGGTAGCAGAAGCAAATCATGGACTTCGTAAAGATATGGAAGATAAGGTTCTTCTTTTTCCATACTTTGATCCAATTTCAATTACTCTTGCAGAAGAAGAGGATATAGCTGCTGGTAGAAAAGATAACAGCGTAAACCTTTATGACACATTAGAAGATTGTGTTATGGACATAGAAGAATTGAAGGATGAATTAGCAAGTATCGTACATACACAAACAAGTTCTGGGCGAGATCGTTGGGATACCCCAGAAAATAGAGATAATGAAGGTAAAAAAGTATCTTCTAGAAAAGATAGATATTCTGCTCTTTTAATGGCGAATATGATTGGTAGAATGTTTCAGAGGATTGAAACCCAAGAAGAATATATACATTCTGGTGGTTTTGCTTCTTCGGTTTCTTCTTCAAAACAGGAAGGGCCAATGTATATTGGGCCAGAATGGTTTAAACAAGCTACAAAACATACATCAGGTTATGGCGTAGTTGTACCTACACGGTGTAACAATAATTTAGAGTAATCAGATTACAATCAGATTAGGTAAAAATCATGTCAAATAATGATAAACCCTTGTTTGTTACTTGGGATGAAAATGATCCTAAATCTAAAGAACAAGCTATAGCTAAGTCTGGATATGCAGAATCTTTAAATAAAACCGTAGCAGGAACATCATTTCAAAATATTTCTTATCCTAATGTTTCTGTTCGTGAATCTTTTGACAGAAGAGATTTTGATTATTTTAGGCCAGGCGAATCTATTCCAACATTGGATAAAGAGATTATAGCTGCATGTATGCAAGCATATGATCGCATTGGAATTGTTCGTAATGTAATAGATATGATGGCAGAATTTGCATGTCAGGGAATTGATCTTGTTCATCCAAATGAAAAAATACAGACATTTTATAGAGAATGGTTTGCAAAAATTAATGGTACTGAAAGAACGGAGCGAATTCTTAATATGCTTTATCGTGCAGGAAATGTTGTTGTAAAAAGAAGTACTGCAAAATTAAAAAATCCAGATGTAGAAAACTTACAAAAAGGATTGGCTGCTGATATTCCTGTTGGTGATCCAATTAAGTCAAATAAAAACGAAATACCTTGGGGTTATACGATTTATAATCCAACCACCATAGATGTATTTGGAGAAGAGCTTGCCCCATTTATTGGACCTAATTCATTTCGATATGGAGTTAGAATTCCAGATAGTATTAGCAAGAAATTAAAAAATCCGCAAAGCGAAATAGAAAAACAGGTGATGGTTGGTATATCGCTTCAAAATTTAGTAACAACTACAAATGGCGGTAAAGTAGTTCCTTTGCCAGAAGATAAAACTGTTGCTTTATATTATAAGAGAGATGATTGGCAAGTTTGGGCAAAGCCGATGCTTTATTCTATTCTTGAAGATCTTATGATGCTCAAGAAAATGAAGTTGGCAGATCTTGCTGCTTTAGACGGTGCAGTAAGTCATATTCGTGTTTGGAAGTTAGGTTCATTAGAACATAAGATTTTACCAACAGAAACTGCTATTGGCCGATTAGCAGAAATGTTGCTTAATAATGTTGGTGGAGGATCTATAGATTTAATTTGGGGTCCAGAGTTAGACTTTAAGGAAACCTCAACTGATGTGGTTCAATTTTTAGGCGAAGAAAAATACAAACCAATATTAAATGCCATCTTCGCTGGACTAGGTATTCCTCCTTCTCTTACAGGATTACCAGTTGGGCAGGGATTTTCAAATAACTACATCAGTTTGAGGACTTTAATTGAAAGACTTGATTATGGTCGTCAATTATTAATTGCTTTTTGGGATAAAGAAATAAAGCTTGTCCAGCAAGCTATGGGTTTCAAACTTCCTGCTCAAATCGTCTTTGATCAACACACACTATCTGATGAAGCTGCCGAGAAGAGATTGCTTATTGATCTTATGGATCGTGATCTTATTAGTGAAGAAGCTCTTCAAGAGAGATTTGATCTTATTCCAGAAATTGAAAATGTTCGTAGAAAGCGTGAAATGCGTAAGCGTGAAAGTGGCAAGATGCCTCCTAAAGCTGGTCCTTGGCATAATCCACAAAGAATTGATGACCTTAAAAAGATGTGGGTTCAGATGGGTATTATGACTCCAAAAGATTTTGATATTGAATTAGTTTCTGATTCAGTAGAAGAAGAACCAGTATCAGTTCCTTCAACAGAAAATACCGAACAAAAACAAGCGGGATTGTCTGGGCAAGGAAGACCTGTTGGCGTTAAAGATTCAGAAAAAAGAAAGAAGAAAGAAATAAGGCCAAGAACTGCTGCAAAGCTTGTTGAAGCTATGTCTTGGGCTGAATCTTCTCAAAAAATTATATCTGAATATGTTAATGCTGCATATTTGTCATCACTTAAAAAGAAGAGTTTGCGTGAACTTTCTTCTCAAGAATTTGAGAGTCTTGAAAAAACAAAGTTCCATATTTTATGTCAATTAAAACCTCTTCAAATAGTTGACAAAAAACTTGTTGGAGAAATTATCTCTGCCAAGATGGAAATACCTTCTAGAATTAAAACAATATTAAGTATTGCAACAAAGAATTATATAGATAAAGAAGGTGTTCAGCCAAATACAGAAACCAGAAGAAAAATAGAAGCGTCATCTGTTGCCATATTCAGAGTTGACGAGATGCCAAATGAAACCTGTGATACTGATAACATTACATAGAAGGTATCACGAACTTCATAAGTCTTTAAAAAATATTCATTCCAAAAAAGTATTTTTTAAACAGCGTCCTTCCATAGTTTTAATATGGGCAGATCCAGAACCATCAAGAAAATGGTTTATTGATAATTTACTAAAAGAAAAAATAATTGATCATGTTATTTACAGATATAAATTACCATCTGATTCTGGTGGGCATGGAACTACATTTTCAGAATCTCAAAATATAAGACTTGGTTTAGAAAATGTTTTTAGACTTTATGATGATTGTTATTGCATAGTTCAAGCATCTGATATTTGTATAACTGAATATGGATTTTATTTAATAGAACAAGAAATGAACAACAAAGCAAATGTTATAAATTTTACTTGGGCAAATAGATTTTCTACAAAAGCATGGCACACTAATTGTTTTGCTGTTTCAAAAAATAAAGAGTATTGGCCTCCATGCTGCGACATTAATTGTACAGATACATTAGAAAGACTTTGGTATAATGAGTGTAATTTATATAAAGGCATAACCACATTATCAAACAATAATGAAGTGGCTTTTATTCATAAACACATTTCAGAAAAAATGGATGCATTTCCTATTAAACCTGTTAATATAAAAAACAGTTTTAATTTATTTATAAAAGGATCAATGACATTACTTAAAAGATTACGGTGTATTTTTTTAGGAGATATTAATGTCAAAAATAGTAATTGAATTTGATACTAATACTTCTAAAGCAGTTTTAAAAATTGGAAAAACAAAAATTGATGACTTTGATGCTATTTTTATTCATAAAGATGTTTTAAATGAATACAAGTTTAGTTTTCAGATGTTTGCAAATGAAGGAATAGCTAGTGTAAAGAATGGCGATGTGGTAGTAGACAGTCATCAGAAATTATTTTTAGCCAGACTTCTGGCTTATTTTCAAACGGAGAATAAAGATGAACAAGCTACCGATCTATAAAGCAGAAATTGAAGATGGTCTCAAAGAACAGATTCTTTCTACTGCATCAATTACATCTGCTTCTTGTGTAGAAATAGCAGATCCATTTGAGTGCAAAACCTTTAAAGCTGTAGCAGAAAATAAAGATCAAATTGATCTTTTCTATTTAAAGTCAATTCTTGTTTCTACTGGCTGGAATAAAAATGACGATGTTTTTGATCGTGCTGAAGTTTGGGTATCAAGAACAACTCCAGAAGACAAGCCTTTTAATTATGAACATGATCAAAGTCAGATAATTGGTCATATTACCGCTTGTAAAGCAATTGCTGCTGATGGTAATCTTATTGCAGAAGATATTTCTGTAGATGAACTTCCAAATAAATTTCACATTACTACATCTGCTGTTTTATATAAGTTCTGGGAAGATCCTATAAAGCAGGAGATGATGAATAAAATTATTGAAGAAATTGCACAAGGAAAATGGTTTGTTTCCATGGAGGCTTTGTTTAGTAATTTTGATTATGCGGTTGTTGATGGAACACAATCAAAAGTTGTTGCTAGAAATGAAGATACTGCATTTTTAACTAAACATTTAAGAGCTTATGGTGGAAATGGAACTTACAATAATTTGAAAATAGGAAGGCTTTTAAGAAATATTACATTCTCAGGAAAGGGTTTGGTGCGTAAACCAGCTAACCCTGAGAGTGTTATTTTTAAAGAAACCGAAGCTTTTAAGTCTAATTCGGGGTATGTTTTAAGTGAGATAGTACAGTCTAAGGAGATTAACACTATGAACGAACAAGAAATTTCTGAAATGCAGAAGCAGATTGATACTCTAAACACTTCTTTAGCAGAAGCTAATAAAGCTGTTGAGAATCATACTGCTGAAGCTGGCATGTGGCAAAAAGAAAAAGAAGAAATGACTCAGAAGATGAGTGAGTCTGCAAAAATGTATGAGGAACTTAAAGCTACTTATGAAGCAGCTTTGAGCGAACTCAACAACATGAAGAAAGAAAAGAAGATGAATGATCGTCTTTCTATGGTAATGGAAAAGATGGGTATGCCAAAAGAAGAGGCTATTACTGTAGTCAATTCTTTGGAAACTCTTGCTGATGAAGCTTTTGCCAGCGTAGTTGCTATGCAAGGTGACTACATGAAGAAGAAGATGGAAGAGTATAAGAAAGCTGGCGTAGCTACTCAAGTTGAAGTTGAAGTTCAGCCAGAAGTTAAAACTTCTACTGAAGATAATATTGAAGAAGATCCTGCGGAAGCAAAGGCTTCTACTTCCGCTCTGGATACCGCAGAAGTAAAGTTGGACGCTGCTCTTGCTACTTCTGAAGGTAACTCTGATGTTGATCAAGTAGCGTCACAGATTGCATCGTATTTTGGTTTAGAAAAATCGGCCACAGAGTAAAAGGAGAGAAAACATGGCTCTGAAACCTGATCGTAACATTCTCGAAACCGATATCTCGCTTGTTTGCAACAATGTACATTCCAAGGGCGCTGTCCTTGTTTATGGTACTGCTGCTTCTGGCGTTGGTATCGAAACCCCTGGTATTGCTTCTCTTGTTAGCAATCCTTCTGGCTACAAGGTAGCTGGTTTGAGTCTTGCCAACTTTGTTGACATTGACCAGACTCGTTATCATCGTAACTTCCATAAGGATGAACAAGTGATTGGCGAAAAGGCTCCTCTTCTTCGCAAGGGTTATGTTGTAACCGACATGATCGTTGCAAGTCCTGGCACCATTAATGCAGGAGCAAATGCTTACTTGAGCACAGACGGCAAGCTAACAGCTACCGTTTCTGCGACTGGTGGTGAAGTAGCTACTCCAAAAGTTGGCACTTTTGCCAGCGCTAAGGATGAGAATGGCTACGCCAAAGTTTACATCGAGCTTCCAAACTAATTAAGGAGAGATAAAAAAATGAAAAAGCCAACTCCAGAAATGGTTGAACTCCTTCGTCAATCTGGTAGCAACCAGTTTGAGTCTGCTTGTGCAGCACAGAAGGAACTTGCTAAGGCATTGACCCTTCCCTTGAGGCAGGGTGTTCTTAACGGAGATACCATTGGCGGTATCTTTGAAGCAGTTAACTTCCAGCCAGGAACTGCCGTAGAATTCCCGTTGGATTTCTTGGCTCCTGGTTCTGAAAAGGATTTCGTAGCTTATACGATTCCTTCTCAGGGTCGTATCCCAGAACGACATGTTGAAGGCGATTTCGTAATGGTTCCAACCTATGAAGTTGGTTCCTCTATCGACTTCTCTTTGCGATATGCTAGGGATGCTCGTTGGGATATCGTTGGTCGTGCTCTTCAAGTTCTTGAAGCGTCTTTTGTACGCAAGATGAACGATGATGGTTGGCACACCATTCTTGCTGCTGGTGTAGGTCGTGGTCTTTTGATCTACGATTCAACCGCTGATGACGGTTATTTCGCCAAGCGCTTGGTAGCCTTGATGAAAACTGCCATGAGGCGTAATGGTGGTGGAAATAGCACTTCCATTAATCGTGGTAAGTTGACTGACCTTTATGTATCTCCAGAATCTATGGAAGATATCCGTAGCTGGGATGCAACTGAGGTTGACGACTTTACTCGCCGTGAAGTTTTCGTAAGCGATGATTATGGTTTGAACAAGATCTTCGGTGTTAATCTTCACGACATTGATGAACTTGGTGTTGGTCAGGCATACAACGATTACTTTGATAACACCCTTAGTGGAACCTTCCCTGGCTCTAAGGTTGAAATTGTTGTTGGTCTTGACCTTGAGAAGCGTGACAGCTTCGTTATGCCTGTTCGTCAGGAAATCGAAGTATTTGAAGATCCTACCTTCCATCGTCAGCGCAGAATGGGTATGTACGGTTTCGGCGAACACGGTTTTGCGGTTCTTGATAATCGCCGTGTATTGCTCGGTGCTGTATAATACACAGACTGAAACTATAAAAAATAAGCGACCTCAGTATTTACTGGGGTCGTTTTTTTTAATATAATGTTTTAAGGATTTTTATAAGGAGAATGATATGTCAGAAGAACCAAATCTTTTCAAGAAGGCTGCTAGTTTTGCTAAGGCTGCTGTTAAGCATGTTGCTCAAGGTATGCCTAAAGTTTCTGAAGAACAACTTAAAAAGCGTTTAGAAGTTTGTGAAACATGTCCAGAAGTTAACAAAGATAAACCTAATTGGACATGCACAAAGTGTGGTTGCAATTTAAAAATCAAAGCAAGTTGGGCCAGCCAAGATTGTCCTCTTAAAAAGTGGCCACTTAATACATAAATGCTGGTGTAATTTACTTTGGGAGAACCAAAAAAATGCACTTCCAAAGAAACATAACAAGAATTCAAGATCAAGATGATTTTTCTGGAGTACCAGCTTCAGGACAGTTTGTAAAATTTGATGGTGAAAATTTTATAACTGATTCTGCAACTGGTTCTCAGGGAAATCAGGGCGCACAAGGTACGCAAGGATTTCAGGGTAATCAAGGCAATCAAGGTAACCAAGGACTTCTTGGATTAAGAGGTTATCAAGGTTATCAAGGCGTTGCTGGTTCTCAAGGAAATCAGGGAAGTCAAGGAAATCAAGGTTCGCAAGGTAATCAAGGCGCTGGTTATCAAGGAAATCAAGGAAGTCAGGGCATAACTGGAAGTCAAGGTAATCAGGGATATCAAGGCAATCAGGGTAATCAGGGCGCTGGTTATCAAGGAAATCAGGGCGATCAAGGTTTTCAAGGTTACCAAGGTGTTGGAGGAGATGGAAATCAGGGATCTCAAGGAGAACAGGGATTTCAAGGTAATCAGGGTGATCAGGGTAACCAAGGTGACCAAGGAAATCAGGGAGAACAAGGTTCTCAGGGCAATCAGGGTGACCAAGGATTCCAAGGTGATCAAGGATTTTATGGCAATCAGGGTGACCAAGGAGATCAAGGAAACCAAGGAAACCAAGGTGAACAAGGCAATCAAGGCAATCAAGGCGACCAAGGCAATCAGGGTGAACAAGGTTCACAAGGTGATCAGGGTGACCAAGGTTATCAAGGAAATCAAGGCGAACAAGGATCACAGGGTTATCAAGGAGAACAAGGTCAGCAGGGCGATCAAGGAAATCAAGGTGAACAGGGTTCACAAGGAGATCAAGGCAATCAAGGCGATCAGGGTGACCAAGGTAATCAGGGTAATCAAGGCGACCAAGGTTCTGAACCATTTAATTATTTAGGTTCTTATAATAATGGAATTACTTATTCTGTAGATGATGCAGTTACATATGATGGTTCTTTATATGTAATGACAGTTTACATTGGTGCTGCTGGATATGCTCCACCAGCATACCCTTCTAATTGGCAACTTGTATTAAGTAAGGGCGACCAAGGAAATCAGGGAGAGCAAGGCAACCAAGGTAATACTGGATCTCAAGGCAATCAGGGTGATCAAGGAAATCAAGGAACTTCTGGTTCTGGTGTTACAATACAAGGTTCTGATACTTGGGAAAATATATTTAATAATGAAACTAGTGGCGCTGTACTTGGTGATATGTGGATACTTACATCTACAGCACAAGGTACTGCATCTCAGCCATGTCCAAATCCATCTGGTGGTACAGCTTCTGCCGGAGATGGAGTTGTATATACAGGAACTTCACCAGTTTATTGGCAAAATGTTGGGCCAATTCGTGGCCCTCAAGGAGTTAACGGATTTCAAGGAAATCAAGGATATCAAGGCAATCAAGGTTCGCAAGGCAATCAAGGAAATCAAGGCAATCAAGGAAATACTGGTTTAGTTGGATCTCAGGGAGATCAAGGCAATCAAGGAAGTCAAGGTAATCAGGGTTCACAAGGATCACAAGGTAACCAAGGCAACCAAGGTAACCAAGGTTATCAAGGTAATCAGGGAAATAATGGTGTTAGCGGTGGTTTAGTTTTATTTTTAGATACTGCTGGTGGTTCATACCCACAAACTGGAGAATTATTAACAAGCGTAAATACCGGAACACAAACTACAATCACAACTGGTAATTTAAGTATAGCTAATAATTATTTAGTTGGAACATTTACAACTCAAGTTGATGCTTTAACCTCAACAGTTATAACTTCTGGTGTTTGGGAATTAAATCTGTATGCACTTTCAAGCACTACTGGTTTAGTTCCAACAGTTCATTATGGCATTTACTATGTTGATTCAGATGGCACAAGTAATGAAACTCTTATTGTGCAAGGTTCAGCCACATCTGCTTCTGCCATTTTAACAACACAGTCAGTAGTAGTTTCAGATCTTGTTGTTCCTGCTACAATCTTGCCAGATTTGACCAAAAGATTAAGAATAAAAATATATGTAAATATAAGACAAATTAATAGTTCGGTTACTTTAGAATTTCGTAATAATACTCAATCACATATTCATACTACTTTAGTTGCTAATCCAGTAACTGGGCCACAAGGCGATCAAGGTTCTCAGGGTAATCAAGGAAACCAAGGTAACCAAGGTGATCAGGGTTCACAAGGTAATCAAGGTGATCAAGGATCACAAGGTAACCAAGGCGATCAGGGCAACCAAGGTGATCAAGGATCACAAGGTTATCAGGGTAATCAAGGAAACCAAGGTAATCAAGGTGATCAAGGTTCACAGGGTTACCAAGGATCACAGGGCAATCAAGGTTATCAAGGAAACGATGGATCACAAGGTAACCAAGGTGATCAGGGTAATGATGGCGCACAGGGATACCAAGGTGATCAAGGGTCACAGGGCAACCAAGGTAATGATGGGTCGCAGGGAGATCAGGGTTCACAAGGAAACCAAGGTAATCAGGGCAATGATGGTAATCAAGGCGATCAAGGATCGCAGGGCAACCAAGGCGAACAAGGTAATCAGGGAGATCAAGGTTTTCAAGGAAATCAAGGAAATCAAGGAGAACAAGGCTCGCAAGGTGATCAAGGAAATGATGGATCGCAGGGATACCAAGGTGAACAGGGTAACCAAGGTTATCAAGGAGATCAGGGAAACCAAGGTAATCAAGGCGATGATGGATCACAAGGCAATCAAGGAAATGATGGGTCGCAAGGTTATCAGGGTAATGATGGTGCACAGGGTGACCAAGGATCACAGGGTGATCAAGGTAACCAAGGTGATCAGGGCAATCAAGGTAATGATGGGGCACAGGGCAACCAAGGAGATCAAGGTAATCAAGGTGAACAAGGTTCACAGGGTGATCAGGGTCACCAAGGTGATCAAGGATCACAAGGTGACCAAGGATATCAAGGTGATCCAGCCACAGCAACTCCAGGAGGATCTTCTGGAGAATTGCAATACAATAATTCTGGTTCATTTGACGGAACAGCAGAATTTACTTATAGTGCTGGACAACTAAGCATCGCACCTTATGGTGCTTCTGCTGGTAATACAAGTGAGCTTCGCTTTTTAGAGCTTGCTGCAAATGGCACAAATTATGTTGGCTTTAAAGCTCCAGATACTATTGCTGCTAATGTAATTTGGAAATTACCAAATATAGATGGTGAAGCTGGAAACTTTTTAAGAACTGATGGCTCTGGCGAATTAGAATTTAAATTTATAACTGATATTAGAACCAAAGTTAAAAATACTACTGGTTCTACATTAAGTCCATTAACGGTTGTTTATATAAATGGTGCTAGTGGAAGTACGCCCACAATAGCGCTCTCTCAAGCAAATGCAGAGTCTACTTCTAGTAAAACATATGGCGTTGTTGCAGAAACAATAAATCATGACGCTGATGGTTATGTAGTAGTTGAAGGTCTGTTGGAAAATATAGATACAAATTCTTATACAGCAGGAACAGCTTTATGGTTATCTCCTACTGTAGCTGGTGGAGTAACAACTACTAAGCCTTCTTCTCCAAACCATATGGTTTATGTTGGTACTGTAGTTAATCAAAGTGTAAATCAAGGTTCTGTTTTAGTAAAAATTCAAAACGGACTCGAACTAGAAGAATTGCATAATGTAAGTATCAATAGTGGAACTTTAGCAGACAATGACATTATTCAATACAATAGCTCATCAAAGGTTTGGGAAAATGTTGCTGGGTCTACGACAAATATAACCGAGGGAACTAATCTATACTTTACAGATACTAGGGCTAGAGAAGCTCTCTCTGCTGGAACTGGAATATCTTATGATTCTAAAACTGGAACTATAACTAATAGCAGTCCAGATCAAACAGTTACAATCTCTTCTGGTTCAAATATTAGTGTTACTGGAACCTATCCAAGTTTCACTATTGCAGCAAGTGTTCCTACTGGACCACAAGGTTATCAGGGCAATCAGGGTTATCAAGGCAATACAGGATCAACTGGATCACAGGGAAATCAAGGAAATCAAGGTTATCAGGGAAATACAGGCTCTACTGGTTCACAAGGAAATCAAGGATCAACAGGTGCTCAAGGCAATCAAGGAAGTCAAGGATCACAGGGAAATCAAGGTTTAAGAGGTTATCAAGGTTACCAAGGCTATCAAGGAAATCAAGGGTCGCAGGGTAGCCAAGGAAATCAAGGAGATCAAGGTTATCAGGGAGATCAAGGATCGCAAGGCGATCAAGGTTATCAGGGAGATCAAGGATATCAAGGAGATCAAGGTTTACAAGGTGATCAGGGGGATCAAGGATATCAGGGCGATAGTGGAACAGCTACGGCAGCAGGAACTACTGGAGATATTCAATACAATGATGGATTAGGAAATATTACAGCAAGTTCAAATTTTAGTTATGGTTCTTCTGCATACGATGCTTTAGCTTTATATTCGGCCAATACATCGCTCGGAGTTTTCGGAATATTTGCTGCTAATGGACAAACTGGAAATCTATTAGAATTTTGGGATTATACAGGAAATATTGTATATGGAAGTATAGACTATCAAGGTCTTCCATCATTTGGATATGGGGCCACTAATCGTTCTGTTCCAATGTCATCTTTAGCGTCTGGTAATTTTTCAACACTTGGAGATGCTATAAGTAGGACTGGTGTGCTGCGGTGTCAAACAACAAATGGCACACAGACCACAATGACATTTGATGGAGCAGCAGCAGGATCTACCAATCAAGTTATTTTACAAAACGATAGCACATTAACATTTTGTGTATATATTACAGCAAGAAGAAGTGATGCTAATGATGATAGTGCTGGATGGAAAATTGAGGGTGTTATTGATAGAAATGCTAGTGCTGCTACTACTGCTTTAGTAGGAAGTGTAATTATAACAACAATAGGTTCAGATAGTTCTTGGACTGTAGATGCTACTGCTGACACAACTAATGGCGGTTTAAGTATTAAAGTAACTGGTGCAGCATCAAAGACAATTAAATGGGTTGGTTTAATAACTACTGTTGAGGTTATAGGATAATGGCTATAGCAATTAACAATAAAACAGCAGTTATATCTGGCGTAGATTCTTTAACCGATTCTACTGGTGGCTCTTGGGTTACCAATACTTCTTCTGGCAGACTTACACTAGAAAGCGGAGTGCCAGTATCCACTTCTGATCAGACCAGCAAAACAACAATCTATTACACGCCTTATAATGGTGATCGAATCAGTCTTTATGACGGAACTAATTGGGCTACTTATACATTTACGCAACGGTCTTTGGCTTTAGGAACTCTTACATCAGGCAAAAATTATGATGTTTTTATGTATAACAATTCTGGAACCTTAACTCTTGAGTTATCGTCAGCATGGACATCTGATACTGTAAGGGCAAACGCTTTAACTCTTCAAAATGGCGTTTATGTAAAAAGCGGATCTACCACAAGGCGATATCTTGGAACATTTAGAACAACTTCCACCACCACCACAGAAGATTCCATTACCAAGAAATTCGTTTGGAACTTTAATAATCGTGTTGAACGCCCAATGTATAAAAATGGAACTACAAGCCATACTTATACTACTGCCAGTTGGAGAAATTGGAACAATGATGCTACTTTAAGAGTAGAATTTATTACTGGTATTGATGCTGGCCAAGTTGTCCATTTTGGTGGAACATCTACCGGAACAAGTAATGACTTTGGTGCTGGATTTGATGGTACAACACCAGGATATGATTCTATAAATTGCGGTGGAACAGGTGTAAGTCAAATAAGATCTGGACGAGCATATTCTTCTAGAGGATATTTCTTAGGATATCATTATTGTCAAATGTATGAATATGGCGCTAGTGGCACGACATTTTTGGACGCTAGGCTGGAGGCAACTATATGGTGTTAATTAATTTGCACGATTTTATTTCTAGTGTTTGTCCTATTGATGGCATTTCAGATCTTGGCGATGATCAGTTTCGTATTGATTATAAAGAAGAAGCTACAGAATCACAGAAGCAGGCTGCTCAAGAAATATTAAATCAATGGCCATTAAAAAAAACAAAATTAGAAAAACTTGCTCAAATTGATCTTGAATGGAATTATGCCATTAGACAAGGTTGGGATTCAGGTCAAGGTACTCTAGGCATATCCGCAGAAGATGTAGCCCTTTTATCGGCAAATTTTGCCATGGCAAAAGAGGCATCGAATTTAGGCTATTTAATACCACCAATTATTACTCTAGATAATCAAGAAATTGTATTTCCTGATATTCAGTCAATGACTATTTTTATGTTGCAGTATGGGGCATTTAGAAGCAATGTTTCTAAAATTTTTGCTGCAAAAAGAAGGGCTGTACAAAATGCTTCTACTATTGAAGAAGTTTTATCAATATAATTCATAAAATTGGTAAAACCAAGGGCGTTCTATAAGGTGTATTAAATAGTGCACCAGAGGGTATTCATATGAATGAAACATTCACGCTCATAATAGAAAGATTTGGTATATCCTTCACATTTTTAATGGCCTTTGTTTGGTGTCTATATAAATCAGGAATTTGGCTCGGAGAGAAGGTTGTCATTCCTCTGCAAAAACGACATTTGCAGTTCCTAGATAAGCTAGAAGATGGTATAGATGGAGTAGTGAAAACTCAGGCTACAACTCTTGAGATTCTTAATCAGATACTGATGAATACTAAAGAGTTGCCAGCATTAAAAAGATCATCAAAGACAAGTGAGACTGTTCATGCAGAATAATGATTATTTATTTCAAGAATTACATTTAAATTTGATTACAACTTTTAGTAAAATGGATTTTGTTTATATATGTATGGGTATATAAATGCCACAATGTTTGCAATGGTATTTTACACTTAACGGAACACATGTTTCTCCTGGCAATGGTAACATAAGCCAATTATCTAATTATTCGCAAATAGATTTAGGAAACATGACATATTCATGTTCTGTTTCTGGCGATAAAATTATATATGAAGTTTTTGTTGATATTGGTTTAAATGATCCATTTTCTTTAGGAACTATTGAAACTGATGCAAGTTTTGGTGGCACATCTTTAGATTGCAATACTTTTAGTCCAACATATGGAATATTAGGTTCAAATTATGAAGGCGATGCTAATTGCAATCCTTTAACTCCTACAACAACTCCTAATCCAAATAATAGTTATGCATTTCATTTTTGTATTTCTTGCACAGGAGCAAATGGAACAAGAACATTTGAATATGATGCCCCTATAGAAGATATTAATACTTTTTCACAATTTGGAACTTTGGGAACATCAAATTCTAATGTAGAAATATATGGTTCTGGAAGTGATTATTGGGTTTCATTTAGAGAAGATGCTCAAAATCCAGCAGCTTATAAAAATTATGATATACCTTCAGGATGTTTAGATCAACCAGTTATGGGTTCTGGCCCAGGTTGTACTCCGGCGGTTGTTGTTACTGAGGGAACGCCTCCACCCACACCACAAAATTGTTCTTGTAGTTGTCCTTTTCCTCCAGATTTTCAAACTCCGGCAGGAGGATTGCAAATTGGAGATGGCGATAATATTGTTTCTGCTCCATGTTCAGGCGATAACTGCATTGGAAATTGTCGTTTTAAACAAACTGTATGGTACATAAATAATGGTATAGCTTATTGGACACATTTAATGGGCGGAGTTGGCGCAGAAGGAAGCGGTAGTAATTGTGAATGTGGAACAACACCAGATCCATGTGGTAGTGCTACATGGTGCTGGAATGAACCAATGAAATGTATTGCTTGGAGTGTTTGTGAAAATGCACAAGTTGGTTGTGAAGAATGTAGGGGAAATCAATTTATTTTTAAGAGACAAATACCTTTAAGGCTTTATAACAAACTAACAGGAAAAGATCCAGACAATCTTAATTCAACTATCTGGGTAAATAACGGTGGAAGTTTAGCGTATTATTATGCTCAAGGAACTGCTGCTCCAGATGATCCAGATGCAACAGCAGAACTTGGCGAATATATTACAACAATTGATTTGCCTGAAGGGTGTTGTGGCGATAGAGCATTGCATGTTATTGCTGTAGAGTGTGATTGTGATGCAGATCCAATTGAAGATTGTGGTCTTGAAGAATTAGAACCTAATCCTGTTGCTACAACTTGCCAACCTGGCCCAGACTGTTTAGTTGTTCCGTGTCGTGGTTGTGATAATCCATATTGTGAACCGCATGATCCTCCAGATCCAACTACGCCCGATAATAGACCTTGGGGCGTTGCATGCATTAATAATCAATGCGTAGTTATTAGGGGCGGTCCTTTTCCAGATGGTCCTTCATGTGGTGCTTCTGGTTGTTCGTTTAATCCAGATGATCCAGATATTACTGATGATCCTCCTCCTCCACCGCCACCTGATCCAGATGAACCTACTCCACCACCAGAACCACCTCCTCCAGAAACTAAGATTATTTGCAGAAATGGTGGTTGTGAAGAATCTGTAATTGAATCAATTAATGGTATAGTAATTGAAGGTTATGCAACTATGGAAGAATGTCAATCTTCCAATTGCAGTCAATATGGAAAATATTCATATATTTGTGTTAATACAAATGGATCTAATAGTTGTGAAAAATTTGAATTTGAAGATCCATTAACTGGATATCAAAGTCTTAATGAATGCGAAGATTTTTGTTTGGCAACAACAACTGAAGCTCCAACTACTACGGAAGAGCCTATAACTACGACCCAAAGTCCAACAAGTACTACGGCAGAACCTACGACTACCACCGAAAGCCCAACAAGCACTACTCAAGCTCCTGCGACAACATCGCAACCAAGTGGTGGATGTCCTCCAGGTTATGAAGCATGTGGTGGCGCATCAACATTTATAGTTGATAGTGATTGCATATATACTGCATGGCCAGATTCAAATGGAGAATGTTCAGAAGGTTGCACTCCATTTTCTCCAAATTGGCCAACAGATTTAGTTGAAGATTGCGAAACTTATTCACCAGGAACATTTGTTGATGGTGTGTGCTGTAGACCAACTACAACTACTGAAACTCCAACGACTACGGCAGAGCCTACTACAACTGAATGTCCATGTATTGGAAGTATAGCATTCTTCTGGGTTCCTACTCCACCAGATCAAAATAATGAATGCACCAGCGGTGAATGGACTCAAACAAGTTCTTGTGATGGAAGTGGATGTAGTCCAGATTTAAGTCAATTACCAAATGAATCTACTTGTACTGATCCTTGTGGTACTTGTTCGATATCTGTTGATTGTATTTGTGCCTAATATGGTAAATTAAATGGGTAATCCTTGTACTTTTTATAGAGCGCCGACTTCTGGATCACCTGATGGGTGTAATCCAGCCACTAGCGCCACGAATACAGGAGAAGCATTTACAGTTGCTGATGGGCAATGTTTTCAAAAAATAGTATTTATACATCCAGTAATTGTTTTCATGGACCCAGATAGTAGAGATACAGCACCATATTTATATAGTACAGATCCTTCTGGTGAACAATTATCATGTTTAGATTATATTATTGAACAAGTATGCTGTTCTGATGGAACAATAAAGTCAGCTAGAAGTTTATTGCAAGATGTTACAACTACAGAACATCCATGCGGAAAAGATACTGATGATAATGGTCAACCAGATGAATATGAAGGATGTTGGACTCTTTGCGATTCTTGTTCTTGTAGTGAATGTCCAGACACTTTAAAAGAGCCAGATTTTGAAGGCAGACCTGATCAAAAAGTTGTTGTTGCATGTGGTGATTGTCCAACATCTAGCACGACTCCAGATCCAAATGCAACCACACAGTCTCCAGCAACTACTGGTCAGCCAGGAACTACTGGTCAGCCAGGAACTACCTCTGAACCACCTCCAGAATGCCCAGATGGTCAATATGGCAATCCAACTGTTTTTGTAGTAGATGAAGAAATATTTACAGATCCTTGGATTACTGGCATTCAGCCATGTTTAAAATGTAAATCTATTCCAAATCCAGAGTTTCCGTGTTTAAGTCCTAATACTGATAGATTTAATACATTGTCAGAATGTGAAGCATTTATAGGTACTTTTTCTTGTCCAAGATATGTTTCTTATGAATATAAAGAAGGATGTTTTGATTGTGCTGCTATAGGAGAATTAGGATCTAATGATCAAATTACTGATGCATTAGGAAATCAATGGCCAGTACTTGGTGTAGTTGGAACTTTTGATGATATAAATACCTGTCTTGCATCATTAGATAATAGTGCTTGTACATTTGAAAAATACAAAGCTGTTTTCATTTATGAAAATGGGCAAAATACAAATTGTTATACATGTGAAAGAGATGATTTAAACGGAACATATTTAACATTTCATGCATGTTATACTGATGTACAAGAAACTAATTTCAATAATCCTAATTGTGGTTTAGATAATCATTTTGGTATTTGGGATGGAGATAATTGTAAAGAGTGTAGATATACTGATAGTTATCCAGACATACAGGATTATTTAACGCAAGCAGAATGTGAAATATATAGAAATACTTATTATCCAAATAGTGATTGTACTACAACTACTACAACTTCTACAACGCCATCACCTTATTACGCTTATTTCTTGCCAGAAGATCCAGATTGTTATTATTGTTCATCTTCACCTCCACAAGAAGGAATACTTGAAGCAACTTTTTATGGGGCTAATGCCTCTTATTTATGTAATCAAGCTTTACAACAATATAATTATAATTGTTTAAATCCATTAACAACAACAACCTCGACAACACAACAGCCAACAACAAGCACTACAAGCACCACCTCAACTACCAGTACAACATCTACAACTTCTACAACATCAACAACAAGTACTACGAGCACAACTTCAACTACAAGTACGACAAGCACAACAAGTACAACAAGTACTACAACATCTACTACGCCATGCCCAACATATGTTGGAGATGATAGTAATTATCCTGGATGTTATGAATGTATATGTGCTGGAGATTTAGGATTTTTTACTTCCTTGACTGAATGTCAAGAATATTACGAACCACTTAATGATTGTCCTACAACATCTACAACAAGTACGACATCAACCACTAGTACCACTTCGACAACTTCCACTACTAGTACTACTAGCACAACAAGCACTACATCGACTACTTCAACTACAAGTACAACCTCTACTACTTCTACTACCCCAAGCCCAACTACAAGTACTACTTCAACAACTAGTACAACATCAACGACTACCACTACTACTCCTTGCCCAGAAGGACAAGTTAATTCATATGTATTAAATTTTGATACATGTTATACATGTTCTTTTGAATGTTCTTTAGAAGGAAGCATTGATGAAGAAACAATATTTTCAACAGAATCAGGATGTAATGAACAAGCAGATTTAAATAATGCAGGAATACCATCTTGTACAACAACAACTAGCACTACTTCTACCACTAGCACAACGAGCACCACATCAACAACTAGCACGACAAGCACGACTTCAACAACTAGTACAACATCAACAACAAGCACCACACCTGTTCCTTGCGATAATTATGAAGCTTTACCAATATCTGGATATCCAGATTGTTATGAGTGTGAATGTTTAGACGGTGGAAGTTTTGTTTCATTAGAAGACTGTAATGCATTTGTTGAAGTTGTTAATCAAGGTCAAGATTGTCCAACTACAACTAGTACTACTTCAACAACATCGACAACTTCAACTACAAGTACTACTTCAACAACATCAACGACTAGTACTACATCTACAACATCAACGACATCTACTACAAGTACAACTACATTACCTCCATGTTCAGCAACTCCGAATCCAAATGTTTTTACTTCTAATCAAGTTTTCTTTGTTGCTGTTTCATCTGAGGGAAGATCTGCTTACTCTAATGATGGTGTAACTTGGTCAGAAGGAAATTTATATAACGCATATCCAATAACTCCAAAACCAGAATGGTTAAGAGTAACTTATGGAAATGGAAAATGGGTGGCCGTTTCCCATGATCCACCAATGGCAGCTTATTCAACTAATGGTTCTAATTGGACAATAGTTAATATATCTGTAGATTTTAATGACTTTTTCCATGATGTTGTTTACGGAAATGGAAAGTATGTAGCTGTAGGAAATAAAATTGCCTATTCTTTTAATGGTTCAACTTGGACTCTTGTAAATCCTCCAAGAAACCTCGGTGCTAATGCTATAGGATATGGATGTATATTTACAACAATAAGAAATGGATATGTATTATATTCATCTGATGGTATTACATGGAATGAAAGATATGAACCAAATTTAGAAATACAATCTGGAACTCTTACAGCGTCAAAAGTAATTTATGCAAATGGAAAATATATAGCTTCATTTTATAATAATCAATTTGTAGCTTATTCAAGCAATGGCGTAAATTGGACAAAAGTTCAATTATCAATATCGGCAGGATGGCGAGGTTTATCCCACGGAAGTTCAAGATATTTAATGGTTGGAGAAAATACTAGCACACTACAATCAGCAATATCTTTTAATGGTTCTAGTTGGTTAAATACACATATAGGTTCTGGCAATTGGAAAGATACAGTTTATGGATTAGGAAGATTTGTTGTAGTAGGAACAAATAACAATAAAATCCTTTATAACAACGATGCAGGAAATGATTGGTATGGCGCTACTATTCCTACAAATAGTGCAACATATAGTGGTGTTGCATTTAATGATGACCATGGATTAAATCCAGTACTTCCAACAACTTCTACTACTTCTACTACACAAGGCCCAACTACTAGTACTACGAGTACAACTACAACTCAAGGTCCAACCACTAGTACTACATCGACTACCCAAGGGCCAACTACAAGTACTACATCTACTACTCCTTCTCCTACTACAAGCACAACAACAACCACTACAACTACAACAACAACCTCTACAACTACTACTACAACTCAAGCTCCTTCTTTAAGTAATTTATATACTTGGGGATTAAATGATTTAAACAATCTAGGTCTTAATTCAGCACAACAGTATATAACTATTCCATCAAAAGTTGGAATGACTAGTGGCTGGGAAAAAGTATCTCTTGGATTTAAGTTTTCTATAGGCATTAAAGATGGGCAACTTTATGGTTGGGGATTAAATAGCTTTGGCCAAACTGGAAATGGCGATACTGTTGACGATGTTATTTTCCCAGAATTAATAGACTCAGATGCAACTTGGACAGCAGTAGCTTCTGGATATGGACATTCTCTTGCTATAAATGCAGGAAAACTTTATGCATGGGGATATAACAGTCAAGGTCAAGTAGGGAATGGAACAACATCTCATGTTACTACTGGTCCACAAAGAATAGGTTCTGATTCTGATTGGACAGACATAAGTTGTGGCAACAGAACATCTTATGGCATTAGAAATGGAAGACTTTATGCTTGGGGATCTAATTTAAATGGGCAAGTTGGTAATGGATCTTCTGCATTTTCTGTAACTTCTCCAGTACAAATAGGTGTTTTAACAGACTGGGTTTATGTTGGTGCTGGTGGCAATCATGCATTTGCAATTAGATCAAATGGTGAACTTTATGCTTGGGGATCTAATATAGATGGTCAGTTGGGTATAGGGAATAATATTTCAACATCTATACCGACAAGGGTGGGTTCTGCAACAGATTGGTCGTTAATTATTGGTGGTGGATCTCATTCATTAGGTATTAGAAGTGGAAATTTATATGCTTGGGGTTATAACGCCAATGGACAATTAGGTTTTGGAAACAATACATTACAGCCAAATATTCCAGTTAGAGTTGGTTTAGCGTCAGATTGGTCATATATCTCTGCAACACAATTCTCTTCTTTTGGAATTAGAGCTTCAGGATTATACTCTTGGGGATCTAATCAATATGCACAAATAGGAAATAATATAGGTAATGGAACTGCCAACACATATGATGTTTATAGTCCATTACTTATAGCTGATGTAAATTTAGGAGCTTTTTCTAGTCAAGGAACAAATGCAAGACATAGTGCTGCTATAAATATAAGTCCTATATATCCAACTACAACAAGTACTACTCCTTCACCAACTACAACTACTAGCACTACTACAACAACCACAACTACTACTACAACTACAGTTTCTCCTGCAACAACTACTACAACTACTGCTTCTCCAGTAGTTACAACTACATCTGCACCTATAACTGAAGGATATATTATGGGAATATCATTATCTGTTGGACAAAGATATGCTAATTGTCCAAATATGTCAGCGCAGCTAGTTAATAGTTCTGGAGTTAATTTTGGAACTCCTATCACAAGTGGATTTGTTGAAATTGGCGGTGGAAATTATCTGCTTACAACTTTAATTCCATATGATTTTAGAGGCGGTATTAAGTTCTATTGTGGCAATACTTTACTAGGATTTTTAGCAATTAACCCAGAAGAATATGAATACTTAGATGTACGAGTAAGCAGTAGATGTTCAGGAACTGGACTGAGTACATCTATATTAACCGCATCATTTTCAATTGATGGAACAGAAGGTGTAGAGTTAAGACTAACCGATGATTATTATGCAAGTGAAGGAAGGTCGATTGATATTACTTCTGAAACTTGGCCATCTCTTACTGGGGCAACTATTACATTTGAAGTAGATAGTAAAAATGAAACATCTGGAAACGATATATTTATTAAACAGGTTAATTTATTGAATAGCACAACAGTAAGAATAGAATTAAGTTCAGATGAATTGAATACTATTGGTGCAGGAAGATGGTCATATGAACTAAAGGCCGTACTTTCTAATGGACATACATACACATTGACAATAGGAAACTTAATAATTGTTCCACCTTTTGCTGATTAAATATGGCAACTATAAGTAAATTTACTATAAACAGTTACTCTCTTGTAAAAGTTTTAGATAGTTCTTATGAAACTACGGTAGATCAATTTGAATTACCTTCGGGAACATATCTTGTTGGTGCTGGTGTATTCATAATTGTACAGAATATATCTTGGGAAGCTGTAATAACCTCAAGTACTACTGTTTCTGTATATTTTTCCAAGGAAAGATTAGAGCAACTTGGAAATGGAAGATGGCCTTTTGAACTAAGAGCTATTTTTTCAAATGGTCATGTTTCTACATTAGCAAAGGGCGATTTAACTATAACTCCATACCTGTGAGGTTATCTATGTGGCAAGCTGAAATGATAACTTTGCTTAGAGTTTTAGTTGATGACTTGTCTAGTCCATATACTTATACAGATGGAAGAATGACACAAGTTCTTGCTGTAGCTGCACAATTAGTTACTGCTGAACTTAGTTTTCCATATGATTTTCAAGTAAATATTCAAGCATTAACTATAACTCCAAATCCAACAGATAGAGCAGGAACAAGAGATGATAATTTTATTAACCTTGTTTGCATAAAAGCTGCTTGTTTAATAGAGCGTGGTGAATCAAGAAAGTCTGTTGGTCAAAGTATTGCTATTCGTGATGGAAGTTCATCAATTGATCTTCGTGGTTCAATGGATGGAAGATTAAAATTGCTTGAAAAGGGCTGGTGTGCAGTATATGAAGATACTAAACTAGAATATCAAGCAAGTAGAAATGGTGCTATAGCTGGCGCAGCTATCATGACTCCATTTAGAGTTTTTGCTGGTTTTAGTGATCAGGCTTACTACCCAGTAAATGAGGGTAGACAATTTTTTAGATAAGGAGTAAAAAATGGCAGACATTCATATTCTTGGAACTAATATTATTAATGGTTATGCTACTATTAAACCAACAGACGGTTTTCCTTCTGGGCAAATAATTCATTATGCTTCTGCTGGAAGAACATTGGATAATACTGCTTGGACAGGACCAGATATTGATGATGAATTCAACTATGTAAAAATAGTTGATGTTAATAATCTGTAGTATTGATTTTCTTTAAAAGAAAATTACAATACATTAGGACTGCAAAAGGAGGAACAAATGTTTTTAACTATCGGCTTGCCGACTTATGATGATTTTGATGGCGTTTATTTTACACTTCAAGCACTAAAAGCATATCACGATTTAGATGATGTAGAGCTTTTAGTCGTAGACACAAAACCAGAAGCATGTAAAGACACAAAAAATGTTTGTGGATCTATCGGTGCTTCATATTATCATAGGCCAGATTGTCAGGGTACAGCCCCAGCAAAAAATGCAGTATTTGAACTAGCCAAAGGCAAGTTTGTAATGTGCGTTGATTGTCATGTTTTATTAGTTAAAGATTCTATTAAAAAATTAAAAGAATATTTAAGAAAAAATCAAGAAACTAAAAACATTATTCATGGGCCACTTCTTTATGATGATCAGAAAAATATATCTACTCATTTTGATCAACAATGGCGTGGTCAAATGTATGGAACATGGGGAAATGATCAAAGAGTAGCGTTCATGGAAGAATTTGAAATTCCAATGCAAGGTGGTGGTTTATTTGTTTGCAGAAAAGATTTTTGGCCAAAATTTAATAGTGGGTTTAGAGGATTTGGTGCTGAAGAAGGATATATTCAAGAAAAAATAAGGCAAAATGGTGGAAAAGCAGTATGTCTTTCTTGGTTAAAATGGATTCATAGATTTGGTCGCCCAAAAGGTGTTCCGTATCCATTACATCTAAAAGATAGAGTAGTAAATTATTTAATTGGATTTTCAGAACTTGGAATGAATTATGGCGAAGTAATTGAATTTTTTAAGAATCAACTTAGTCAACAACATCTTGGCGAAGCGTTAAAAGAATTTAGTGCTGTAGCTGGTATGGCATTAACATCTTCTCCTGCTGTAAAAATAGTGGATATTCCAAAAGTTGCTTACATATTAGATTCAGAAAATAGTGAAACTTTTACTAAATTTAATTGGAAACATCCAAAACAAGCAATTAGTAATAAATCTTTTGTTGATGCAATGAAAGATTTTGTTAACAGAGATGAAAAATATTGTTTGGTTTTAAAAGACGGTGAAACTTTAGAAGAAAACATTATTAAAAAATTAGATGAATGGATTGTCATAAAACAAGATACTTTAAAAATTGCTGCTCTCAAAGAAACAGAAACAAAATCATTAAAAAGAAAAAATGTTGTTTTTTCATATAGAATTGCAGAAGATGTAGATATTAATGAAAGCAAATCTTTGGTAATAAGTAAGGATTTTGCGAAAGCTTTTTTGCGTGAAGAACAACAAGTCAAACTATCTGCTTTAGCGCATAAAAATAATTTTGCACCTTTTGTTTTGGTTAAGCCAGAATTTATTTATAGAATGAATCCTCATATTGTTCAATTAGATAATGTGCAAGGAAATTTAGATTTTTGTGATATCAGAGAAATAGTTTGGAAGTCTAAAGATAGATGGTGTTTAGACATATCTGCTTTAGCAAGACAAACAACGCTCGCTCTTTGCCAAAAGGGTGCTGGAATTGTTAGAGTTTATGATTATCAAAATGAAGATAAAGATGTTCTTAAAAAGGACTTAGATTTGTTTGGTTATGTTAATTTCATAATAGCAGATATGAGCGAAAATATTGACCCTCCAGAAGATGGAAAAAGAGCGCTATTAATTAATTATGAGAATCTTCCAGATTATATGAAAGACTTTGCTTATGATAAACTTTCAACTTTTGTTAGATCTGGAGACATAGTAATAGTTACTCACGCAGAACAAGAAATTAATGATGCATATAAAAACACAAAAGAATACAAAGTAGAATTTTGTTCTAATAAGTGTTTAATAGCTACAAAGACATAAAAATTATCGGTGTATTTACTTTAAGGGGTACACCGATATGGCAAATATATTTGAAGTAACTAACGAGATTAGAAAAATTGCACAATATGCTATAGATGATCTTATTGATCAACTTGGCAAAGATTGTCTTTTAGCCTATCCACCTTTTCCAGAATTGTGCAATAATTGCATTTTAGACCCAATAGGCAATAAATCCTCAAATCATTGGACTAATGGTGGACCAATGCCATTTCCAAATGGGTCTATTTGTCCATTATGTAACGGTGATGGATATCATTATAAAGAAGTTACAAAATCAATAAAACTTCTTGTTGCAAATAATCCATCTCAATGGTTTGTTAAAATGCCAGCAGGAATACAGGTTCCAGCAGGAAGCATTCAAACAAAGGGTTATGTCAGAGATTTGCCTGATGTTTTACAATCTAGAAAACTTATTCTTCAAGTAAGTCTTGAACCTATGATAAGATTTACTTATGAACTTGCTGGTGAACCAATAGATCAAAGTAATATTGTACAAAATAGATATTGGGTAGCGGTATGGAATAGAGTTGGTGCTTAATGCTTAAGTACTCAATTAAAATTGATGAAAATGAATTTTATTTAGCGTGTAATGAGGAACTACTAAAAATAGTTTCTGATTCAATTAGTTATATAATTAGATCGACAAGAAAAGATTATATTGAAATAATAAAAAATTGTTTAAGAAATGATCCTGATCAAACATATTCTGCATTATCTGGTGGACTTTTAAGGGCAGATTTAGGTTTAGCTGATGGTATGTCTGAAGCAGAAGCTGTTATTAGTGCTGTCGCTAATTCAGTTGAAATGAGAAAAGCAAAATCAACCAGAAATACTTTGGGCGGAATAAATTTAGTTGTTTTAAGAAAAGGAATCGAATCACTTTTAGATTTGCCAATGGCATCTTATGTTTCAAATGGTCAAGAAGTTGAATGGTTAAAATGGCTTCTAACATCTGGCGATGAGATTGTTGTTGCTAATTATTCGGTTTTATATGGAAGCAGTTTTTCAACATCAAGAACTGGACAGGCTATTATGGGCAAAGGGAAAGGTTTTAAGATAAGGGGCGAACATTCTGGTGACATTAATCAAAACTGGATAACTAAAGCACTTTTACTTTGCGCTGAAAAGAAAATAATTGAAAAAATGGAAAAATCATTATCGGAGATTGGATCATGAGTACAATAACTAGTTTACATGGCGTTTCAAATTATGGCGATCCGCTCTTATCTGATTTATTAGAAACATCAGTACATTTCTTTTTACAATATGGTTTTTTAAATATAGGCGCTTTTACAAATGTAAATATACCAACAGGCACATATCCAACCGGAGTTGGTTCGCACTCATATGAACCATATAAGCTTCGTCTTGCCAGAGATCCTAGATATACATCTGGAAAAGCATGGGAAGGCATTCGTTCTGACTGGGTTTGGGAATCAGGAATTAATTATGGAACTCAGCCAATAGCAATTAGCGGTGTTTATGTAAATAATACTTTTTACCCAAATACTTCTGTTGGCCCATCTGGCTTTAAAATTAATTATCCAGAAGGAAAAATTGTATTTAATAATCCATTACCATCAACATCTGTAGTTAAATGTGCTCATTCATATAGAAATGTCAGAATTGCCTCATCAGATACTAATTGGTTTCAATCTGTACAATTTGACAGTTTTCGTGGTGATGATGTTCAATTTACACAAAAAGGTTCAGGAACTTGGGATGTTTTGTCGATTAATAGGGTACAGCTTCCTGCAATAGTATTGGAATCATTGCCAGCAGTAAACATGAAACCATATGAGTTAGGGGCAATTAATAGAACCCACTATCAAGATATGTATATGCATGTTTTGTCAGAAACTCCTTGGGATCGCAAGCAAATACACGATATTTTGGTTAATCAATGGCAAAAAAGGATAGCTGGCATTAAAAAGAAAGAACTTCTTAATGATAATAGATATCCATTAACTTTTGAGGGTGCTTTAGCCCCATCTGGCATGTCTTATCCATCTATGATTAACAATTATTATTGGCAACCAATTACATTTGAAAAAATAAGATCTCAAGAGCAAATTACTGCTCCTCCTATGTTTGGAGCAACATTAAGAGTAACTTTCTCAATAGATTCTGTTTAATTTGGTGTATTTTTGAATGAGGTTTTATGCTTTCAACTATTGGAAAGTCTAGACAATAAGGGAGAAGTAAAATGGCAAATCGAAGAATATTTTATGCCTGTCAGGCAGTAGGCATTGCAAAGGAAAGTGCTGGAACAACTTTTAAGCCAATTCGTGGTTTGCAAAGTGTTGGTATTAATACCACTTTTAATCTCGAACAAGTATTTGAAATTGGTATGATTTCGATTTATGAAAATATCGAAAATGTACCAGATGTTGAAGTTACTCTTGAAAAAGTTCTTGATGGATATCCTTTGATTTACCATCTTGCTACTGAAGATGCTTCTTCCAGATCATTGGTTGGTCGTTCTAATGCAAAGGCAAATCTTGGCCTTGCTATTTACGATGATACAAATGAAGCTGCTTCTGGTACTCCAGTTGCAAGCTGCTTTGTTTCTGGCTGCTTCGTAAGTCAGGTTAGCTACAAGATTGGCGTTGACGGAAACGCAACTGAGTCTGTAACCATTGTTGCTAACAACAAAGAATGGGTTTCCCCAACTGGCGACAGAAAGTTTGATCCTGACTTTGAACCATATGATAGTGCAACTTGGGATGCTGATCCATTCCCAAGCGGTGGCACTTTTGGTGATGGTACTCCTGCTGCTCGTTCTGGTATTGCTCGTAGGCAGCACCTCAACATGTCAAAGTCTTTATTCCCAAGCATTATTCCTGGTATCACTAAAACTAGTGGAACTGGTCTTTATGCTAGCGGTATCAATGAATTGAATAATGCCCTTGGATGCTATAATGTATCCTTCCAATCTTTCTCGGCTTCTGTAAATCTTGGTCGTGAACAGATTTTGGAATTGGGTCGTAAAGTTCCTTATTTCCGTTATGTAAAGTTCCCAGTTGAAGTTACCTCAGAGTTTGAAATTCTTTCAAAGTCTGGCGATGCAGTTAATGCAATTGAACAGGGAACTGATGGATACGGCAATAATTTAGGAAATGAAACTATTGTAGTATATTTGACTGAAGGTACTAAAATTGATCTTGGAAGCAAAAATAAATTGCAGTCTGTTAACTACCAAGGTGGTGGTACTGATGGTGGAAATGCTACTGCAACCTATAGCTTCCAGACCTTCAATGACTTTACTATAACTCATAGAGCAGATCCTAACGGAACTCTTGCAGATACCACTATCTAATTAATTTAGATAATGTTAAAATAAGCCACAAGGTAACACTTGTGGCTTTTTTTATGGACTAACATGGATCAGGCAACTAAAGAACTTTATGTTAGTAGAATTATTAATGGTATTTTTAGATGCAAAATTAATGATCATTTTTATATAATTAAACAACCAAACAGAAATATAAGACATATAGCACAACAAGTATATGTAGATACGCTTAAAGAAGCAGAATTAGAAGGTATGTACAATGATGATGAATTAGAGGATTTTCTTTTAGATAATGAAATATGGTCTGAACAAAAAGAAAAAGATTTTAAACAAATTCAAGAAGATATAGATGAACTTAAAGTAAAACTTTATCAATCAACTTATAAATCAGAAGAAAGAAAAATGATTAGAAAAATGCTAGAAATAGCAAAGTCTAATCTACTTTCAATGTATCAACAAAAAAGTGCATACAATCATTTATCTTGTGATGGTTTTGCTTCAACTATGAAGATGAGATATTTGGTTGGAAAATCTCTTATGCACGAAGATGGTAAATCTGTTTGGGAAGGTGAAGAGTTTTGGAAAAATACTGATCCACTTTTAGAAGAAGCCACATCTGCTTTTATAGAAAATAAAATTTCAGAAAAAGATTTTCGTGAAATAGCAAGAACAGATCCTTGGAGATCTATTTGGTCATGTAGAAAAACTGAGGGAAGTTTATTTGGAGTTCCAACAGTTGATTTAACTGACGAACAACGAAGTATAATTATATGGTCAACTTTATATGATAATATTTATGATCATCCAAATTGCCCATTAGAAGAAGTTGTAAAAGATGATGACATGATTGATGGATGGTTAATTTTGCAGAGAAGAGAAAGAGAGAAAAAACAAGGAAAAGTTCAAGTTGAAGATTTTATAAATAATGATAAAATAAGAAATAGCGGTGAAGTGTTTATTGTTGCTCAAACTAAAGAAGATGCCAAAAAGATTGATTCCTTAAATGATGACCAAGCAAAAATTACAAGAAAACAAAGACTTAAATATCTTAATGAAAAGGGTCATGTTGATGAATCACAAATGCCAGATACAAAGATGCAACTACAAATGCAAGCGAACAGAGGAGCTAAATAATGGCAAAGAAATCACAAATAGAGGAAGTTGCAGAAATATGTAAAAAAGACAAAGAAGAAAAAAATAAACAATATCTTATTGATTCAAATAAAAGATTGTTTAAAATAATAAGTACAAAATTAAGAACATCTTTTATTGGATCATTATCAGCTTTCGAGGAGAGTTTTGGACATTTATGGGGTCATCTCTTGCAAGAAAGTGAGTTAACAGACAATCAGAAAAAATGGAAAAAGTTATGGGAAAGCACTAGGACAATGGTATTAAATAATGGTAATCATCAAATTAGATCTGTAGAAAATGAACTTAGTCAGTATGATATATCTTGGAATAGACACAGCGCAGTTTTAAAACCAAAGGAGGACTAAAATGGCTGTTAATAACAAGAAGAATTTTAAGGTAACTGTTGATGGTAAAGAGTTTGATTTGAGCGTTGTTCGCCCAAATGTAAAACAGAGGCAAGAAGGGCAAAAGGTCTACAATAAAGCATTTCGTGATGCTGTAGAATCTGGCGCTATCCTTCGTGCCAAAGTAAATACAGTAATGCGTGAACAGAACCTTTGGGATGACAATAAAGAGGCTCAATACAGAAAGCTTCTTGAAAAGGTTAATCAGTCTGAAAGACAGATTAAATCTGGTGGTATTAAGCTTAAAGAAGCTAAAGACATTGCCCTACAAATGAGGCGTGATCGTGCTGAATTGAGGGCGCTCACTTCTGAACGGTCAAGTTTGGATAATAATACTGCTGAAGGACAAGCAGATAATGCACAATTCAACTATTGGGTTAGTGCCTGTACGGTGTATTCAGACACAGGAAAGCAATATTTTTCCAGCCATGAAGATTATCTAAATAGAGAAGATGATCCTGCCGTTGGGCAAGCTGCTGGAAATTTGGCAATGCTGATTTATAATTTGGACCCAGATTACGAAAAGAAGCTTCCAGAAAATCAGTTTTTGTCAAAGTACAAGTTTGTAGATGACGAACTGCATTTGATTGATAAGCAAGGCCGAAGAGTAGATTCTGAAGGCCGACTAGTTAATAAGGATGGTCGTTACATTAATGAAGCTGGAGAGCTAATTGATGTGGATGGCAATAGGGTGGATGAAAATGGCGAATATGTTGTCGAATTTTCTCCATTCTTGGATGATGAAGGCCAGCCTCTTGCTGAAGAAGCTAAAAAAGAAGAGGTTAAGCCTGTTGTTGCAGAAGAGAAGAAAGACGCAGAAAGTAAGTAAACCGGAAAGTATCTTAAAGATGGGCAGCGGAATGGTCGTAGAAAAAACTACGCTTATTCCCTGCCTTTTTTATTTGAGGTAAAACATGGCATTTAATCTTACGGCTAATCTAAATGTTGCACTTAATACTGGCTCATTAAGAAATGCTGTTAATCAAGTTAACTCATCCTTTAATAATGCAAGCAAGTTAAAGCTAGGTATAGACAGGGGAAGCTTTGCCGATATAGGTAGAGTTAAAGCCCAAGTAATGGAAGCTAGCGACTCAATGCAACAGTTCGGCTATCAGGCTGGTCTTGCTGCTAAAAGATTTGCTGCATTTACGGTTACTGCTGGAAGTATTATTACACTTACTCAGACAATGCGTGAGGCTGTTTCTGCTGCAATAGATTTTGACAGAGAAATGGTTAGGTTGGCCCAAGTTTCTAATGATAGTTCTGCTGGTGTGCAAAGTGTAGCTACTGAAATAACAAGATTGTCTACAAATTTTGGCGTTTCAAGTAAAGATCTTTTAAATGTAGCTATTACATTAAAGCAAGCAAACTTAAGTCTTAAAGATACGAAGATAGCTCTTGAAGCTATGGCTCAAGCTGCATTAGCTCCAAATTTTGATAATCTCAAAAGCACTACTGAAGGTGCGATTGCGATTATGAATCAGTTTAATGTTAGTGCAAAAGATTTGGGCGGTGCTTTGGGTGCGGTCAATGTTGTGGCTGGTGAATTCGCTGTTGAAGCTGGCGACATTATTGAAGCTGTAAGAAAAACTGGTGGTGCGTTCAAAGCTGCTGGTGGAAATTTAAATGAGCTTATTGCTTTGTTTACAGCAGTAAGGCAGACGACTAGAGAAAGTGCTGAAACTATCGGTACTGGTCTACGCACTATCTTTACTCGTATTCAGCGTAATGATACTGCCGAAGCTCTCAAACAGGTTGGTATACAGTTAAGATATACTAGGCAGGAAGCACTAGGTCTTGGTGATGCCAATTTAGAAAATCAGTTTGTTGGCCCATATGAGGCTATTCGGCGTTTAGCTCAAGGACTTGAACAGCTTCGTGGTACTGATCCTAGATTTAGTGCGATTGTTGAACAGTTGGGCGGTTATAGGCAGATCTCTAAAGTAATTCCACTTATTAAAGAGTTTGGCATTGCTCAGAAAGCTCTTGGTATTGCACAGGCCGGACAGGCTTCTCTTGCCCTAAATGCTGCTCAAGCTCAAGATGCTTTAGCTATTAAACTACAGAAGTTAAAAGAACAGTTTTTAGAAGTTGGTCGAGGAATAGTAAATAGTCCTGGGTTTAAATCCCTTGTTGATGTTTTTATAACTGCATCTAGCGCAGTACTTAAACTTATTGATTCACTTAAAGGTATGCTGCCCCTCATTGCTGCTCTTGGGGCGATCAAGATAGGTAAGTCTCTTGCTGGATTAACTAGCGGATTTCTTAAAGGTGTTACCACAGGAGAAGCTAAGAAGGCTTCTGGTGGTTTCATACGCATGAAGCGTGGTGGTATTGTGCCAGGAAGTGGTAATGGAGATAAAGTTCCTGCGCTACTTGAACCTGGCGAAATGGTTGTACCTAAGAAATATGTTAAGGGTGGAGATGTTTCAAATGTTGAATATTTACAAACAAATGATGGTGATAGCTTAAAAATAAGAGTTACTCCATCAAGAAAAAAATTTAATATTTCTTCAAGATTAATGGGTGTTGATGCATATGAAACTAGTAAAGGAACAGAAGAAGAAAGAGGAAAGGGCCAAAAAGCAAAGGCAATGACTGAAGCATTTATTAATGCTAATGGATATTCAAAAGATGAAGAAAAATTAACAAATTTATTTAAAGGAAAAGGCGAAGATAAATATGGTAGACCATTATTTGATTTACCAGCACTTGCTAGAAAGTTAGTAACTAATGAATTAGCAGTTCCTGATGGGCTTGCTCCTGCTACTAAAGGAAAATTCTTTGGTGGTTTCATTCAAAAATTCGCCAAGGGTGAAGAAGTAAAGAAGAAGCCTTCTCTTTTTGGAAGATTTAAAAATTATTTAGGTAATAAATCAGATAATGTAATGAGATTTGTAGAAGAGAATGAAGCTCAATCTGGACTTGGGTTTATGGGTGGTACACTTGGTGCTTTAGCTGCACCAGCTATTGCTATGGGGGCCATACCATCTCAAACTCTTATGGAAACGATGGGTGGTGGATTACCGCTTGCATTAACTGCTGCGGTTGGTGGGGCAACTATTGCTGGTGGCATTGCTGGTAGATTAGGTAAAAAATTTAGAAAACCAATAGAAAAATTTATTAATAGCGATAAGGCAATTCCATCAGGTTTTGGTGCTGCTGCTGGTCTTATTGGTTCTGGATTAGTAGCAGTTTCTAATCCAGATATATTGGGTGCAATGTCGTCTTCTGCTTCTTTACTAGGTGTTCTTGCTGGCGGTTCAGCTATTGGTGGTGGCATTGCTAGTATATTAGGAGGAAAGGGTTTTTTTCAGGAAAAAACACTTAATATACTTGACAAGTTTTCTGGTGCTAGCAAATCAAAATTTAAAGCAATAAGACAACGATCATCAATTACAGATTCTTTTCAACTTAGGAAAGAATTTATAAAAATACAAATGGCTAAATGGGCAGAGATTAATAAAGACAGATTGGTTGATAAAAGTAGACCAGATTTTTTATCTACAAAAAATTATTTAATAGAAAGAAAAAAACAAGAAATTTTATCGGCAGATCTTTTTAACAAATATTATGAACAAGCCAGAAAAATAAAACAGGATAAATATGGAGAAAAAAGAGGTGATGTAAATTTAAAAGATTTACTTAAATTTACAGAAGAAAAACTAGGGGTTTCACCAGCAGACGAGAAAAAAGCTCAAGCAATATTAGACGCTGTACAGAAAAAGAAAGAAAAACCAGCAGTTTCGCCAATAACGAAACCAACGGTTTCGCCAGCAACGAAACCAGCGGTTTCGCCAGCAACGAAAGAATCAAATCTTGCTGCTGCTAAAGCTAAAGCGGAAGCAATGCTCAGAGCCAATCCAAAAGCTAAAAATGTTAAATTTACAGTTAATAATCAAAGATATACTTTATCTAGGAAACAAGCGGTTTCATCAGTAACGAAACCAGAGGTTTCGCCAGTAACGAAACCAGCAGCTTTGTTTGGTCCACCAACTAAAGAACAAGAAATAAATGATTATACTCAATATTTTGCTAATAGGATTAAAAGCAAGGAAAATCTTTTAACTGCTAAAGCTAAAGCAGAAGCAATGCTTAGGGCTAACCCAAAAGCTAAAAATGTTAAATTTAAAGTTAATAATCAAAGATATATTTTATCTAGAAAACCATATGATATTTACAATAAGGATAAGGTTTCAAATGTAGCCCCAAAAGTTACTAATGAGCCTGTTTCTCAACCACAAGCTTTATCTAGAGAAGCTCAAAAAGCTTTAAGAACTAAAGAGCTTCAAGAAAGAACTCAGGCAAATATTCAAAAGAAAGAACAAAACAGAATTGCTTATGAAAAAAGAAAACAGGAAGAAATTAATAAAGAAAAAACAAGGCTTTATATTGGATCATACGGTAAAGGAAATATTGAATTAGGAAATGAATATCCAGAAAGTAGAAGACTTTCAGCTTTAGGTTTTAATGCACAAACAACTCAAGCAGCTAATCCTATTGCTGCAAGAATAGCTGAAAGAGAAAAAAGTTATAGGCTTATGGCAGAAGAATCTGCTGCTAAACAAGCAGATATGCCCATGTTCTCATTTTTGGGCGAAACTGCCAAGCCAGTAACTAAAGGTAGAAAGCGCAGTCAAACTACTTATGGATTAATGGAAGATCGCCCTAAGAAATTGAGTGATATCGGCACTTATGGTCTTGCTCAAGAGACTGTATCTACAACATCAAAAATAGCTACAGAAGTTCAAAAATTAAAAAAGATTAAAAAAGATGTTGGAAATCCATATAAGCCAGAGGGCGGTTCCACACAAAAGGAACTTTTCCCTGCAACTCCTGCGACCCCAGAAAGAATAAAAGCTAAAAGAGAAAAGCTTTTGGCACAAAGGGCGAAATCTAGAACTACAACTACAACAACAGATGATGAAGCAGCAAAACGCAGAGCTAGAATAATGGCTGCTGTTAAATCTCAAATGGAATTGGGATTAGATGTTAGATCTACTCAAAAGAAAATGTTTGGATTTGCTTCTGGCGGTTTAGTGCCTGGCGTTGGCAATAGTGATAGTGTGCCAATGATGTTAGAAGAAGGTTCTTTTGTAATACGCAAGTCTTCAGTTAATAAGATAGGCGCTGATAGACTAGCTAAGATGAGTAGGTTTGCTTCTGGTGGTAGTGTGCCTTCCTTGCTCACACCAGGAGAGTATGTTTATACACCTAAAGAAGCTTCTAGAATTGGTTCTGGAAGACTTCATCAGATGAATAAGTTTGCAAAGTTTGCGGTAGGTGGTGAAGTTAGCAAAATTTTAAGTAGTGCAGATTTTAACTCTCCAGAACAGTTAAGGAAAATATTTAAACAACTTGTTCGACAGATCATTAACGAAAATCCAACTATTAGTCGTGGCGATGCTATTTCCAAGGCTAAAACCGTAATGGTTGATATTAAGGCCCAAGCCGATAAAGTTACTTCTGCTGCTACAAAAACTGAAGCTCTTCAAAAAGTTTATTCTAGTGCTGCAAAAGGATTGGAACAAGCAAAAGCAGCATATGAAAGTTCTGCTACTAAGTTAAAATCTTTAAACGCCAATCTTGATTCATTACAACAAAAATCTAATCAATTAGCTCAAGCTCAATCTAATGCATCTGCGAGCATAACTTCCAATAATACAAAACTTAATGTTGCAAATACAAAGCTTATAGCTGTAAAAGCACAAGAAGCAGCAGCAACTTCTCCTGTTGGTAAAGCCAAATTTGCTGCACAAAGAGCGCAGATAGAAGCTCAAATTTTAAATCTTACTCAGGAAAATGCTAAAAATTTAAAAGTTGTTAATGATTCTTCAAAACAGCAAGCTGCACTAGCACCACAAATTACTCAAGCTCAAAAAGATGTTAAGGCACAAGGTGCAGATCTTGCTGCAAGAGGCCAGACTGTACAAAGTAGAACTGCTCGAACTGATACTGCAAAGAAAGCTTTTGAACAGAGTCTTGAAGAAACAGCGAAAGCACAAAAAGATTCTCAATACAACACAGACGAAACAGGAAATGTAACAAGAAAAGATAAGGTTGTTGGCAGAGCCAAGCCAATGCGTGGG
>JACCDP010490526.1_pt1 | contig 42415 bp, 39 predicted proteins | sample 7445841 | NCBI WGS metagenome assembly JACCDP01 (sample SAMN15323441, study PRJNA562643) | freshwater metagenome | isolation source: river surface water | place: USA:Blue River Watershed | collected 2017-08-17
AGTAGGCCTCGCCGACCTTGATCGGCTTGCGGTTGCGATCGGGAGCGACGGGTTCGGCCAGGGATGGTTGCGCGAAGGAAAGCAACGCGGCGAGAGCCCCTTCGGCGGGGATGGCTTCGCCCAACGTCTTGATGGCCGCTTGGCGCACCTCGGCGTCCGCATCGGAGCGTAAGCCGGCGAGGAGGGAGATCTGGGCGGCATCCCAGGCGCCGGCATGACGCAGGACGCTCACGGCCTCGCGGCGCACGTTGCGGTTGGGCGACTTCAGGAGACCGGCCACGAGGTCCACCGGATGCTGCTTCTGCCATCCCAATACCCAAAGGGCCTGGATGCGTCGGGCTGCAGGCGCGGCCTCGTCCGCCGCCATCGCGCGCAGGGCGTTCGTCGTCGCGGCCTCCGGCGCGCGGTCCGCCAAAGTCTGCCAGGACAAGTGGGCGTCTCCTACGATGCGGCCACCGAGACGGGCGAGGAGTTCCGACGAAGGCAGCTTGGAGTAGTCGGGCACCAGCGGAGGAACATAGCCCTTGGGCTTGATGCGCCAGATGCGACCCGACTGCTTGTCGCGGTCCGGATGGTTGCGGGCGACCTCGTTGTGGCTGATGATCTTGTTGTACCAGTCGATGACGTAGAGGCAGCCGTCCGGCCCCATCGTCATCGCGATCGGACGGAAGAACGGGTCATCGCAGGAGACGAAGTCGGCCAGCTTCTCGAGCCGGTAACCTGCGCCCTCGCGGTCCATCTTGATGGCGTTGATCTTCGAAGTGATCGGGTTCGCCACGTACATCACGTCGGCGTAGCCCTTGGGCCAGACGCCCTCGTCGCTGAGGGCCAGACCGCTCAAGCCCGTCCCACCCATCTTGAACTGCGGCGCCTGGACGGGAAACGGGGGCTGATAGGACTTCGCCAAGCGGTCGGCGCATCCGGGATACCAAGCGTACTCATGGAACGGCATCACCGGGTATCCATAGTCGTTGGCCTCCTGGATGAAGGCTTCGCCCTGACCGTTCAGCACGAGTCCCCAGATGTTGCAGGGCCCCGTGCTGGTCGGTTCGAAGAAGCTGCCGTCCGGACGGAAACGCGCCATGCGGGTCGAGGGGAAGTCGACGACTTCGCCCTTGGTCGTGGTGACCTTGCCGGCATTGAACGCGCCTTGCGCCAGCCAGAACCAACCGCCCGGGGCGCGCGTGAACTGGTGCGGGAACAGGTGGGAATCCTGGACACCGAAACCCGTCAGGAGGACCTCCCGCTTGTCGGCCTTGCCGTCGCCATCCGTATCACGGAGGAAGACGATGTCGTGGCCGTGTTGGACGATGGCCCCGTTTTGGTAGGGCAAGACGCCCTCGGGAATGGCCAGGCCATCGGCGAAGACCCGCGGTGGCTGGACGCCGCCCGCGAACGGGCGGTCGAAGACCACGACCTTGTCGCGAGCCTTCGACTTATACAGCGCTTCGGCGGCGGCAGGATTCTCGTTCGCATCCACCGGGTACTCCAACGCGGTGCTGGACCACGCCCGCCCCTGCTGATCGAAGACGAGCATGATGAATTTGCCCATCTCCGGACCTTCCTTCGCGAACAGTTCGATCTCAAAGCCTTCCGGCAGGCGGAAGAGCTTCTGCTGTTCCTCCGCTGAGCGGCGCGTACCTTGCACATCGTTGTAGCCGATGTCTTTCTTCTTCTTCGCCGGCTCGACGGCAGGGGCCGCAGGCTTGAGTTTGGCCCACGTCATATCCGCCGGCGTGGCGGGCAGTTCCTCGATGACGATGTCCCTCACCTGCACCTCGGCCTTGCCGCCGGAGTGGATCTGCAGGCCGATCTGGCCATCGGTCGCGACATTCAGGTCGGCCTCGGTATAATCGAGCGCCGGCACGCCATTGACCCAGGTGCGGATACGGCGGCCCTCGGCGACAATGCGGTATTCGTTCCATTCACCGGCCTTGACGGCGGCGACGACGGCCTTGGGGTCCGTCGAATCCGCGATGACCTTGTTGCGGCGGCTCTCGTCGTAGAGCTTGCCGTACCAACCCGGGCCGTAATCGATCTGATAACCGCTCATCTCCGTGCTGTTCGCCACGCGAACGCTGCGGATCTGGACACCGCTGTTGACGAAGCCCGTGCCCGTGAGGCGCAACTTGAGTCTCAGGTCGAAGTTCTGGTAGGTCTTGGTGGTCGCCAGGAACTGATTCTTCGTGACCGTGCGCTCGAACGACCCACCCCGAATCTCACCATCTTGGACGCGCCACCACGTGAGGTCGCCTTCCCACCCCGCGAGCGTCTTGCCATCGAAGAGCGTGGCTGGGGCAGCCCAGACGGCGACGGAGGCCAGACATGCGGTGAGGACGGTCAGGCAGAACTTGAACGGTTTCATGGGAAGGGTTACAGGCAAACCTACCCCACGGCCGGCAGACCTCAATCCTCCGTGCGGGCCAAGCACGCAACTTTTACACCGCCAAACGCACATCGGAAACACCCCACGCTTGCCATGGAGCCCTTTAAACGACTGTTTGAAGGCATGTCCTCCGTCCACAAACTCAACCGTGATTGCGCTGCCACGCTGATCCCCGCCGGGGACATCGTCGTCCTCGAGTCCGGCAGTGAAGTCACGGTGACCCAGGCCCTCGGCGGCTCGGTGACCGTCCGGACGGGCATGGGCCTATTTCGCATCGCGCCCGCCGACCTCGATGCCTTGGGGCAGGAAGCGACGGGCCTTTACGGCGAACAACCCAAGAACGAGGCCACCGGCCCGTTGAACCAAGACATGCTCTGGGAAGCGCTCAAAGGCTGCTTTGATCCGGAGATTCCCGTGAACATCGTCGACCTCGGGCTCATCTACCATCTGGAGCTTACGCCTGGCGAACGCGGCGGCCAGAAGGTCGCCGCCAAGATGACGCTCACCGCGCAAGGGTGCGGCATGGGACCTGTCATCGCGGCGGACGCCAAGTCGAAGCTCGAAGCCCTGCCCGGCGTCGAGTCCGCCACGGTCGAGATCGTCTGGGACCCCATCTGGAATCCGCGGATGATCTCCGAGGCCGGCCGTAAGCAGCTCGGCCTGGAGTGATGACCGCGCCCGTCCAGCCCGCGACGGCCCTCTATCTGCACGTCCCGTTCTGCGCGTCGTCCTGCGACTTCTGTTCGTTCTATCAAGAGCAACCCAAGCGCGGCGAAATCGACCGCTACCTGGCGGCCATCGAACGCGAACTGGAACTCCACCCTCCGGGTCGGGTCGAAACCGCCTTCTGGGGTGGCGGCACGCCTGGCCTCCTGCCGGCCGATGACCTGCGCCGCCTCGGCCACGCGATGACCCGCGCGGCCGGTCAGCCCGGTGAATGGACGGTCGAGCTGGCGCCGTCGTCGGTCCGCGCCGACAAACTGGCGGCCCTCAAGGAGATCGGCGTCACCCGCGTCTCGATGGGCGTGCAGAGCTTCGATGACGTCACGCTCGATGCGCTCGGTCGACGACACTCGCCCAAGCAGATCATGGAGGCGTGGGAGTTGATCGAGGCCGCGGGCTTCGCCTCGCGCAACCTCGACCTCATCTTCGCCATCCCCGGGCAGGACGAACAACGCTGGACCGAAGACCTACGCCGGGCGATGGCGCTCTCCCCCGACCACCTTTCGACGTATTGCCTGACCTTCGAAGAAGACACGGCGATGTTCGTGAAGCTCTCCCAAGGCAAGGTGAAGATCGACCGTGAACTGGAAGCGCGGCTCTATCGCCAAACGTGGGAACAGCTCGAAGCCCACGGCTACGCGCAGTACGAAACCTCCAATTTCGCGCGCGCAGGCCATGCCTGCCGGCACAACCTGATCACCTGGGAGATGGGCTCATGGATTGGCTACGGCCCGTCCTCCGCTTCGCAATGGGGCCGCCGCCGCTGGACGAATCCGGCCAACCTCGACCAATGGATAAAAGGCGTCGAAGCGGGCACGCCGGTGCTCGAACAGGTCAAGGACCTCGCCGCCGCCGACCTGCTGTGCGACGCCCTCGTCTTCGGACTACGCCTCAACGCGGGGGTCGACCCAGCCGCCTTGGCTGCGCGTTTCGCCACACCCTTGCCGGAGCGCGTGACGCACCTCTTCGCGTCCCTCCGCGAAGAAGGCCTGATGGAAACCGCCGGCGCGCGCGTGCGTCTCACGGGCGAAGGCCGGATGCGCGCGGATGCCGTTGGGGTCGCGATCATCGAGCGCTTCGACTGATGGAATTCGCCTTCCTGACCGCCTTCTTCTTCGCCTGGTCCATCACCTGCGCCCGGCGCAGTTCCCATTACCACGGCGCGGACCTAGCCAACCTCGGCCGCATCACGGTCGCCTTCGGCGCGATCGGCGTCTACATCCTGCTCTCCGGTCGCGGGCTGCTCTTCCCGGGCTGGCCTTGGCTGATCCTCGGCGGCGCCATCGGCCTCGGCGTGGGCGACATCGCCAGCTTCCACTCCCTCACCCGCATCGGGGCGGGCTTGGCGCTGCTCATCATGCAGACCTTGGCGGCGCCCTTCGCGCTGCTCCTCGAGTACTGCGTCCTCGGGCACGCCCCATCCCCGGGCCAGATGGGAGCGGCGACGGTCATCCTGATCGGCGTGGCCATCGCGTTGGGTCGGCCCCCGGAAGGAGACCGCCGCCACTGGCGCCTCGGCGTCGCGCTCTCGGTGCTCGCCGCGCTCGGCCAAGCCTGCGGAGCCGTGAGCACGCCGATGGCGAAAGCCGCCTGCCTCGCCGCCAACCAACCCCTGCCGGATGGCCTCTCCCAAGGCTTCCTGCGCATCGTCGGCGGCTTGCCCATCGTGCTGGGCTTCGTCCTTTGGAACACGCGCACCCGGGGGCTCTTCGCGCAAGTCCGGCAGCCTTATCAAAGCCTCAAGGCCCGTGGCTGGATGTTGATGAACGGCCTCGCCGGCCCGGGGATCGGCGTGGCCTGCTATCAATGGGCGCTCAGCACGAGTTCGTCGGCCATCGTGCTCAGCATCGTCGCGCTCTCCCCGCTCTTCGCGCTGCTCTTCCAATGGCTGGTGGAGGGCAACCGCCCCGGTCCGCGCGTGTGGATCGGCGGCGCCGTCGCCATCGGTGGCGTCATCCTGCTGCGGAACGCCTGAGCGGAGGCCTACGTCGCCTTCACCTGCCGCAGCGCCTCATACGTCGCGATCCCGCAGGCCGTCGAGAGGTTGAGCGAACGCGTGAGGTCATTGAAGTGCGGGATCTTCACGGTATGCGCGGCGCCGACGTAGGCATGCACGGCCTCGGGCGCGCCCGAACTCTCGCTGCCGAAGACCAAGCCATCGCCTTCCTCGTAACGCGCGTCCCAAAAGCCCTGCGTGGTCTTGGTCGAGAACAGCCAGAGCCGCTGCGGACGGCCCGGCGAAGCCAGGAATGCCTCCCAGCTCTCGTGATGGCGGACGTCCAACTGGTGCCAATAATCCATGCCCGCGCGGCGCAGCTTGGCATCGTCGATCTTGAAGCCCAGCGGGTGCACCAGGTGGAGCACGCACCCCGTGACCGCGCACATGCGGCCGACGTTGCCCGTGTTCGGCGCGATCTCCGGATGGAGCAAGACGAGGTGGAGCGGCGGGTTCACCGACGACGACTCATGGCCCGCGAGATCTCCCGCTTGGCGTCACGCTCCTTGATGTCCTGACGGCGGTCGTGCTGCTTCTTGCCCTTACCCACTGCGATGAGGCACTTGGCCAAGCCATGCTTGAAGTAGATCTTCAGGGGGATGACCGTGGCGCCGCCGGAACGGACCTCCTCCGTCAGCTTGGCCACCTCCGCCGCATGCAGCAGCAGCTTGCGCGTGCGGTAGGGGTCATGGTTGTTGTGGTTCCCGAAATCGTATTCCGCGATGTGGGCGTGGAACAGCACCGGCCCCTTGGGGGTCAAGCGCACGAAGGAATCCGCGATGTTCGCCCGCCCGAGGCGCAACGACTTGACCTCGGTCCCCAACAGCATGAGGCCAGCCTCGTAAGTCTGTCCGATGAAATAGTCCCGGCCGGCCTTGGGATTGCCGACCTCGGGAAGGGAATGCTCTTTGCGTGCGGCCATGGTGGTGCGTCGGGGCTACCCGCCGATGGCCGGAAACCTCAGCGCGTAACCGCTTAGACCTGACCTTTGTCTTCCTCGGCAAACGCCCAGGAGATGCGGCCTTCGATGATTTCGCGGAGGGCGATATCCTCGGGGGAAAGGGTCTCGTAGAGGTCGCCGCCCAAGAGGTGCTTGTACTTGGCCGGGGAACCTTGCGGGCGTTCAGCCGTCGCGCGGAGCTGCTTCACACGCTTGGAGACAACATTGATGAGAATGTTGGCATCAGGGATGATCTTTCGGGCATCTTGCAGGTAGTCGTCGCGCATGGTGGGTTCCCGCACAGGGAACCACGAAACCTAGGGCAGCACCCCCCTCTGGCAAGCGTTTTCAAAGGGGGCAAAAATGCCTTTGCCCTGCCCCCTTTTAAGGGCAATACAGTGCCCTATCGCTATGTCAGACCCTGAAAACTACGGTGAACAGATGAAATCCAAGGGGGGCATCTCGCGGGTTTTCAAGGCCCTTGGGTATACCTGGGATGGCCTCAAGGCCGCGGCCAAGCATGAAGAAGCCTTCAAACAAGAGCTTTTGGTCATTATACCGCTCTCCATCGCTGCTTGGTTCGTCCCGGTCAGCTTCCTGGAGCGAGCCCTGCTCTTCTCGGTCCTGCAGCTCATCCTGATCGTCGAGCTCCTGAACTCGGCCATCGAAGCCAACACGGACCACATCTCCTTGGAACGCCACCCCCTGGCCAAGCGCGCGAAGGATATGGGGAGTGCCGCCGTCTTCCTGGCGATCGTGATCGCGTTGGCCGTCTGGACCTGCGTCCTCTGGGAGAAATTCGGTCGGGTTGCTTGATTGGGCCGGGGCGGACGTCTCCGCGGGACGTAAAACGAAAGAACCCGCCAAACGGCGGGTTCTGTTTCGAACTCGGCAGGGCGCTTAGGCCTTGGTGACGAGACCAGCCTTGAGGGCCTTGACCGACACCCACTGGCGCTTGATCGAGCCGTTGGGCTGGAGGACGCGGATGCGCTGGACGTTCGGACGGAAAACGCGCTTGGTCTGCTTCACGAGCTGGAAGCCGATACCGCCGCTCTTCTTGGACTGACCGCGGTGAATGATTCGGCGGCCCTTGACGGGGCGCTTGCCGGTGACGCTGCAGATACGGGACATAGTAGTTCGAGCTCCTTTGGAAGGTCGGAGCAAAGGGGTGCTGGGACGATTGGCAAGCGGTAAGTGGGGGAGACTAACTTCTGCGCATTGCCCGGTCCAACCCCTTCAAACCCTCGGAAAACTGGGCTGGATCGAGCAAAAGGCTCAAAATCAGGTATCCCGTCGTCACGGGCATCCCATAGAAATAACCGGGATGAGCCCAAATTCCCTCGTCCAAGGCATTAAAGAGGAGGCGCTCCTCGGAAACCCCGGGCGGCAAGGCCAAGATACCCATCCAACCCGCCGGACGGGGGAGCACCGAACAAGGATGACCCGAAGCAATCACCCAGGCCTTCAGGGCGGCCTCGTTCTGGGCCACGCGGGCTCGGATCGATGCGCGGAGGGGTTCGGCCCGACGGATGAGGTCGGGCAAGGCCAACTGCGCCGCCGTGCTCACCGAAAGGAAGGCATCAGCGATGTGCTCCAAGCGGCGGCATGACTCGCTGGCATGGTTGGCGGGCCCGGCGACGACGATCCAACCGGCCTTCAGTTGCGGCGCCACCGCGACCTTGGAGAGGCCGCTGAGCACATAAAGGGCCACCTGGGTTTCATCGACCCACGTACCCGGAGACACCACACCCTCGGCCGGATAATCCAGGAAGACTTCATCGCACATGATCGCGAGGCTGTGCTTGAGCGCGAAGTTGCGGAGCAAGTCGCGATCGCGGCGTCCCACGAAGGCGCCCGTCGGGTTGGAAGGGTTGATGCAGACGATGGCCTTCGTGCGGCCACCCGCCTTGAGCTGCCCGGGGTCGATGACCCACTCGCCCGCGAGTTGGGTCAGCTTGTAGGGCCGCAGCGTCACGCCTTCCAAAGCGGCGAGGACTTCGAGCAAGGGGTATGCGGGTTCGGGGACCAACACCTCGTCGCCGGGATTGCAGAGCAGCTTGAAGAGCCAGCTGTACCCTTCGCTCGTGCTGGCGGAAAGGAAAAGACGGTCGGCGGAGACGCGGACGCCACGGGCCGAATAATAATCGGCGATGGCGGCGCGGGTCGCGGCGAGGCCGCGCGGATCCGGCTCTTGGCGCTGGAGGCCTTCCTTGCGCATGAACGAACCGAGTTCGGTGACGGACCAACCAAAGCCGGCGCTGGCGGGATTGGCGTCGGCCATATCCAGCACCGGCAGGTTGGCCGAGAGCCGCTTGGCCTTCGCCTTGCTGAGGGCATTCGGAGCGTCGGCAAAGGCGAGTCGGGTACTGAACATGGTAAAGGTGGCGGCGGTTAGCGGTTGGACGGCGAGGGAAGCAACATTCCGCAACGAGACCTCACAAGCAAGGGTTATGAACCACTCTTGGCACTTAAGCGCTATCGACGCACCTCCGCAGGGCGGGATGACGGAGTGGCCGACCCGGATGTGCCTGCAGGCCCCGCGGCAACATCGCGACGTGAGGCCCTAAAACGAATCAACCCGCCCAAGAGCCGGCCGACCTCCTCGGCTCGCCCCAAAAGAGACTCGCAGAGACGCCCGTCAATCAGGCCGACCTCTTGGATTACCTCGAGTTGCGTGCGAAGTTCCCCAAGCGAACCTCTTGCCATATACAGAAACCTCAATGCGTCCTGATTCGTGCCTCGGCCGGCACCTTCGGCAATATTAGACGGAACGGAAATCGCTGCGCGCCGAACTTGATCAACGAGCGCAAAGTCTTTCCGCACCTCTGCAACATTGACCGCTCGATAGATTTCGACCGCAAGGTCTTTGGCGGACCTCCATGCCAAAAGATCGCGATAGCCAACCACCTTAGGATTCACCGGAAGATGCATAGGCGAATAATCATCGAGATAACCGTGCCAATGGCACTTCCAGCGATTACCCAGCATGCGGCTAGCGAATTTCCCCGTCGGCGGACCCTGTTAGCACCCTCCCTGCGAGCGCCCAACCGCTAACCGCCGACACCCAGCGACCGCCTTTGCCTTCTAATTCCAGATTGAACTCGTCCCCTCCCCCTCCAAAGGTATCCCCATGTCCCTTCAAGTCCTGAAACCCCGCGTGCGTGGCTTCATCTGCATCACTTCCCACCCGGAAGGCTGTGCGGCTCATGTCCGTGAACAGATCGCGCATGTGAAGTCCCGGCCGGCCCTCAAGGGCGGTCCGAAGTCCGTCTTGGTCATCGGGGCCTCCACGGGCTACGGCCTCTCGTCGCGCATCGCCGCGGCCTTCGGCTCCGGTGCCGCCACCCTCGGCGTCTTCTTCGAACGCAACGGCGAAGGCGACAAGCCTGGCAGCCCCGGCTGGTACAACACCGCCGGCTTCCATGCCGAAGCCAAGAAGGCCGGTCTCACCGCCATCTCGCTCAACGGCGACGCGTTTTCCGCTGAACTGAAGGCGCAGGTCATCGAGGCCATCAAGTCCAAGATGCCCGGCGGCAAGGTCGACCTCATCGTCTACTCCCTCGCCTCCCCGCGACGCACCGCCCCGGATGGCGTCACCTACAAGTCGACGCTCAAGCCAACCGGCGCCCCCTTCCATGCCAAGAACCTCGACACCGACCGCAAGGTCGTGAACGACGTGACCTTGGACACCGCGAACGCCGAAGAAATCGCCCACACCGTGAAGGTCATGGGGGGCGAAGACTGGGAACTCTGGATGAACGCCCTCGACGGCGCCGGCGTCCTCAAGGAAGGCTGCCAGACGGTCGCCTATTCCTACATCGGACCGCAGGTGACCTGGCCCATCTACAAGGACGGCACCATCGGCAAGGCCAAGGAAGACCTCGAACGCGCGGGCCGCAAGATCGACGACCTCATGAAGCTGCACCGCGGCCGGGCCTTCGTCTCCGTCAACAAGGCCGTCGTCACGCAGGCCAGCTCCGCGATCCCGGTCGTCCCGCTCTACGTTTCCCTGCTCTTCAAGATCATGAAGGCCAAGGGCAACCACGAAGGCTGCATCGAGCAGATCCAGCGCCTCTTCGAGCAGCAGATGTACAACGGCAACGCCCTCGACTTCGACGACCACGGCCGCGTCCGCATCGACGACTGGGAGATGCTGCCCGAAATCCAGAAGGCCGTGTTCGACATCTGGCCGCTGGTGACCACGGAGACCCTCGATCAATACGGCGACTTCGCCGGCTACCAGACGGACTTCCTCAAGAACTTCGGCTTCGGCCTCGCCGGCGTGGATTACGACGCGCCGACCGAAGTCGAACGTCCCATCGAGAACGTCTAAGGTGACCAAGGTCTTCTCCATCGCGAACCAAAAGGGCGGCGTCGGCAAGACGACCACCGCCGTCAACCTCGCGGCCGGCCTCGCCCGCTTGGGCATCCGCACCCTGCTCATCGACCTCGATGCGCAGGCGAATGCGACCAGCGCGCTCGGCATCGAGAAGACCGAAGGCAAATCCCTCTACAAGGTCCTGCACGGCGAGGCCAAGGTCACCGACATGATCGTGGCGACCTCCACCGAAAAGCTCGACCTCATCCCGTCCGAGGTCGACCTCGCCGCCGTGGAGTCCGAACTCGCGCAAGCCGAGAACTACCTCGGCCGCCTCCGCGCCAGCCTCGCCCCGCTCATCGAAGCCAAGACCTACGGCGCCATCCTCATCGATTGCCCGCCGGCCCTCGGCATGCTCTCGATGAACGCGCTCAGCGCCTCGGACTTCCTCTTCGTCACGCTGCAGACCGAATACCTCGCGATGGAAGGCCTCGGCCAGATCGTGGGCGTGGTCGATCAGCTCAAGGCGGCCGGCGCCACCGACAAGCTCGCGCTCGGCGGCATCGTCATGACGATGTACGATGTCCGCACGAAACTCTCCCGCCAGGTCGTCGAAGAAGTGAAGACCCACTTCCCCGCCTTGGTCATGGAGACCATGATCCCGCGCACCATCCGCCTGTCGGAATGCCCGAGCCACGGCCAGACGATCTTCCAGTACGACGTGCACTCCCCCGGGGCGGTCGCCTACGAGGCCCTGGCCAAGGAATTCGGCAAGCGGTTCGGCCTGAAGTGACCCCCGAAGGTTGACTGCGGGAAAGGGCGCCCGATGCTGGCCTCCTCCCCATGCGCGCCCCCCTCCTGCTCGGTCTGCTGTCCTTGAGCCTCATCACCGGCAAGGTAAGCGCGGCTGAAGAAACCAAGCCCGCCGCACCTGCGGCCAAGTCGGCGCCCGCCAAGAGCGGGAAAGGCCGCCCCATCGTGCTCGGTCCGGACGACAAGCCCGCCTACGGAGAACCACCAGCGAGCGTCTTCCAGCGGCAGGAAGGCATCCCCCATGGGCGGCTCGAGACCATCGAGTACGCGTCCAAAACCGTGGGCACCACCCGTCGGCTCAAGGTCTACACGCCACCGGGCTACACCAAGGAAAAATCCTATCCGGTGCTCTACCTGCTGCACGGCATCGGGGGAGACGAGAACGAGTGGCAGCGCTTCGCCCAAATCGACGTGCTCTTCGACAACCTCATCGCCGCCGGCAAAGCCAAACCGATGATCGTGGTCCTGCCGAACGGTCGCGCCCGCAAGGACGACCGGGCCACCGGCGACATCTATGCCGCCGCGCCCGCCTTCGCCAACTTCGAGCGCGACCTGCTCGACGACGTGATTCCGACCATCGAAAAGAAGTACGGGGCCGACGCCAAACGCGAGCAACGCGCCCTCGCAGGTCTCTCCATGGGCGGTGGCCAGACCTTCAACTTCGGCCTGACTCACCTCGAGACGTTCGCCTGGGTGGGCGGCTTCTCCGCGGCCCCCAACACCAAACCGCCCGCCACCCTGCTCCCCGACCCGGTGGCGGCCAAGAAACAACTTAAGCTTCTCTGGGTCTCCTGCGGGAATCGCGATGGCCTGCTGAGCATCAGCCAAGGCATGCATGCCTACCTCAAGGAAAAGGAGGTGCCGCACGTCTGGCATGTGGATGGCAACGGACACGACGCGACCCACTGGCGCAACGCGCTCTATTGGTTCAGCCAACAGCTCTTCCGCTGAACCGGATGGGGCCCGCCACGCCACGCGTCCGCCTTGTGGGGAGCTTCGCGGAGCTCCGCGAAACGCCCTTGGCGGGCGACGTCAACGCCCTCTGCTGGGAGCGCACGCTGCCGGGTGATTACGCCGAGGTCATCGCCGCGTTGGGCGCAGGGGACGGCATCGTGGCCATCGCCGACGAACGCCTCCAAGCCCTCACCCTCAGCCCCGCCGGACAGCTCGCGGCCGAAGCCCTGCTCGCCGACCAAGCCTTGCTGCGGGCCCATGACCTCGCGCCGTCGCTCAACTGCATCTATGACTGCGTCCGCGGACCGGACGCCGGGATCGTCCCGACCGACGTGCTGTCGTTCCACGTCGACACGGCCCCCATCGAGGTCGACACCTGGCTCTGCACCTACCACGGCGCCTGCAGCGAAGGCCTCGCCAACGAAGCGGCCGTGCGCAAGGTAGACCAACCCGAAATCCGCGCGGCACTGCTCAGGGAATACGGCGAGGCCGACGATGCCGGCTTCGCCGAATTCCTGTCCGAGCATTCCTACGACCTGCACTATGCGCCGAAACCGGACGCACGCCCCTACCCTTTCGGACGGTTCTCGCTCTGGCGCATCGCGACGCAATGGCCCGACAGCCCGGTCCTACCCTGCATCCACCGCGCCCCCGAAAACCCCGCCGGGTCGCCGCGCCTGCTGTTGATCAGCTGAAAGCCGCCCTTTTCGTCCTTGTGCGTTTGACCAATGCGCACGTCCCCGCTGGATAGCGGCATGACCGTTCAGCCACGCCGTGCCCTGACCGGCGTGCCCGCGCACGCTTGGGCGCCCGTGGCTTGCTCGGAAGGCGCGGCCCACGGCGTCATCGTGCTGCTCGCCTCCAACTTGGGCGCCGCCGAAACCTTGGCGGAAGAGACCGCGCAGCTCTTGACGCTGCTGAACGGCGCGCAGCCCGTCGCCCGGACCTTGACCGAAGCCGATGCCGCGGTGCCGGCGTTTGAAGCCGATTGCGACCTGCTGGGCGTGCTGTCGCTGCTGCGGCACGGCGCTCATGATGCGAAACGGCCATTGCTCATCGCCTGCACCCCGGGCTCCTTGGCCCGCCGCTCGCCGGCCCCGGAAACCGCGGCCCGGGCGGAGATGGTCATCCGCAAAGGCGACACGCTCGAGCTCCGGGCCTTCGCGCAACGCCTCGCCGGCGAGTTCGGCTACGACCACGAAGCCCTTTGCGAACAGCCCGGGGAATACGCCCTGCGCGGCGGGATCCTCGACGTCTACCCGCTCAACGCGCAGATGCCGGTACGCATCGACCTCTTCGGCGACAAGGTCGAATCCCTCCGACCGTTCGACCCTGCGACGCAACGGAGCGAAGGGGAAGTCGAGGGGCTGGTGATCTGCGCCCCGCGCGATGACTCTGGTCGCGGCGCCGAGGCGCCCTTCTTCCGGCACCTCCCGGCCGACGTGCTGATCGTTTCGGTCGACCGCTCGCACGAAGATGTCCTGTGCGCCGAACTGCACACCACCCAGCTACCGCAGCTCATCCTGGAGGAATCGGACGAGGCCCCGGCAGGCTACGAAACCCAGGTGCTCGAATGCCAACCAGCCGAATCCCTGCTCATCGGCTCGGCGACCGAAGGCAGCGAACACCGCCCCGCCCTGCTCCGGGCCGCCGCGGCCTTGGCGAAGGACGGACGGCCTTGCCTGCTCACCGGTGATACGGATGGCTCGGTGGACCGGCTGAACACCGACGTCAAAGCCGGCGCCATCCGGGGCTTCAAGCCGCGCATCTGCGCCGGACGCTTCGGCGGCGGGCTCTTACTGGCACCCGGGAAACTGACGGGGTTGCTCAAGGACGGCCTGGTCCTGCTCACGGAGCGAGAGCTCTTCGGCCGGCGCAAGCGGCCGCTGGCTTCCTTGCCGCGCCGACGCACGGCCGTGCGAGCCGCCATCGGGCGGGCGCTCGACTTCGGCGAACTCGCCGACGGCGACGCCTTGGTGCACGTGACCCAAGGCATTTGCCTCTTCCGCGGCATCAAGGCCCACGAACACAACGGCCGCACCGAAGACTTCATCGGCTTGGAATTCGCCGAGAAATCGATGCTGCACCTCCCCGTCCGGGAGTCGCACCTGCTCTCGCGCTACATCGGCATCGGCCGGGCCACGCCCAAGCTTTCCAAACTCGGAGGCGGCGGCTGGGAGCGCTCGCGGAAAGCCGCCGAGAAAGCCACCGCGGACCTCGCGGCGCAGTTGCTCGCGATGCAGGCCGCGCGGTCGACCAAGCCGGGCATCGCCCACCCGAAGGACGTCGACCATGCCTGGATGGGCGAGTTCGAGCGATCCTTCCCGCACCGCGAGACCCCGGACCAGACCCGCGCGATCGCGGACGTGAAAGCGGACATGGAACGGGCCGCCCCCATGGATCGGCTCGTCAGCGGCGACGTGGGCTTCGGCAAAACCGAAGTCGCCCTCCGGGCCGCCTTCAAGTGCGTCCTCGGCGGCCGGCAGGTCGCGATCCTCGCGCCGACCACCGTCCTCGCGCAACAGCACTACGAGAGCTTCCGCGAACGCCTGGCGCGCTGGCCCATCTCCGTCGAACTCCTCAGCGGTTTCCGCACCGCCAAACAGAAGGCGAACGTGCGGGCGCGGGCCGCGGCCGGGACGGTCGACGTCGTGGTCGGCACCCATGCCCTGCTCTCCGACGGCACGTCCTTCGGCAAGCTGGGCCTGGTCATCATCGACGAAGAACATCGCTTCGGCGTCCGGCACAAGGAACGCCTCAAGGAGATGCGCACCGAGGTCGACGTGCTGGCGATGAGCGCGACGCCCATTCCACGCACGCTCTACCTCGCCCTCGTCGGCGCGCGCGACCTGAGCGTCATCGAGACGCCGCCCCGCGAGCGCCTCCCCATCCGCACCGTCGTCCGCAGCTACGACGAGAAGCTGGTCCGCGACGCGGTGAAGGCCGAACTGGCCCGCGGCGGCCAGGTCTTCTACCTGCACAACCGCGTCGAGACCATCCGCGCGGTCGCCGAACGGCTGGCCGCCTTGGTGCCCAAGGCGCGCATCATCGTCGGCCACGGCCAGATGGGCGCGGGGGAACTCGAGGAGACGATGTCGGCGTTCGTCGCGGGCGAATACGACATCCTCGTCTGCACGACGATCATCGAGACCGGCCTCGATATCCCCAACTGCAACACCCTGATCATCGAAGGCGCCGACCGCTTCGGCCTCGCCCAGCTCTACCAGCTCCGGGGGCGCGTCGGCCGCTTCAATCGCCAAGCCTACGCCTACCTTTTCCTGCACCGGCACGCGGCCTTGGTCGGCACCGCCCACCGGCGCCTCTCGGCCATCCGGCAATACAACCAGTTGGGGGCGGGCTTCCGCATCGCCATGCGCGACCTGGAGTTGCGCGGGGCCGGCAACATCCTCGGGGCGGCGCAAAGCGGCCACGTCGCCAACGTCGGGTTCGACCTGTACTGTCAATTGCTCCGGCGCAGCGTGGCCAAACTCCGCGGCGACCGCGGCGCGGGCGTCGACCGGTGCGAGTTGAACCTGGACTTCATCGACCACACCCAAGCCACCCTCGGCGTTGAGCAGACCAATTCGAGCGCCGGCGATGGCCCGCTGCTCACCGCGACGTTGCCGTCGGACTGGATTCCGGAAACGCGCCTGCGGATCGAAGCCTTCCGCAAAGTCGCGCTCGCCACCGATGCCGATGAAGTCGCCGAACTGCGCGCCAATCTCACCGACCGCTATGGGCGGCTCCCGCCCGAAGCGGCGGCCTTCCTCCAACTCGCCGAGATTCGCTGTTTGGGGGAAGCCAAGGGCATCACCGCCATTTCCACCGATGGGACCACCCTCCGCTGCCTACAAATCGGCCCCGGCCGTCCCCCGGAGCCCATCTTGGTCGGAAATCGGTTTCCCCGCTTGACCGTCAAGGACCCCCTGCGGAAACTCACGGAAATCCGTGGCTTCCTGTCGCGGCTGTCCGCACCTCCTGGTTCATGAACGCTCTTTCGATTTCCTGCCTCCTCCTTGGCGCGGTCACCTTTGCGCCGGCCCAGGCCCTGCCGAAAAAGTCCCAAGCTGAAGCCACGGCCGCCCAGCGCTGGTCCGAACTCAACGCCGACCGCATCGCGGGCAACGCCAACGGCCAGCCCATCACCCTTTCGGACCTGCGCCGGCAGCTCGCCCCTTTCGTGGAGGAGATCGGGCGCGGCAAGAGCGATGCGGAATTCAACCAAATCATCGCGACCTACGCCGAAGAGGCGCTCAAGCAGATCACCGACCGCCAATTGGTCATCGCCGAGTTCAAGACCAGCGTCGGAAAGGTGCCCGCCTCCTACATCGATGGCGACATCGAGGAAACCATCCGCCGTGATTTCAACGGCGACCGCAACCGCTTCGTCGCCTCGCTCCGGGCCACGGGACAAACGCCGCTTTCTTACCGCAAGTTCATCGAAGACCGCATCATCTTCGAGTACATGATCGGGCAGGTCCGCCGTACGGCCCTGGAGGTCGGTCCCGGCAAACTACAGGCCTATTATGACGCCCACCGGTCGGAGTTCGTCCGCAAGGAAAGCGTCCAGCTCCGCCAAATCACCTTGATGCAAGGCGCCAGTGAAACCGTCGCCGAGGGCAAGGCCCGCGCCGAAGCCTGGGCGGCCGCCCTCCGTGACCCGGCGAAGCTCGCCGCGACCGCGACGCGCTACAAGACGACGATCAAGGCGACGTCCCCGGGCTTCGCCGAGGTCGCCGAAGCGATCAGCACCGACGACTTCGCCAAGCAAGGCGGCGACACGGGCTGGAAACCGCTCGAAGACATCAATGAGCGCGTGGTCGGCGTGGTCAGCCGCATGAAGGACGGTGAGATCTCGGATGCCCTGCAGTTTGATATTCCGGGCAGCCCGGCCCTCTGGTTCATCCTGAAGCGCGAGGGCTTCAAACCGGCGGGCACCGACACCTTGGAAGACCCCAAGGTTCGCGCGCTGGTCGAGGAACGCGTCCGCTCCCAGGCGATCAAGGAAGCGGTCGAGAAGTGGTTGGCCGAACTGCGGACCAAGCACTACGTGGAATACCGCTGAAATGCCCGCAGCGCCTAACGCCTTCCGTTGCCGCGCCTTTCCGCAACGGTCCGCCGGCGTGCTGTTGCACCCGACCGCGCTGCCGGGCCCGGGGCCCATCGGGACGCTCGGGGCGGAAGCCCACCGCTTCATCGAAGCGCTGGCGGCGGGCGGTTTCACCTGGTGGCAGGTCTGTCCGCTCGGTCCGACCGGCTACGGCGACTCGCCGTACCAAGCGCTCTCCATCTTCGCCGGCAACCCCTACCTGCTCGACCTCGCTGACCTGCAGCGACGCGGCTTCCTCACGACGGCGGAAGTGGCCGGCGTCCACCGCGGCGCGGATCAGCAGACGAATTACGGCCGCCTCTGGCATGAACTCCGCCCGCTCCTCAAGCGCGCCGGCGGCCGCGCGGCCGGGGCGCTCGCGCATGACGCGCGCTTCCTGAAATTCCAGACCGACCAAGCGGCTTGGTTGCCGGCTTGGTGCCAATTCTCCGCCCTCCGTGAACAGAATGGTTTCACGGCGCCAGCCGCTTGGACCCTGTCGGTCGCCGACGCGACCCTCTGCGCGGAAGCCGCGGCGCTGCAGTTCCTCTTCGCCGAACAATGGCAGGCCTTGCGGGCCCAGGCCCAGCGGCACGACATCCGCCTCATGGGCGACGAGCCCATCTACGTCTCGGCCGACGGTTGCGACGTGCGGGCCCACCCACGGCTCTTCCAACTCGACGCCCAGGGCCGACCCACGGCGGTGGCGGGCGTGCCGCCGGATTACTTCGCCGAAGATGGCCAACTTTGGGGCAATCCGCTCTACGATTGGACCGCCCATGCGGCCGACGGCTTCGCTTGGTGGCGCGCCCGCGTGGAGCACGACCTGCAGCTTTTCGACGCCGTACGCATCGACCACTTCCGGGGCCTCTGCGACTACTGGAGCGTGCCGGCCGACGCGCCCAACGCCCGTGGGGGCACGTGGCACGACGGGCCGGGGCGGGCCTTCACGCTCGCCATGGGCGATTTGCCGCTGGTCGCCGAAGACCTCGGCTTGCTCTCCCCGGGCGTCGACCTCCTCCGGAAGGCTTCCGGCCTGCCCGGCATGGCGGTGCTCCAATTCGGCTTCGGCGGATCGTCCGACAACCCACACCATCCGGACAACGTGACCGCCGACCGCGTCGTCTATACGGGGACGCACGACAACGACACCCTGCGGGGTTGGCTCGGGACCGCCACGCCGGAAGAACAAGCCAACCTGAAGGAACTCCTCGGGGCCGTGGACGATGTGCCGACGGCCTTGGTCGATGCCGTGCTGCGCACGCCGGCCGTCTGCGCCATCCTGCCCGTCCAGGACCTCCTCGGACTGGGCTCGGCCGCCCGCTTCAACACCCCCGGCAACCCGCAGGGGAACTGGACCTGGCGCCTGACGGACGCGGAGTTCGCGGAGCTCGTCCGCATCCTGCCCGCTTGGCGTCCGCGCTTGGCGCAGAGCCAACGCCTCAACGCGTAAGCCGGCGGTACTTCGGGCGCCGCGGCGTATCGGAGTCCTCGCCGAGACGACGGCGGCGGGCTTCGAGGTAGTCGCCGTAATTGCCTTCGTGCCAGACGAGCTTGCCGTCATCCTCGAAGGCCAAGATATGCGTGGCCACGCGGTCGAGGAACCAACGGTCGTGCGAGATCACCACGGCGCAACCCGCGAAGGATTCCAACGCGTCCTCCAGCGCGCGGATGGTGTTCACGTCGAGGTCGTTCGTCGGTTCGTCGAGGAGCAGCACGTTGGCGCCGGCCTTGATCAAACGCGCGAGGTGGATGCGGTTGCGTTCGCCCCCCGACATCAAGCCGACCTTGCGTTGCTGCACGTCGCCCGTGAAACCGAAGCGGGCCGCGTAGGCGCGGGCCGGGACGATGACCTTGCCGAGGTGCACCATGTCCTGACCGTCGGAGATGGCTTCCCAAAGAGCCTTGTCGGCCGGCAGCGAATCGCGCGACTGGTCGACGTGCGCGATCTTGACGGTCTCGCCCAAGGTCAACGTGCCCTTGTCGGGCTTCTCCTGACCGGTGATCATGCGGAAGAGCGTCGTCTTGCCCGCGCCGTTCGGCCCGATGATGCCGACGATGCCGCCCGCCGGCAGCGAGAAGTTCACGTCCTCCATGAGGACGCGGTCGCCGTAGGCCTTCATCAAGCCCTTGGCCTCGATGACGGCGCCCCCGAGGCGCGGGCCCGGGGGAATCCAAATCTCCGCCTTGCTCTCCGTCTGCGCCTGATCCTGCGAGAGCATCTGCTCGTAGGCCCGCAAGCGGGCCTTGTTCTTGGCCACGCGGGCCTTGGGCGAGGAGCCGGCCCATTCGCGTTCGCGTTCCATCGAGCGGGAACGGGCGATCGTCTGCTTTTCCTCGGCCTCGATGCGCTTCTGCTTTTGCTCGAGCCAAGAGGAGTAGTTGCCCTTCCACGGCACCCCGCGGCCCCGATCGAGCTCGAGGATCCAGCCCGCCACGTTATCGAGGAAGTAACGGTCGTGCGTGATCGCGATGACCGTCCCCTTGTAGTTCTGCAGGTGACGCTCGAGCCAGGCCACCGTGTCGGCATCGAGGTGATTGGTCGGTTCGTCGAGCAGGAGGATATCCGGCTCCATCAACAACAGACGGCAGAGGGCCACGCGGCGCTTTTCGCCGCCGGACAAGGTCGACACCACCGCATCCGGTGCGGGGCAACGCAAGGCCTCGAGGGCCATCTCGATGCGGGCATCCAAGTCCCAGCCGCCCCGGGCATCGAGGATGGACTGGATCTCGCCTTGGCGGGCCAGGATCTTCTCCTGCTCCTTGGCATCGTCGGTTTCGGAGACCTGGACGAACGTGTCGTCGTACTCCTCCAACAGCGCCTTCATCTCGGAGACGGCTTCCTTGACGCATTCGGCGACCGTCTTGCCCTCATCGAGCCGCGGCTCTTGGGCGAGGTAGCCCAGGGTGTAGCCGGGGACCGCGCTGATCTCACCGTCGAACTCCTTATCCTCGCCGGCCATGATCTTGAGCAAGGTCGACTTGCCGGAACCGTTGAGGCCGAGGACGCCGATTTTGGCGCCGAAGAAGTAGGACAGGGAGATGTCACGGAAGACCGGCTTCTTCTCGAAGTGCTTGGTCACCCCCGTCATGGTAAAAATCACCTTTTCGTCAGCCATGGTGCTAGAGGTTTACGGAAGACCCCCCGGGGGCAAGCGGAACCCACCCCGCTCGGCCGAGGCGTCCCGCCTTGACAGGCCCGCTCAGGGAGGGCATATCCAATGGCCTAGTCACCTTTCCATAAGGTGGGTCCAGCCGGACCCGCCTTTTTTGTCGCCCATTTTCTCACCACACCACCCGTATACCCATGAGCGTAGACATTAAGCCCTACCTGCAGTACCTCGAAAAGGAAAAGAATATCCCCAAGGACGAAGCCTGTGCGCTCATCGCCGAAGCCATCAAGTCTTCGGTCGAAAAGTCCGTCCTCGCCGGCCAGAACATCGAGGTCATCGCCGACCCCGCCACCGGCAAACTGGACGCCTTCGCGGTCTACATCGTCAGCGACTCCCCGTCCGACCCCCTCAAGGAAATCAACCCGGTCGCCGCAACGGCCCTGAAGGCCGACGCCAAGATCGGCGAGGAAGTCCGCCGCCCGATCGCCGTCTCGGACCTCGGTCGCATCGCGGCCATGAGCACCAAGCAGCTCCTCAACCAGCGCTTCCGCAAGATCGAGAAGGACCAGGTCTTCAAGGAGTATAAGGACAAGATCGGCGACATCGTCACCGGCATCGTCCGCCGCAACGACCGCGGCAACGTCGTCGTCGAGCTCGGCTCGGCCGAAGCCGTCCTCACCCGCGCCGAAAGCTGCCAAGGCGAAATCTTCCGCACGGGCGACCGCATCCGCTGCCTCCTCCTCGAAATCCGCGAAGACACCCAGCGTGGCCGGGAATTCGTCCTTTCCCGCGCCCACCCGAATTTCGTCCGCCGCCTCCTCGAGCTCGAAGTGGCCGAAATCGCCGACAAAACGGTCAAAATCGCCGCCATGGCCCGCGACCCGGGCTATCGCACCAAGATCGCCGTGGACTCCGCCGACCCCAAGGTCGACCCCGTGGGCGCCTGCGTCGGCGCCCGTGGCGCCCGCGTCCGCAACATCGTCAAGGAACTCAACGGCGAGAAGATCGACATCATCCGCTGGCGCCCGGAGCCCCTGCAGCTGCTCGAAGAAGCCATCCGCCCGGCCAAGCCCCGCAACGTGCACGTCGACGAGCGCAACCGCCTCATCCACTTCGAAGTCGACGAGGATGACATGCGCATCGCCATCGGCTCGAAGGGCCGCAACGCCCGCCTCACTTCCAAGCTCATGGGTTGGCGCCTCGACATCACGAAGTCGACGCGCGCGCCGGAAAGCGTGGACGCTCAGCTCGGCGAAAAGGCCCTGCGCCTCGCCGCCCAGCTCCAGCTTTCGCCCGAACTCATCGCGAAGTTCGTGGGTCTCGGCATCGCCGAGCTCGCCGCCTTCAGCGACGTGACCGCGGACGACTTGGCCGGCACCTCGATCACCGAAGACGAGTTCAACACCGTCCTCGCTGCCGTCGCCAAGGCCAAGACCGCCGGCCCGGCCTAAGTTCGTCTCCGCCCCCTCCCTCTACCGTCCACCCAGCACCTGCACATGACCGAGAAGAAGAAGAAACCCGAAGCGAAGAAGGCCTCGACCACCCAGCGTTACAGCGACGTGGCCAAGGAACTCGGCCTCGAGGTCAAGGCATTGCTCGCCTTGGCGGATCAGTTCGTGGAGGCCCATCCGGACTTCAAGGAACTCGTCTACGCCGAAGGCAAGAAGCCCGCGGCTTCCAGCAACTTCAGCAAGTTCTACCGCGACGACTTCATGAAGTTCGCGGCGGATAAGTTGCCCAAGAAGGAAGAACCGGCCCCCGCTCCGGCCCCGGCCCCGGTCGCACCCGTGGTCCCGGCCAAGCCCGTCGTCGAAGCCGCCAAGCCCACCGCTCCGGCGGCCCCGGCCGCGCCCGTCGCCGCCAAACCCAACGTCCCCCCGGCCGTCCTGCCTCCGCGACCGGCCCCCGTGGCCCCGCCGCGTCCGACCGCCGGCCCAGCTCCCGTCGTCCCCCCGCGTCCCGTGGCCCCGACGGCGGCTCCGCGCAACGAACTGCCCCCGATCGTCATCACGCCGGCGCAACCGCCAGCCCCGCCCAGCCGACCCAGCCCCCTTCCCCCGATCGTCCGCCCGCCCGCCGCACCGGTGGTCACGCGTACCGTCGGTGGCGCCGGTCAAGTCGCCCCGGGCAGCAAGGGCACCGTCACCGTCCGTCCGCCCATCGTCGTTCGCGACTTCGCGATCGCCCTGAACCTCAAGCCCTTCCAGGTCATCGGCAGCCTGATGGAGCTGAACAAGGTCGTCAGCGTGGCTTCCGTCATCGAAGAGGCCGACGCGCGCAAGGTCGCCGAGAAGCATGGCTACATCCTTGAAATCCGCCACCGCGGCGAAGGCGCCCAGCCCGTCAAGAAGGTCGAAAAGAACACCGACGACGATCCCGCCCTGCTCGCGCAGCGCCCGCCCGTCGTCTGCGTGCTCGGCCACGTCGACCACGGCAAAACCACCCTGCTCGACTACTTCCGCAAGACCAACGTAGTGTCCGGCGAAGCCGGCGGCATCACCCAGCACATCGGCGCCTACTCCGTCAAATACCAGGGCGAGAAGCCCGAGTACAAGGGACGCACCGTCACCTTCCTCGACACCCCGGGCCACGCGGCCTTCGCCAAGATGCGCGAACGCGGCGCCTCCGTCACCGACATCGCCGTCCTCGTGGTGGCGGCGGACGACGGTTTCATGCCGCAGACCGAGGAAGCCCTCAAGTTCGCCCAGAAGCACGCCAGCGCCATCGTCTGCGCCGTGAACAAGGTCGACGCCAAGGGCGCCAACATCGATCGCGTGAAGCAGCAGATGCAGCAGCGCGGCATCACCCCGGAAGATTGGGGTGGCGAAACCATCACGAACCCCGTCTCCGCCCTCAAGGGCACGGGCATGAACGAGCTCCTCGAGTCGATCCTCCTGCAGGCCGAAATCCTCGACCTCAAGGCCAACCCGAAGTGCGCCGCCCAAGGCGTCGTCATCGAATCCCAGATGGAGACCGGCCGCGGCCCCACCGCGACCGTCATCGTCCAGAAGGGCACCCTCAAGCCCGGCGATTCCTTCGTCTGCGGCGAAACCTGGTGCAAGGTCCGCGCGCTCATGGATGAACGCGGCGGCCGCCTCCAGAACTCCTCCCCGGGCACCCCTGCCCTCATCCTCGGCTGGGACGCGGTCCCCGCTCCCGGCACGAAGTTCCAGACGGTCAAGAACGACCGCGAAGCCCGCGAACAGGCCGAAGAGGCCGCGCTCGCCGGCCGCAAGGCCGCCGAAGCCCAGCAGCAGGCCCCGAACACCGGCGCCCGCCCGGGCATGTCGGACCTCGAACGCCTCATGGCCGCGCTCGCCCAGGACAAGGAGAAGATCCTCCGCGTCCTGCTCAAGGCCGACGTCAACGGCACGCTCGAAGCCCTCGAAGGTTGCCTCCGCGAAATCAAGTCCACGAAGGTCCGCCTCGACATCGTCGGCGGCTCGGTGGGCCCGATCACGCAGAGCGACGTCCAGTTGGCCGAAGCGGCCAAGTCCATCATCGTCGGCTTCGACACCAAGATCGAGAACGGCGTCCAAGCCCACCTGAAGCGCACGGGCGTCCGCATCGTGACGCACGACATCATCTACGAGCTCATCACCTTGGTGAAGGAAGCCATGGCGGAGCTGCTCGACCCCGAGGTCCGCGAGAACAAGCTCGGCGGCGCCGAGGTCCGCGCGGTCTTCCCGTTGGGCAAGGAACACAAGGTGGCCGGTTGCATGGTCACCGAAGGCCTCGTCCGGCGCCAAGCCAAGGCGCGTCTCGTCCGCAAGGGCCAGATCATCCACCAAGGCCCCGTCGAGACGCTGCGTCGCTTCAAGGACGATGCTTCCGAGGTCAAGGCCGGCTTCGAGTGCGGCATCAAGCTGGGTGGCTACGACGAGTACCAGCCGGGCGACATCATCGAAGTCGTCGAGATGCTCCAGGTCCGCCCCAGCCTCTAAGCCATGTCGCAGCGCCAGCTTCGGGTAGCCGAATTGATCCAGCGCGAAGTATCCGTCGCGCTCCGGCGCAATTGGATCACCGAGTCGGCGTTGATCACGATCACCCGCGCGACCGTGTCGCCCGACCTCCGCCAAGTGCGGGTGGGCTACGCGGTCTCGGGCGGCGATCCGGAAAAGAAGGCCGCCCGCACCTTCCTCAAACGCATCCGCCGCGAACTCCGCGCGGCGGTCAGCGGCATCTTGCAGATGAAGAACGCCCCCGAACTCATCCTCGCCGAGGATGACGTCACCGGCGGCGTCGCGCGGGTCCAGGCCCTGCTCGACGAGATGTCGCGCAAGGACAAGCCGGCCACGCCGGCGGATTCGGACGAGTAACCCGCGGCGGCCTCAAGCCGTCGGCGCGCCGACTTCCGGGAAATCACGGAGCGCTTCGCGCACCGCGGCGGCGCGGCGGCTATCACGGCCATCGCTGTCGAGTTCGGCGCCTTGGCGGGCCTGCACATGGGCGGGCTGGCCTTCGATCATGAGGCGATCGACGACGTGGCGACGCGCTTCGGGCAAGCAGCCCATATCGCACGCGAGGCGCAGGTGCGAAAGCATGTTCATCGATTCCGCGCTGGTCAGGAGGCGGGCATGCCGGAGCAGGCCGAGCGAACGCGCGAGGCGGTCCACGAAGCGCTCCCCTTCCTCCTGCGCCAACTTGCGGCGGGCGTTCCATTCCTGCTCGACCAGCGTCTTCACCCAGCCGCCGAGGTGCCGCAGGATGGCGTCCTCGGACAGCCCCAGCGTCTGCTGATTCGAGATCTGGAAGACGTTGCCGGCGGCTTCCGTGCCTTCGCCGAGCCAACCGCGGACCGCCAAGCCGTCTTGGCTGAGCGCGCGCGTGACCTTCTCCATATGCCCCGCGAGGCAGAGTCCGGGGAGGTGCACCATGGCCGAGGCGCGCAGGCCGGTGCCGACGTTCGTCGGGCAAGCCGTCAGGAACCCGAGTTCATCCGAGAAGGCGAGGCCGAGCGAGGCGCCGATGGCGTCGTCGAGTTGCTCGGCGATGTTCCAGGTGCCGCGCAGGTGCCAGCCGGCCTTGACGACCTGGATGCGGAGATGGTCCTCTTCGTTCACCATGACCGAGCAGGTCTGGTCGCGGCTGATGACGGCCGCGCCGCTCTTGCCCGAGGCCAACTCCTTCGACACCAGGTGGCGTTCGACCAACACGGCCCGATCGAGGTCGGGCAAGTCGCCCATCTTGAACACGTGCGGCTTCCGGAACCGCGGCAGCTTCGTCAGGGCCTCGATGCAGCGCTCGGCGATTTCCTTGCGGTGCGCGGGCTTGGCCCACCCCGGAAAGGGAAACCCCTCGAGATTGCGGGCGAGACGCACGCGGGTGCTGAGGACCACGGCCTGCTGGGCGCCCAGCAGGTGCGTGAGCTCATTCTCATCGGCGAGGATTTCCTGGACGGACATGGGTTTAAAGGGTGTCGAGTTGGGCGGCGATCCGGGCGACCTCATCGCGCAGCTTCGCGGCGGTCTCGTAATCTTCCGCGGCGATGGCGGCGGTCATCTCCTGCTGCGCGGCGAGGAGGCGATGGCGGAGTTGCCCGAGCGGAAGCGTCCCGGCCGGAGCCCGGCCGACGTGCTGCGTCTCATGCTGGACCTTGGTCAGGAGGCCGCCGAGGGCGACGCCGAAGACCTTCCAACACGAAGGACAGCCTAACCGGCCGCGCCGGCGGAACTCGACGTCGGTGAACCCGCAATCCGGGCAGGTGATGGCCGGGGCCGGCGTCAGCGCGTTGACCGCATCCGCGAGCTTGAAGACCGCCGCATCCCCCGCCCCACCCTTGGCGGCGCAGGCCTCGCAAAAATCGACCTTCGTCACCTTACCCTGGACGATTTGGGTCAGGTGGACGGTCGCGACGGCATCGCAGACGGAGCACTTGAGCGGGTTGGACATCGAAATACCAGCAAAACGAGGGAACCACCGTTGGCAAGGGCAAGCGGGGGCGGGTTTGACTTAACGGCTCCGCAGCACTTGATGGAGAGCGTAGCCAGATGTCCTCCAAGACCCGCATCGTCATCACTGGGATCGGCCTGACCGCCCCCAACGGGAATTCCCTCCCGGAGTTCCGCGCCAACCTCCTGGCCGGCAAAGCGCGCATCGCCGAAATCGATGTCCGCCACATGGGACGCCACCCCGCGGGGGTCTGCGACTTCGACGCCACCAAGTGGCAGAAGCGGAAGGAAATCCGGAACGGGACGCGGGTCGGTTCGATATCCATCTATTGCGCCCGCGAGGCCCTCGGAGATTCCGGGCTGGCCTGGGAGTCCGTCGATAAATCGCGCGTCGGCGTCTACCTCGGCATCACCGAACACGGCAACGTCGAGACCGAGAACGAGATCCATAACATCTCCCAGTTCGGCAACGACACGAAGTACTGGACCCACCACCACAACCCGCGCACGGTGGCGAACAACCCCGCGGGCGAAGTGACCATGAACATGGGGATCACCGGACCCCATTACACCATCGGCGCGGCCTGCGCGGCCGGCAACGCGGGCCTGATCCAAGCCGCGCAGATGCTCCAGCTGGGGGAGGTCGACGTGGCCTTCGCCGGCGGCGTCTCGGAGTCGATCCACACCTTTGGCATCTTCGCCGGTTTCAAGAACCAAGGCGCCTTGGGCGCGCACGAAGACCCCACCAAGGCCTCCCGCCCGTTCGATAAGAACCGCAACGGCATCGTCATCTCCGAAGGGGGCGCCATCTACATCCTGGAGCGTCTGGAAGACGCCCAGAAGCGCGGAGCCCGGATCATCGCCGAAATCGCCGGCTGGTGCATCAATTCCGACGCCACGGACGCCGTCCTCCCCAACCCTGAGCGACAGGCGGAGTGCGTCCGCCTTGCCCTCAAACGGGCGGGAATGCGCCCCCAGGACATCCATATCGTGTCCACCCACGCCACGGCCACGGCCCTAGGCGACATCCAGGAGTGCACCGCCCTGCGGGAGGTCTTCACGGACTGCCCGGGGACCTATATCAACAATACGAAGAGCTTCATCGGCCACTGCATGGGGGCCGCCGGGGCCCTTGAATTAGCGGGGAATCTGCCCTCTTTTGACGATGGCTGGGTCCACCCAACCATCAATATCGACGAATTGGACCCCGAGTGCGCCATGCCCGGCCTGGTCATCAATCAAGCCGTCCAAGCCCCCCGGCTGGAGGCTATCCTGAACAACTCCTTCGGGATGCTCGGCATCAATTCCGCCCTCATCGTGAAGAAATATGGGGTTGCCTGAACGGCCAAGGGCGATTGAAACAGACCCCCACGCACAATGACCAAGGAAGACATCAAGCAGGTCGTACTCGACATCATCGCCGATATCGCCCCGGACGAGGACCTTTCCGCCGTTAAGCCGGAGGTTCGCCTCCGCGACCAGCTGTCCCTCGATTCGATGGACTTCCTGGATATCGTCATGGAACTCCGCAAGAAGCACGGGATTGAAGTGCCTGAGGCCGACTACGTCCAACTGGCGTCCCTCGACTCCTGCGCCGAATACCTGCTGCCGAAGTTCCAGGCCAAGGGCAGCAAGTAAGCCCCCACGGTTCCCCGATAAAGAAGGAGGCCACCCGATCGGGTGGCCTCCTTCTTTATTTGCCCCCGTCCGGGCACCTGACAGTATTATTGATAAGTCCCACCACCCCGTGAAACCCCTGACCCTCCTCCTGCTCCTTGCCGCCACCGCGCTGACCGCCGAGCCGGTCCAGCTGCGCAAGAACGGCAACATCGTGACGTTCGAATACATCACCCAAGATGAGGATACGATCACCGTCCAAGTCCCGGGCAAGGACTCCGTCCTCACCTACAAGTGGGATGACCTCGACCAGGAATGGACCAAAAAGAACTCTCCGAAGGTCTGGGCCGAACGCGAACTGCTCCTGAAGCCCTCGAAAGACGAGGCGATGGAAAAGAAGAAACGCGAACAGGAGCCGGAAGAAGACCCCTTCGCCAAGGAAGCCACCCCCACCGACACCAAGTCGCTGCTCCGCAACCTCTCCGTCTCGATGCTCGACGGCCTCAAGGGCGTCCAGATCACCAACGTCGAATACATCCTCAAAGAAGGCGAAATCGAGGAAGCCACGTTCTGGAAGACCTTCGGTGAATTGAAGGCCGCCAGCAAAGCCGCGGCTGAAGCCAAGGAAAAGACCGAAGCCGCCGACAAGGAGATGAGCGACAAGTCGGACAAACCCGAGGTCAAGAAGACCGAGAAGCCCAAGCCGACGACGAAAAACAAGAACAACACCAACAACAATCAGCCCAAGACGACCCAACGCCCGGACCAGTTCAAGACCTTCGAGGAAAACGCCAAAAAGGACTACGAGGCCGAAAAGAAGAATTTCTCGGCGCTCGGCTACTTCCGCCTGCTCGCCGAAGGCGGCGTCAAAGCCAAGGCCACCTGGGCGATGCTCCGCCGCGCCCCCGACGACCGGAAGGCCATGATCACCATGCTGCGCAAATATGAGGCCATGGCTGGCGAGCTGGCCGAAAAGCCCGACGCCAAGGCCTCCCGCAACGAGAACCTGGCCCTCAAGAAGCAGCTGCAGAACGCGGCCGAATCCATTGAGAAGGTCAACCGGGAGACCTTGGTCATGGAATTGCGCCTGAGCAATGACTGCCAAGCCCTCCTGAGCCGCTTGCCTAAGTAAGGCCCAACGGAAAGCCCCCTAAAAGGAACCGGCCGCCTTCGTGAGAAGACGGCCGGTTTTTTAATGGTGGAGCCTATCGGGCTTGAACCGACGACCTCTTGCATGCCATGCAAGCGCTCTACCAACTGAGCTAAGGCCCCTTGAAAAGGGATGGTTAACAAAGGTGGGTCGGCGGGCACGGTCAACGCTTTTTTCCCAACAGTCCTAGTCTCTGGTTGCCAATGGGCGGGCATGCCTTTGCTTTCCCCCTGTGGATGAGTCAGCAGACAGCCCGGAAGAGGGCAAAATAGGCCAACAGCCCGCCCGCGGGCTGCGTTTCACCGACGATTTGATCGCCACCCTCCCCGTCGGCCAGTGGGACGGCCATACGGAGGTGATCGAGAGCGAACAGGACGCCGAACGGGCCGTGAAGCACCTTTCCAAGGAGCGGGTCCTGGGGTTCGACACCGAGACCCGCCCCTCCCATACCCGCGGGGTCACCTACCTCCCTTCCATCCTGCAGTTGGCCGGCGCCGAAAAAATCTTCATCTTCCGCCTCGATGAGTGCGGCGGCGTCCCGGTGATGTTCCCCCTCCTCTGCGACCCGCGCAAGGCCAAGGTCGGTGTGGCCGTCCGCGACGACGTGCGTCACCTCCAGGAACGCGCGCCGTTCGACGCTCCGGGTTTCATCGACGTGTCCGACTTCACCAAGCGTGCCGGGGTGATCAACACCGGCCTCCGGGCGCTCGCCGCGATCTACCTCGGCCTGCAGATGAAGAAGTCCAAGAGCGTGCAGTGCTCCCACTGGGAACTCCCGTTCGCGGTGAACAGCAAGAACAAGAAGGACGCCGAGTTCGCGCGCAAGCAGATCGCCTACGCGGCCAACGACGCCTGGTTCAGCCGCGAGCTGTTCCTGAAGCTCGAGAAGGACGGCATCATCCCGCGCTTCGAATAAGCCGCATGGCCCCGACGTCCGCAGAAATGGCGCAGACGCTCGGACTCGACCGGACGAAGCGGCACATCTTCCTCTGCGTGAAGTCCTCGGAGCAGGCCTGCGGCGGCGGCGAACTGGCCCAGCGCTCCTGGGAGCACCTGAAGACGCGCCTGAAGCAGTTGGGGCTCGAAGGCCGCGGCGGCATCCAACGCACCAAAGCGGATTGCCTCCGCGTCTGCGTGCAAGGCCCCGTCGCCGTGGTCTACCCTGAGGGCGTCTGGTACCGCGATTGCACGCCCGCCAACCTCGACCGCATCATCCAAGAGCACTTGGTGGGCGGCCGGGTGGTGCCGGAACTCCGCTTCGCCGGGCCGACCGAAAAATCGGGCGGTTAACCAGCCATGGACCTGGCCCCTCACGTTTACGTGCTGCTCTTGGGAGCTGGGCTCATGGGGGGCTTCATCGACTCCATCGCCGGCGGCGGCGGGCTCATCACCGTACCGGCCTTGCTCTGGGCGGGTCTCCCGCCGCAGTTGGCGCTGGGCACGAACAAGGCGCAAAGCTCCTTTGGCACGGCGATCGCCGTCAGCCGCTACGCGCAGGCCGGGCTCATCCAATGGTCAGGGGTCCGCCTCGCGGCGCTGCTTTCTTTTCTCGGCTCCATGGGCGGGGCCTACGTCCTCACGCTCATCGGCAACGAAGCCCTGAAAAAGGCCATTCCGTGGATGCTCCTTGCGGTGGTCGTCTATGTCATCGCCAGCCCGCGGCTCGGCTCCACGGCGACGCGCGCCCGGATGGGCGTCGTCCTCTATTCTTGGATCTTCGGGCTCACCTTGGGCTTCTACGACGGGTTCTTCGGGCCGGGCACCGGCGCTTTCTGGATCCTGTCCTTGGTCACCCTGCTCGGGCTGGAACTCACCCGGGCCAACGCCTTCACCAAGGTCGTCAACCTCGCCAGCAACCTCGGCTCCCTGATGGTCTTCGCATGGCTCGGACACGTCGCCCCTTGGGTCGCCTTGGCGATGATCGGCGGACAGCTCATCGGGGCGCGGCTCGGGTCCGGGCTCGTGCTTAAGCACGGCGCCGGTCTCATCCGCGGGGTCTTCCTGGCCGTGGTCTTGGCGCTGATCGCCAAACTACTCTGGCCGGCCTGAACGGCTCGGCGGGCTTACTTCAGCGCCTTCTCGATCGCGGCCTGAAGTTCGGCGGAGTCGGGCGCGACGGACGAATCGAAGCGAGCGAGCAACTTGCCATCCTTGCCGATGAGGAACTTGTTGAAGTTCCAGGTGACGGGGCCGGGATGGCCGGCTTCCTTGCCGGTGAACGCAACGAACAAGGGATGGGTGGTCTTGCCCTTGGCGCTGACCTTGCTGGTCAGGGGAAACGTGACCTGAAAACGGCTGGAGCAGAACTTCTTGATCTCCGTCTCGGTGCCGGGCTCCTGGCCACCGAAGTCGTTGCAAGGCATGCCCACGACGACCAGGCCCTGGGCCTTGTGCTTGCGGTAAAGGGCTTCAAGGCCTTCGTACTGGGTCGTGTAGCCGCATGCGCTGGCGACGTTGACGACCAAGACGGCCTTGGCCTTGTAGGCAGCGAGGGTCGTCTCCTTGCCGTCGATGTCCTTCAGCGGAATGGTCAGCAGATTGGGGGATTCGGCGGCGTGCATAGAGAGGGTCAAGAGCGTGGCCAGAAAGGCGAGGAAGCGCATCAACGCACCGTATGCCTTGGCGAACAGGATGCAAGCGGAGCGACGCTTAAGCGAGGACCTCGGCGGCGATCTCGTCCCACAGGGCCTCGGCTTGCGCGGGCTTCACCGACGGACGACCCGCCTCCGCGAACCAATAGCGGGCATTGCTGAGATCACCCTCGACGAGATGCAGCAGGCCATGGATCCATGCGCCGTGGGCATCGTGGAGGTCCTGCGCGATGGCGTGCGACTTATCCCAATCGCCTTTCTTGAGATACCAGAGGGCGAGGGCGGCCTCACCCAAGCCAGCCGGCGGGCGCGCATCCTTCAGGGCGGACTGTTTCAGCTCGGCGGGTGTCATCTCGTGAGCTCCTCGATAGCGAAGCCAGCGCAGGCGAGCAGAAGCAGCACCGTCCCCAAGGAACCCATGATGATGCCGAACCATGCCCGGCCGGCACCCTGGAGGTGCGGGTGTCGCTTCAGGTCGCGCAAGGCCATGATGCCACAGAACAACGCGATGGGCGCGGGCACACATAAGACGGAGCCCAGCGCCAGGTAGCCCGCCGCTATGGCCCACCCCGAACGGTTGATGGGAATCACCATCGATAGGACCGGATCGACCGGAGTCGGCACCGGCGGCGGCGTACCAAGCGAGGGCGGAAAGAGCGTGGCCAGCGGCTGCCAGTCGGCCATGCCCTCGGTCCAAGCAAGGTCGCCGGAGAGCAATTCGCCGCGGTTCAGCTTAGCGAGGACCTCTTCCCGGGAAAAAACCCCGAGCTGCTCACGGGCGCGAGAGACGTGGTAGGGAGCCATAAGCCATCCCAGGCCAGCCGACGCGGGAAGTCAAAGATTCGCGGCCGGAGCTCAGCGACGGCGCGCCACCCAAGCCAAGCTCAGCCAGCCCGCGATGAGCAGCGTGCCGCCCAGCGGCGTGATAGCCCCGAGCCAGCGGGGAGCGCCTAAGGCCATCGCGTACAAGGTGCCCGCAAAGATGAGCGCCCCCGCCGACCAGAGCCGGGCGGGCCAAACGGACGGCGTGGCGATTGCGCCGACGGCCAACGCATGCGTCAGCAGGTACAAGGTGGCGGTCTGCCACCAACCGACAGCCTCGGGGATGAGGGCGAGGCGGTCCTTCAAGCCGTGGGCACCAAAGGCGCCGAACGCGACAGCCGTCGCGCCCAGCAACCCTGCGGTGACCAGACGACCCGACATCAAGCCTTCGGCTCCGTGTCAGCGCCCGACTTCTTCTGCGTGAAGACCAGGCCCTTCTCGCCGACCGAGACGATGACGGGTTCTTCCTTGTTGTAGTCGTCGCGCAAGATGGCTTCGGCCAACGGGTCTTCGAGGAGACGTTCGACCGCGCGGCGGAGCGGGCGGGCGCCGTACTTCTCGTCCCAGCCGTTGTCGACGAGGTAGCCGCGGGCGGCTTCGTTGACGACCAGCTTGACGCCGAGGTCGAGGAGACGCTTGGCCACCTTGGCGACCTCGATGTCGACGATCTTGGTCATGTTCGTCTTCGCGAGCTGCTGGAAGATGACGATGTCCGTGAGGCGGTTGAGGAACTCGGGCTTGAAGGCACGCTTGGTCTCGTCCATGATCCGCTCCTTGAGCTTTTCGTAGTCGCGGGTGGAATCCACGCCGACGTCGAAGCCCACCGAGTTGTTGCGCTGCAGCACGTCGGCCCCGACGTTGGACGTCATGATGATGATCGTGTTGCGGAAATCGACCACGCGACCCAGCGAGTCGGTCAGGCGACCGTCTTCGAGCGCCTGCAGGAGCAGCTGGATGACGTCCGGGTGGGCCTTCTCGATTTCGTCGAAGAGCACCACGGAGTAGGGCTTGCGGCGGACCTGTTCGGTCAGCTGGCCGCCCTCGTCGTGACCGACGTAGCCGGGCGGCGAACCGATCATGCGGGAGACCGTGAACTTCTCCATGTACTCCGACATGTCGATCTGGATGATCGCTTCCTTCTCGCCGAACATGCGTTCCGCGAGGGTGCGCGCCAGGAGCGTCTTGCCGACGCCGGTCGGACCGAGGAAGAGGAAGGAGCCGATCGGGCGACGCGGGTCCTTGAGGTCGGCGCGGGAGCGGCGCAAGGCGCGCGCGATGACTTCGCAGGCGCGGTCCTGGCCGATGACGCTGCCCTGCAGGTCCTTCTCCAGGTCGAGGAGCTTCTGGGTCTCCTTCTTCTCCATGCGGTTGAGCGGAACGCCCGTCCAATCGGCGACGATGTGGAGCATCTCCTCCTCGCCCACGACGATGCGCTTCTCGTCGCGCTTCTTGCGCCAATCCTCGAGCATCTTCTCGCGCTTGGCGCGGAGCTTCTTCTCCTGATCGCGGAGGTTGGCGGCTTCCTCAAACTTCTGGTGGCGGGAGGCGTCTTCCTTCTGCAGCACCACGGCGTCGATGTCGGCCTGGGCCTTGTCGAGCTCCGGCGGGAGGTTCAGCGAACGGATGCGGGCGCGGGCGCCGGCTTCATCCATCACGTCAATGGCCTTGTCCGGCAGGTGGCGGGAGGTGATGTAGCGATGGGAGAGCCGGACGGCGGCCTCGATGGCGGCGTCGGTGTACTCGCACTTGTGGTGGTCTTCGTACTTCGAACGGATGCCGCGCAGGATGAGCACCGCGTCTTCCGGCGACGGATCGTCGACCTTCACCGACTGGAAGCGGCGCTCGAGGGCGGCGTCCTTCTCGATGTGCTTGCGGTACTCGGACAAGGTGGTCGCGCCGACGCACTGGATCTCGCCGCGGGACAAGGCGGGCTTCAGGATGTTGGAGGCGTCCATCGCGCCTTCGGCGGCCCCCGCCCCGACGATGGTATGCATCTCGTCGATGAAGAGGATGATGTTCTTGGCGCGCTTGATCTCGTCCATGATGCCCTTGATGCGCTCCTCGAACTGGCCGCGGTACTTGGTGCCGGCGACCATCAGCGCGAGGTCGAGGGTCACGACCTTGCGGTCGAGCAGGATTTCCGGGACGATGCCGGAAGCGATCTCCTGGGCCAAGCCTTCGACGATGGCGGTCTTGCCGACGCCGGCTTCACCGATGAGGACCGGGTTGTTCTTCGTCCGGCGGCAGAGGATCTGCACCACGCGGCGGATCTCTTCCTTGCGGCCGATGACCGGATCGAGTTCGCCGGCGCGGGCCAGCTCCGTGAGGTCACGGCCAAAAGTCTTGAGCAACGAAAGGCGCTCGCCACGACCCGGCCGACCGCCTTCTTCGCCGGAGCGACGGGGCGGCGGGGCATCGTCGCCTTCGGACTTCTCCTCGGACGGGGCGTCGTCGGACTTACCTTCGCCCTCGACGGACGCGTTGGGATCGATGTCGGCGAGGATTTCCTTGCGGCAACGCTCGAGGTCGACGTCGAGCTGCTGCAAGACGCGCGCGGCGACACCCTCCCCTTCCTTCAGGAGGCCGAGCAGGATGTGTTCGGTGCCGACGTAAGCATGCCCGAGGCTGCGGGCTTCGGTGACGGCATGCGCCATGACCTTCTGCACGCGCGGAGTGAGCGGGATGGTGTCGGGGGCCTTGGCTTCCTCGGGACCCTGGCCGACTTGCTTCTCGACGGCGGCGCGGACGTTCTTGAGGTCGAGGCCCATGCGGCCGAGGACATTCACGGCCACCCCTTCCCCCAGCTTGATCAGGCCGAGCAGGATGTGCTCCGTCCCGACGTAGTTATGGTTGAATCGGCGTGCTTCGGCCCGGGCGAGCTCCACGACCTTACGGGCGCGGGGCGTGAAATTGTTGTTATTCTTGTCCTTGTCCATGGGATGGGTGGTGAGGTGGGCTTGAGGGCCTATTAAGCAGTTACTATGCCCAAGCCATTCGGGGCATCAAGCGGGGACCCCACATTGTAAATAACCTCGCCTTTTGCCTTTGCCAGCGGTCGGGCGGGCTTGTTTCTTCGGGACTACACCATGGGAATCAGCATGCAAGCAGCGGGACCTGCCCTCCAAGGGCTCGTCCAAGGGCTCCAAGGCCAGAAAGTGGCCGTATTGGGGCACATGCGCCCCGACGGAGACTGCATCGGCTCCCAAGTCGCCCTCTGCCGCATCCTGCTGGCCGCAGGCATCGACGCCCTCTGCGTCAACCGCGACCGCGTCCCCCCGAACATGGTGTCCTATACCCAGGGGGTGACCTTCCTCACGGGCGACCAGTATGTCCCAGATGGCCGGGTGGCTGTCGCAGTCGACTGTGCCGATGCGTCTCGCATTGGACCGGACCTCTTGGCCAAGTTCGGCGGCTCGCTTTGGGGCAACATCGACCACCACGCCTCGAATCCGGGCTACGCCCAGCACAACATCGTGGTCAAGACGGCGGCGGCGACTTGCCATGTGCTCGCTTACGGGGCGCTCCGCCAGAACCTGGGTTGCGATCCCACCACGGCCAAAGCCTTGCACCTCGGCATCGTGACCGACACCGGTCGCTTCAGCTACGCCAGCGCCACCGCGGAAGTGTTCGCCTTGGCCGCCGAACTCATCGAACGCGGCGCCAACCCCGCGGAAACGAACTTCCTGGTCTTTGAACACGAAAGCCGCGGCAAGCTCGAACTCACCAAGCGTTTCCTCAACACGATCCAATTCCACGAAGGCGGGAAGATCTGCTCCGGCGAACTCACGCAGGCCGACTACGCCGCGACCGGGACCACCAAGGAGGACAAGGAAGGCCTCGTGGAATTCCCCCGCTCCGTCGAGGGCGTCGAGATCGCCGTGCTCATGGAAGAAGGCCGCGATGGCGTCCGCGGCAGTCTCCGTGGTCGCGACCCCCGCCTGCGCCTGGACCTCTTGGCCGGCAAACTGAACGGCGGCGGGCACGTCCTCGCCGCGGGCTTCAACATGCTGGGCTGCACGCTCGCCAAGGACCGCGCGCGCATCCTCGGGATCGTCGCCGACCATTACCGCGAGCATACCGCCCGATGAGCGACGGTCTCCCCGAACCCGAAGGCATCCTGCTCGTCGACAAGCCGCAAGGCATCACCTCGCACGACGTCGTCGACAAGGTCCGCTGGCTCTACCAGACGCGCCGGGTCGGCCACGCCGGCACGCTCGACCCGATGGCGACGGGCCTCCTCATCATCCTCGTCGGGAAGGCCACCAAGGCCTCGCAGTACCTGATGTCCCAGGAGAAGGAATACCTCGGCGAGGCCACCCTCGGCGTGGTCACGGACTCCCAAGACGCCGATGGCGAAACCATCGAAACCAATCCGGTCCCCGAACTGACGGACGCCCAGGTCAGCACCGTGATGGCGAGCATGCTCGGCGACCAGCACCAGCTGCCGCCGATGCACTCGGCGAAGAAGATCGGCGGCAAGAAGCTCTACGAGCTCGCCCGCAAGGGGATCGAAGTCGCACGCGAGCCGCGCTTCATCCGCATCGACGCCTTCGAACTGCTGTCGTGGGAGACCCCTCGGCTCAACTTCCGCGTCCATTGCACCAAGGGCACCTATGTGCGCACCATCGCCTACGACTTGGGCCGCAAGCTCGGACCGGGCGCGCACCTCACGATGCTCCGCCGGACGCTGTCGGGCAAGCTGCACGTCGATCGCGCCAAGACCTTGATGGAGCTGGGTGCCATGAGCCGCGAACAGCTCGTCGCCTCTTTGCTTCCCGTGCACGAAGCGGTGCCGAGCATCGCCTTGGGATGAGCCACGCCCCGAGCATCCACCTCGCGCTGGGCGCCTTCGATGGGGTGCACCTCGGCCATCGCGCCGTCCTGCATTCCGCCCGCACCGCCGCTCGCCAAGCCCATGGCAGCGTCGGGGTCATGACCTTTGAGCCGCATCCGAGCAAGGTCCTCCGCCCGGAGTCGGCGGTCCCGCTGATCCTCAACCGCGCCCAAAAGGACGAGCGCCTGACCGAAGCCGGCGCCGAGTTCATCCATCATCAGGCGTTCACGCTTCAGCATGCCGCCATGGAGGCCGCCGATTTCCCGGCTTGGCTGCTCCACCACTTCAAGGGGCTGCGCTCGGTCCACGTCGGGGCGAACTTCCGCTACGGCCAAGGCCGCACCGGGGACGGCGAGTCGCTCGTCCGCGATGCCGGCCTGCTCGGCCTCACGGTACACCTCGTCGAACCCGTCGCCCTCGACGGTGCAGCCGTCAGCAGCTCGCGCATCCGCGCCGCCCTCCGTCACGGCGACCTGGCCCTGGCCAACCGGATGCTGCTGCGTCCTTACGAAGCCACGGGGACGATCGTCGATGGCCGCCGACTGGGACGCACCATCGGCTTTCCGACGCTGAACCTGCCATGGAGCCCTGAGTTGCGGCCGGCCTTTGGCGTCTACGCCGTCGAACTCGTGAATGCCGATGGGCTGGCCGAACCGGCCGTCGCGAATTGGGGCCTTCGGCCCACGGTCGAAAGCGGCCCCGTGGAACCGCTCCTGGAAACGCACATCCTCCGCGCCTCGGGCCCGATTCCGACGACCGGCGCGGCGGTGCGCATCCGCTGGCTGCACTTCCTTCGCCATGAACAGAAGTTCGCGAATCTCCCGGCCCTCCAGGCCCAGATCGCGGAAGACGCCCAAACGGCTGCCGTCATGCACGGACTCGCCGGTGGGCGCTGAGCAGACGCGCCTCAGGAGGCGAACTTCTTGATGATGCCGCCGAAGGCGCCGTTGGAGAAGAAGACGATGCAACGGGCTCCCTGCCCTTCCGCCGTGTGCAGACGCAAGGCTTCCAGCAACGCGTCATTGGAAGCGGGGGCGAAGCCGCGGCGACCTGCGGCGGTGATGGCCGCGGCCACGCCGGTGCTGTCGAAGCTTTCGCCGCCGAGCTTTTCCGCGCGGTGGGCCGGCGCCAGGTAGACGTCGTCGGCGAGCATCAGCGCATCGCGGAAAGCATCCTGCATCACCTTGCGGGCGGCGGTGTTGCTGCGCGGCTCGAAACAGGCGACGAGACGATGCTGGGGATAGCGGGCGCGCAGGGATTCGAGCGTGAGCTTCAGGGCGGTCGGGTGGTGTCCGAAATCCTCGATCACCACGCGATCCTCACGGTCGACGAGGACCTGCTGGCGGCGCATGACACCTTGGAACTTAGCCAAAGCCGCGAGCGACAGCTGGGTCGGATCTTGGCGATCGAGCAGGAGCCCAGCCGAGACCGCGGCCATCGCGGCGTTGCGGGCGTTGAACAGACCGGGCAAAGCCCACTGCACCCGACCCCATTCCTTGCCCTTCCAGTGCAGCGTGAACGAGGAACCCGTGGCCGTCTCCCGGAAATCGGCGATGACCGCATCGTTGTCGGCACCGGTGCCGACGCGGACCACGGGTGCCCACGTCACGTTCCTCACCAAGCCGAGCACGTTGGCGTCGTCGCCATTGGCGACCACGGCGCCATCGCGCGGGACGATACGGATCACGTGCGAGAACGTACGCAGGACGTCGTCGAGGTCGCGGAAGATGTCGGCGTGGTCGAACTCGCAGTTGTTGATCGCGAGGACATGCGGCAGGTACTGGATGAACTTGCTGCGCTTATCGAAAAAGGCGGTGTCGTATTCGTCCCCCTCGATGACGAAGGGGCCGCCGGACTTGCCGGGATTGGAGCTGTCCGGCAGGTCCCGCGGCACCCCGCCGACGAGCCAGCCTGGGTTGGCGCCATTGGCCTCCAGCAGTACCGCCGCCATGCAGGTCGTCGTCGTCTTGCCATGGGTGCCGGCGACGACGATGTTGCGCCGCTCGTTCAGGAGGCGCGTGCGCAGCAGCTCCGGCAGCGAAACATAGGGCTGCGTCCGGGCTTCCAGCAACCACTCGACCTCCGGGTGGCCGCGCGAGGCCACGTTGCCGACGACGACGAGGTCCGGCTTGAGCTGGGCCAAGCGTTCCGCGGACCACCCTTCCAGGATTTCGATGCCGGCGCCACGGAGGTGATCGGACATCGGTGGGTAGACGCCCGTGTCGGACCCCAGCACCTCGTGACCCAGCGAGCGCATCAACAAAGCGGCATTGCCCATCGCGGTGCCGCAGATGCCCATGAAATAAATCCGCATACGAGGCATAAAAGCCCGCCCGACCCCGAGGGCGAGCCGAGAACGGCCGACGACCCCGCCAAAAGGAGGACCCCGGCCACCTTGCGGCGACCGGGGTCCGGGACCTTCTCTGACTGTACCTTCGGGCTATCGGCCGAGCTTCACTGACTTAGCCTGTTTCTGACCGTCTGTTGCGTCTGACCGTCGGCTTTCGCTGACCATCGGACCGACTGGACTGTCCTAAACCGACCTCACCACTGACTTATCTGGCACTAGCCGGTACCGTCCTTACGCCGCCCGCCCCAAGTCGCCCAGATCCGTTGGCTTCGGGTGATTCCGCTTCTCTTTCTCCAGGCGATGGCGACGGCGAAGTTGGCGATCGACCTTATCGATCAAAATATCGATGGATTTGTACAAATCCTCGGACTCCTCGCGGACCACGATATCCGGACCCGGCACCTCCAACCGGATTTGGGCGGCGAACTCACGGCTGTGGTCGCGGTTGCGGTTGTAAACGAGCTCGACGTGCACGCGGATGATCCGCGGGTTGTGGCGCATCAGTCTTTCGACCTTGGCGCACACCGTATCCTTCAGGGCGTCGGTGAGGTCCATATGGACCCCGGTCACGACTACCGGAGCATTGCTCATGTGTGTTGTGTTTTGGGGTTTCGCGTGAGAACCTGCGTCCATGTCAAAGAACGATACCATCGATGATTTCCTCAGAAGTTTTTCCTGTGTGATCATAACGGGCGCTTCCTCCGGCATTGGTCGCGCGATTCTCTCGCGCATCTACAATTCTGGGACCGCGGCGACCGTCTTCAACCTTTCCCGCACCCCGCCGGAGGGGGTCCCGAATACCTGCAAGTTTACTCACCTTACCTGCGACCTCTCCCAACCTACTCAAATTGAGGAGGTTGCCCGCGAATTACGGAAACTAATCCCCGCCGAAGGTAGAATTCTGCTCGTTAATAATAGCGGCTTCGGTGGCTACGGCGAGTTCCCGGCCCCGGGTCTGGACCACACGTTGAAGATGGTCGACGTCAACGTGCGCGCGCCGGTGCAGCTCACGGGCCTGCTATGGGACGAACTGAAACGGCGCGGCGGTCAGGTCGCGACGGTCGCTTCGCTCGCGGGCTACCAGCCCACCCCCTTGATGACGACCTATGCGGCGACGAAGGCGTTCATGCTGCATTGGAGCATCGCACTCGACGCGGAGGCGAAGCCCTACGGCGTGCGCTGCGTGGCGATCTGTCCGGGACCGGTCTCGACCAACTTCTCCAAGGCCGCGGGATTCTCCGGTCCCACGGGCCTCGGCGGCCAGACCGCCGAGGATTGCGTGGACGAGTCGCTCCACGCCATGGCGAAGTCGCATCCGCAAATCATCCCGGGCTGGAAGAATCGCCTGCTGGGCCTGGTCAGCGCCCGCCTCCCGAAACCTTGGGCGGCAGCCATCGGCCTCCGGATGATCCGCCGCCTCCGGCTGGATCGCTTCGTGCAGCGCTGATCACTCGGCGGCCGCCGCCAACAACTCGCGGGCGTGCGACAAGGCCACCTTGCTCGCGCGGTCACCCAGCATGCGGGCCAACTCCAACTCCCGGTCCTTGCGCTTCGCATGGACCGGGGCGATGGCCACCGTGGTGGAGCGCTCATCTTGCGTCTTGGTGACGACCAGATGCGCGTGGCCCAAGGCGGCGACCTGCGGAAGGTGCGTGACGCAGAAGACTTGGTGGGCGGCACCGAGGGCGGCGAGCTCGCGACCGACTTGCGCCCCGATTTCCCCACCGACGTTGGCGTCGACTTCATCGAAGACCAACACCGGCGTCTGGTCGACCGCCGCGAGGACCGTCTTCAGCGCCAACATCACGCGGGCGGCTTCGCCGCTGGACGCGATCTGGTCGAGCGGCAGCAGGTCTTGACCGGCATTGGGGCAGAAAAGGAACCGGACGGCATCGGCCCCCTGGGGACCTAATTCCGCGGCCGCGACTTCGATGCGCAGGTCGGCTTTCTTGAAGCCCAGCGCCCCCAGCATCTTCCGGACGGCACCCGCGAGCTTATCGGCGGCTTTCGTCCGCGCCGCATGCAGGCCCTCGGCTTGCTTGCGAAGGTCCTTCTCCACTTGCGCCGCCTCGGCCCGGAGCTTGGCTACGCGGGCCTCGACGTCGCCTTGGGAAAGGAGTCTTTGGGCGATGCCATCGCGCTTCGCGCGGACATGGACGGCCTCGGGACCATACTTGCGCCGAAACTCCAACCAAAGGTTCATCTTCGCCTCCAGCGCCCCCACGGACTCGTCGTCCTCGGTGAGGCCGCGGCCGAGCCGGGCGTAGTCGGCGCGGATATCTTCGGCCTCCGCCGCCAAGGCATTGAGCCGATCGCGGAGGGCCGAAGCGTCGGCATCGATTCGCGAGACATCCTCGGCGGCCTTCAGCAACTTGGGCAGCACTTCACCGAGCCCATCGGCCCCCAAGCCGCCGTCGAGTTGTCCCAGCAAGACGCCGAGCTCCTGGGCGCGCGAAGCGCGGGCATGGTCGCGTTCCAACTTGGCCACGGCGTCGTCGGACAGGTCCAGCGAACCGAGCTTCTCCAACTGCGAGCGCAGGAAGGCTTCTTCGTCTTCGGACAGCTTCTCCGCGCCGGCGGCCTCGTCGGCCGCGCGCAACAGGCTCAGGCGCTGACGCCAGCCGGTGCGATAGGTCGCCAAGGCTTTACCCAAGCCCGCATGCAGGTCGAGCATCGCGAGCTGCGTCTCCGCGCGCATCAACTTCTGGGGTTCGCCGGGGCCGTGGAAATCGATCCAGAGCTCGCCGAGCTGCTGCAGCTGCGCCAGGGTGGCGGCGCCACCGTTGATCGTGATGCGACCGGCCTTGGTCGCATGCACCGAACGCTTG
>JACCDP010961719.1_pt1 | contig 42412 bp, 30 predicted proteins | sample 7445841 | NCBI WGS metagenome assembly JACCDP01 (sample SAMN15323441, study PRJNA562643) | freshwater metagenome | isolation source: river surface water | place: USA:Blue River Watershed | collected 2017-08-17
CAAAGTGAAAACACAATGCAGCTAAACCCCCAAACAGAAGAGGGTATAACAGAAGTGAAATGGATAAAAAAGAGTGGTCTGGGAAAAGTCAAAAAGAACACTTATTTTACCATATTACAGGTATTACAATCATCACAATAACAGCGTATGCACTATATTTTTTCTACTGAAGAAGCCAGCAGTCATTTCATAAGAATTGATGTGCAGGTGAAGGAAGTTAAGGGCAATGAACTTTTACTGCAACTTCCAGCCTGGCGGCCAGGCAGGTATGAATTAGGTAATTTCGCGAGGAATATCCGGAAATTCGAAGCCGCTACAGATACCGGAGCTGCCCTGCCCTGGAAGAAACTAAGTAAAGACAAATGGTGTATACAAACCTTAGGGGCTAAAGCCATCAATATATCTTATTATTATTATGCGGCTGAAATTAATGCAGGATCAAGTTATATTGATGAGCAGCAATTGTATGTGAATCCGGTAAATTGCTGTATGTATGTTCCTGAAAGAATGGAGGAAATACACACGATTGAACTAAAGGTACCGGCAGACTATAAGCTGGCAGGTGCAGTGAAACTAACAGCACCCTGGCTTATTGAAGCAAAAAACTTTGATACCCTGGCAGACACCCCATTTGTTGCGTCTGGTAATATTCAAACGCTTTCCTATACCGCAGGAGGAATTTCATTTACGATTCATTTTATTGGCGAATGCCATCCTCAACAGGAAAAAGTAATAAAGGATTTTAGCCGCTTTTCACAGGAGGTAATTGCCTTTTATCCCGAATCTCCCATCACTAAGTACCAATTTATTGTACAGGTTCTGCCTTTCCCTTTTTACCACGGAGTGGAACACCTGGAAAGTACTGTGCTGGCCCTGGGACCGGGTCATGAATTAATGAATGGAGATTTATACAATGAATTGCTGGGAGTAGCCTGCCATGAATTGTTTCATACCTGGAATATTAAATCCATTAGGCCGGTTGAAATGTTACCCTACGATTTTACCAAAGAAAATTATGCAAGAACAGGATTTGTATATGAAGGAATAACCACTTACTATGGTGATAAACTGCTGCTTACTTCCGGAGTATATTCTGAAGCCATATATTTTGAAACATTGGAGCAAAGATTAAATAAGCATTTCCATAATTATGGACGGTTTAATTTATCGCTGGCTGACGCTTCGTTTGATACCTGGATAGATGGTTATGTGCCGGGAGTTCCCTATAGAAAAGTGTCAATATATGATGAAGGAAATTTAATTGCCTTTCTGTTAGATATAGCCATATTAAAATCTACTCACCACCAAAAATCGTTAAGGGATCTGATGTGTGTGTTGTGGACAGAATTTTATAAAAAGGGAAAAGGATATACGGAAAACGATATTCAAAGCATTGTTCATCACCTGAGTGGTAAAAGCTTTGATGATTTTTTTAACCGTTACGTGTATGGCCTGGAAGAGTACGAAATAGCATTAGAAGAAGCTTTTGATTACCTGGGGCTAAAGTTGGAAAAATACCTGAGCAGCAATAAGTACGATCATTTTATGGGCTTGAAAACAACAGAACAGGGAGGTTTAAGAAAAATAGTAAACCTGGCTCCCGGTTCGCCGGCATGGCATGCGGGTTTGGCTATAAATGATGAAATAATTGCTGTAAATAAACGAATGATTAAAGGAGATTATAATGCATTGCTGAATTATTTTTTTTATCAGCAGCAGTCGCTTGAATTAACCGTTGTTTCTCAATCTGTATTGAAATCGGTTGAAATAACGATAGCGCTTGGAAAAGAATATTTCCATTTGTATAAAATCCGCAAAACAACCGCTGTAAGTGCCGCACAACAGCAAAATAAAGGGGCCTGGTTAAAACAGTATGCCCAATAGTTATGATGACCGGTAAAAATCATACACCGGTAATTTGATGAAGTTGTAATTTTTTTGTTGCTTTGGACATTGATATTTAATACCGTTTAACCTATGGAAGAAGTAACTGAATTTGAAACAGGGCAAAGTCAACGCCCGGGTTTTTTATCGTTTTTATGTGTTTTGAGCTTTATCTGGAATGGGGCATTGGGTTTATTTGCCTTATTAGGGGCATTGGCAGCTAAGCCGGTCATCAATATGCTGGAGCAGGTTATAGCTAATCCGGAAATAACTCAAAACTTAAGTGATGCCGATATGGAGCGCTTTGAAATGATTTTAAACTGGGGGCCGGGTAAATTAGCGGCTATGCTGCTGCTTTTTTTCCTCTTGTCACTTACTACCTTTATTGCTGTTTATAAAATGTGGAACTTAAAAAAGCAGGGTTTTATTATATATGCAGCTGTAGGTGGTATAGCAATTATTGTAGATTTGGTAGGCTTAAATTTCTTAGGTGCAGGAATAGCCACTTTGTTTATTGGATTGTATGCTTTGAATAGAAAGTATTTAAAATAAAACCTGAAGAATGGAGAAAAAGAAAAAAGCTATCATCCAATGATAGCTTTTTGTCTAAAAATCACTTTGCTAATTACTTTTTAACTGGCTTAATCAGCTTTTTTACGATAGAATCGTTATGCAAAGAATCAGCAAGAGCTTTTGCTTTTTCAGTAGCAGCAACTGCAGCTAAAGAATCATCAATTGCTTTTTGTGCCATAGCAGCAGCTTCAGCACGTGATGCAGAATCAGCAGCAATTGAATCTTTTTTTCTTTGAGCTTCTTTTTCCAATTGTTCTTTGCTAGGACCACAAGCTACAACAGATGCAGCAATGCCAGCGATAGCGATGAATGATAATACTTTTTTCATTGTGTTTTTAGATTTTTGAATAAAATTTCGGGCAAAGCTATGTATTTTTTCGGAAACGCAAAAAAAACAATAGAATTTCCGGGAAGCTGAAACTTGACTTATCTTTGCCTTTCGTATGTATAAATTATTGCTAAGACCCTTGTTATTTCTGGTGGATCCAGAGAAAATTCATCATTTAACTTTTTCTTTACTTAAACTATTCTTAGGAATTCAGCTTATCCGCAAACTGGTTTTCCTTTTCCATCGGGTAGAAGATCCGCGGCTTGAAAGGAAGTTGTTTGGATTAACTTTTAATAATCCGGTAGGGCTGGCAGCAGGTTTTGATAAGAATGCCATGCTGTTTGAAGAATTGGCTGCTTTTGGCTTCGGGGCTGTAGAAATAGGTACTTTAACACCCAAAGCCCAACCGGGAAATGATCAGCCAAGAATGTTCAGACTGAAAGCTGATGAAGCCCTCATTAACAGAATGGGATTTAATAACGATGGGGTGGATGCTGCTGTCATCCGGCTGAAAAAGAGGAAAAATAAACAGCTCATCATAGGCGGAAATATTGGAAAAAATAAGATAACCCCCAATGAAGAGGCAATCAGTGATTATGAATATTGTTTTCATGCCTTGTTTGAGGTGGTGGATTATTTTGTAATAAATGTAAGTTCTCCCAACACACAAGGTTTAAGAGCCTTACAGGATAAAGGACCTTTAGAAGCACTGTTAAAACACATGATGAAGTTAAACAGGGCAAAACCCGAACCTAAGCCTATATTGCTGAAAATTGCTCCTGATTTAAGTAATGAACAATTAGATGACATTATCTCCATAGTTAACACTACTCAAATACATGGGGTGATTGCTACCAACACTACCATTTCCAGGGAAAAACTAAGAACTTCCCCGGCCTTGGTAGCGGCTGCAGGTGCCGGTGGGCTTAGTGGAAAGCCTCTTCAGGAAAGGAGTACCGAAGTAATACGGTATTTACATCAACATTCAGGAGGGCAATTTCCTATCATTGGCGTTGGAGGAATCCACAGCGTACAGGATGCATTGGATAAATTGAATGCCGGAGCCAGCCTTATTCAACTGTACACCGGGTTTATTTATGAAGGGCCTGCGCTCGTAAAAAAAATAAATCGGGCATTGTTGCAGAGAAAGTAATTTTTGCATTTCTCGCAAACTTTGTAATTTAGTTAAGCATTAAACCATCAACTGTGAGTATAAAACTAATTGAGTGCCCACGAGATGCCATGCAAGGCATTAAGGAATTTATTCCAACAGAATTAAAGGTAAATTACCTCAATAAATTATTGCAGGTTGGGTTTGATACCCTTGACTTTGGGAGCTTTGTTTCTCCTAAAGCTATTCCTCAGATGCAGGATACCGCAGCCGTATTGGAAAAACTGGATTTAAGTTCCGGGAGTACTCGTTTGCTTGCCATTGTTGCAAACATCAGAGGGGCAGAAGAAGCTTGTAAATATGAGGAAATAGATTACTTAGGATTCCCATTTTCTATTTCTGAAACTTTTCAGCAAAGAAATACGAATACCGGAATTGAGGAATCCATCATACTGGTGCAGGAAATTCAGAATTTATGTTTAAGGCATAATAAACAATTAGTAGTATACATTTCCATGGCATTCGGAAACCCTTACAATGACCCCTGGAATAGTGAAATTGTAATTACCTGGGCCAATAAACTCCACACACTGGGGGTGCGCATAATGGCACTTTCTGATACTATAGGAGTAGCAAATCCAGAAAATATTTCCTATTTATTTTCAAAACTAATTCCATCTTTAAAAGAGGTAGAATTTGGTGCCCATTTTCATTCCAGAAAGGAAAGTGCAATGGAAAAAATAAAAGCAGCTTATGAGCATGGATGCAGGAGGTTTGACAGTGCCATACATGGTTTTGGAGGCTGCCCGATGGCAAAAGATGACTTAACGGGAAATATTCCTACAGAAACCCTGGAGTTGTTTTTAGATCAGCATTCCATAAAACACAAACTGAATAAGTCGGCACTGGAAACCGCATATACCGATAGCTGGCTTATTTTCAATAACTATCATTGAGTTTTTGAAGTGATTAATGGTACAGCTCGTCGAAAAAAAATTGGAAATAGTGGAGTATTCAATTAATATTGCCATATATCCCCACTTTTATCTTGAATTTTGCTCTTATTCTTTCACTGAAATGGTAGAAGGAATAAGATGATAAATTGAATTGCTCAGGTATTTAATTTCTTAAAAGAAGCTAATTTTTTGTTTAAGGAAGCAAACGCATTAACAGGTAATTTGAATTTATGTATCTTTGAATTAACAGATAGTACGCTTTGAAACATAACTTAATTAATAATTAAATAGAATGAAAAAATTGTTACTTTTTCCCGCTGTGTTTTTCGGAAGTCTAATAGCATTAAAAGCACAGGTACCTAATGGAGGTTTCGAGAATTGGGGCGCAGCTTTGAGTCAACCATCTGAACCTACCAATTGGGTTACCGGAAATATTCTTGCAGCACCTATTGTTACATTCCCAAGCCCTAACACCAATCCAACTTCTGCCTATAAAGCCACTGCTACAGGTGAATTTAATTCGGGTACAGCAGCCATGAAGGTTACTACCGTGAAATTAAACTCCAATCCACTTGCAAATAGTGGTATTAATGATACTATAGGGTTTGCATTAGTAGGACAAGCCCAGTTATCTCCTACAGCAGGACTCGTTCGTGGTTTTCAGTTCACTGGCAGACCAGATAAATTCGAATTTTTCTACCGTTATACCCCAACCGGAGCCGATAATGCAGGAGCTACAGCTATTTTAACCAAATGGGTAAACGGGAAAAGAGATACTGTTGCAAAAGCCTTTTTTACAGAAGCCTCTATGGTAGGGAGTTTTACTGGTAAGGCGGTTCAGTTTATTTATACACCTGCTTATGATGCTGCTGGTAACCCCGACACAGCTATTGTTGGTTTTGCCTCCAGTGTAGGTTCTTTATTTAATACCTACCCTGTTAGGCCTAAAATTGGAAGCGCATTGTGGGTAGATGATGTTTCTTTTTCGGGTACCCATATTGGAGTAAAAGAATTGACTAAGGCTGTTGATATACGTAGTTACCCTAACCCCGCAAGTGCCTTTGTAATGTTTACAGCAAGCGATGAAAGCGCTGCTAAAGTAGAAATATTTGATTTAACAGGAAAGAAAGTGGGTGTAGCCAGTTTTGAAGAAAGAAAAGTAAAAGTAAATACTGAAAATTTAGCTGATGGACTTTATATTTACAGGATTCTCAATTCAGATAGAAAAGTAATTACCACAGGAAAGCTCAATATAAACAACTAGTATTTTTGAATAATAATTTTAAAGGAAGCCAATCTATTCAAGGTTGGTTTTTTTATTCGTTAGACTTTCCGCTTACCCGGAAAGTCTAACGAATAAAGCCACTGATGCATGGAGAATCATGGCTGGCTTTTTACCCACACGATGTTCAGGAAAATCCTTTTAAATGGAGCTGTGATCCTGGATTTTTGAAGAAGTGGTAAGTTATTGCGCCTCTATGCCCGTTGAGGTGTTGCCTGTACAAAAGGTGCTGGAACCTGTTTTAAGTTAAGAGATTAACTTGTGAGGTGAGGTTTAATTTTTCAGAGGCTAATACACAATCCATCATAAGCCAGCTCAATTCCTGAAGGTAATTCCGCATTGATTAGAGCATGCTTTCCAAGTTGATGAGAAATATGTGTGAAGTAGGCCTTTTCAGGTTGAAGTTCTTTCATGAGGTCTATAGCCTGTTGATAGGTAAAATGTGAAACATGCTCCTGTTTTCTTAAAGCATTTACAACAATTATTTTCGACCCCCTTATTTTTTCCATTTCTTTTTCTGCAATAAAATTAGCATCGGTAATGTAGGTGAAATCATCTATTCTGAAAGCTTTAACACTTAGTTGATAATGCATGACTTCAATAGGAATAATACGGGTGTTATTAATCGTAAAAGGAAGGTCATTAATGGTGTTGAGGGATATTTTAGGAATGCCCGGATAGTCGCTGTTTTCAAAGATATAAGCAAACTCACGCTTTATAGCAGACTGTACGCGCTCTGTGGCATATACCGGTATCGACTGCTTGTTAATAAAATTAAAGGCCCTTACTTCATCTAAACCCGCTAAATGGTCTTTGTGTTCGTGGGTAAAAATGACAGCATCTAACTTTGTAATTTTTTCACGTAGAATTTGTTGCCTGAAATCGGGGCCTGTATCAATAACCAGATGACAGCCATTGTGCTCAATGTAAACCGAGCTTCTCAGGCGCTGATCTTTAGGGTCTGCTGAGGTGCATACTTCACAATTGCAGGCTATTAATGGAATACCCTGCGATGTACCTGTTCCTAAAAAAGTAATTTTCACCTTAATTTTTTTTCAGAATAACTACTAAAATACTCAATTTTCCTGCAAAAGAAATTAACTGTTATGGATGAGTGAGTTGTGTAAAGAATTTCAAAAATAATTCAACGTTTAATAAACCGGTAAATAAAAATCCGAAGATAGCACCCCAGGCATGGGCGCCATGCCCAACATTATCAACGTTTTTTTTATCCATGTAAAAACTATAAATCAAAAATAATACGCCGAATATCCAGGCAGGTATCCCAAATGGGATGAAAAACATATAGATTCTGCTCCAGGGATTGATGAGGATGCAGCTAAAGAGTACCGCATTTACGGCCCCACTGGCCCCTACTGAGCTGTAGGAAGGGTTGTTTTTGTGGCGGGCATAGTCAACGGCAGAGGAAGCATATAATGAACCAGTATATAACAGGATGTAATACAGTTTGGATTTGTTGCCAAAATCCGCTTCATTCGGAAAATAAGCACTTTCCAGTATGCTGCCAAAACTGTATAATACAAACATATTGAATAAAAGATGCATCCAGTCGGCATGAAAAAAACCATGAGACAGAAAACGGTAATGCTCTTTGTAATTTTTTATGGCATAGGGAATAAATAAATATTTTTCGAACATGGCTCTGTTGTTAAAAGCCATAAAGGAGGCAACAGATGTGGCCAATATGATGATGATGGTAACGGTATTAGTCATTTGTTTTATGTTGTAAAGATTCTTCTGCTGTATGATGGATCAGTTTTTCTGATTCTTTTTCACCCAGGTACTTATCAATTACTTTGTGCAATAAATAAATGAAAGGCGTTAGTGCTATGGCAATGAACAGCTTGGTGAGGTATCCTTTAATTCCCCAGTCAAAAAATTGGTGAATGGATATTTTCCCGGGAAGAAGAAAGCCAATCAGCAGTACGGTGTAGGAATCTACCAGTTGGGAAATTACGGTAGAGCCTGTAGCCCTGAGCCAAATCATTTTACCGCCGGTGAGCTTACGCATAAACCAAAAGGCCCAGATGTCTATCAACTGCGAAACAAAAAAAGCAATGATGCTTCCGATCATAACTAATAAGGAGCCGCCAAAAACCTTTTCAAAAGTGGCATCATCCACGGGAGAGCCTTCCACAGCTTTTAAATTTATTGCAGTATAAACAACTCCAAAACATAGTAAAATTAAAAAGACAGTGATGTAACTTAATTTTTTTACACTTTCTTTTCCAAAGTATTCATTGAGTATATCAGTTGTTAAAAATACAATAGGCCAGGGTATAATACCGGCAATTACCGGAAATGGAAAAAAGGATACAAATTTACAGCTGATGAGTTCGGCAGTAATGGCATTGGTAATGAATACACCGCTCAGGATAGCAAATAGCAGTTCTTTTTTAGTTTTTAATGCCATGGTCTAAATAGTCTGTAATCACCTTGTAAATATACTCTAAATCATCGTTGGTAATGCAGTAGGGTGGAATCAGGTAAAGGATATTGCCTAAGGGCCTGATGAGGATATTTTTTTTCAAGAAGTATGCGCTCATTCCTTCAGCAAGAGCGTGCAGGTAATGCCGTTGTTCGTTGGTGTTTATTTCTATGGCCAGTATGGTTCCTTTTACCCTGAGCTGGTGCTGCGGGTATTGTTTGCTGAAGGTATTCCGGAAATGGAGGTGCTGCTCTTCTATGCGCGATATATTTTCCCAGGTAGCGGGCTGCTCCATCAGGTGAAGGCTGGCAAGCGCAGCAGCACAGGCAATGGGATTAGCAGTATAGCTATGTCCGTGAAAAAAAGTCTTTCTTTTATCGTCCTGTATAAAGGCCTGGTGAATATATTCAGCGCAGGAAGTTACACCCAGCGGCAGGTAGCCACCGGTGAGCCCTTTACTCAGACAAAGTATATCGGGCGGTTCACTCAGGTAATCTGAAGCAAAAAAACGACCCGTTCTTCCAAAGCCTGTCATAACTTCATCGGCAATGCAGATAATTTGTTTTTTCTTACAGATACGGATCAGCTGGTTCAGGTGTTGCTCATTATACATAAGCATTCCGGCAGCGCCTTGTACCAAGGGTTCAAAAATGAAGGCTGCAACTGCATTTTTTTCAGTAATTTTTTCGAATTGGGTAAAATATTCTGCCGATTCATTTTCTTTGGGAAGAGGAATATGAATAACATCGAAGAGTAATTTAGAAAAAGCATGATTAAAAGCATTTCGGGCTCCTACACTCATACCACCAAAGGTATCTCCGTGGTAGGCGTTCTCAAAGGCAATAAGGGTATAGCGTTCCTGGTGGAGGTTATGCCAGTATTGTAAGGCCATTTTTATGGCTACTTCAACAGCTGTTGAGCCATCATCACTGAAAAATATTTTTTGCTGATTTTTAGGCAAATGCTTTATAAGTTCGGCAGCTAAGTGTACAGCACCGCTATGGGTAAAACCACTAAAGATGGAATGTTCATTGACAGAAAGTTGCTCTGTAATTTTTTGGGTTATGTAAGGGTGGCAATGCCCGTGCAGGTTAACCCACCAGGAAGAAATGGCATCTATGATACGGTTATTTTCATGGTCATAATAGTAGGCTCCTTCGGTACGAACAATGTGAATAGGTTTTTCAGCGTACTTTAAATGGGTAAAGGGATGCCAGGTATATAAGCTGTCCTGCTCCTGAATATTCGTTTCCATAAGATTAAATGCTTTTGAAAAGAGGGGCGTATTTTACTATCGTCTCCGGAGTAATGCTTGTTTCCCTGTTGACAAAAAATATGGGTGTATCTGCAGCATGTTGAATAATGATATTTTCAGTTGCCGGGTTTCTGGAACCATTAAAGATAAGGGCAGTTAATTTAAGTTTGCGTGCTTTAAGGGCTTCAAGGGTAAGCAGGGTATGGTTAATGCTTCCGAGGTAATTCACAGATACCACCACCACTTCACTATCAAATTTAGTGATGAGGTCGGCTATAAAAACCTGATCATTGAGTGGAACCAACAGACCCCCCGCTCCCTCTATAATCAGGTTGTTTTGGGTAACAGGAAGTGTGATCTTATTTATATCGATGGTGACCTGTTCAGCTTCTGCCGCTGCGTGCGGGGAAACATTTTTTTCAAAAAGGTAAGTTTCATCATGAAACCTGGAAGTGGAATTGCTTACAAGGTTTTTTACCCTTTCCTTATCTGATCCAAGAAAAGAGCCTGATTGTACAGGTTTCCAGTAATCTGCCTGAAGGGCTTCGGTGAGTATGGCCGAAATAAATGTTTTTCCTACATCCGTACCAATACCGGTGACAAAAATTTTTCTCATCTTAAGGCTAAGATACAAATAAAGTTTATCAGGTATAAATCCTGTTTGATGAGTGAAAAAAAGTTAAATTTTTAACGGAATTTGTACTCTATTGTGCCGGAAACCTGGCTGAGTAACTCTGGTGGGGCATCAGTAGCTGTAGCCCTGCCTTCTGTTACCGGAGCAACCGGAGAGTGAAGCTGAAGGTATTCTTCCATTACGGTATGGAGTGTATAACCTAACTTCCTGGTATTTTTTACCTCTTTAATACGGCACAACACACTATCCGGGTCTCCTTCTCTTTCACAGGCAACTATTACATAGGTTTTTTTAAAGTCAATGGCTTCTCCCTTTATGCTTACTTCCTGTAGTCGTTTACCCATTTCATTGTTCATGGTAAATTTAATTTTCATTCCCTGAAAACGAATTAACCAGCCACCAAAGCGTTTGGTAGCATCCTTGGCAAATACATTTTCCATTTCTTTTTCCAGCCAGTTCCATAATTGTTCTCCGGTAATTTCTGCCATTTTTACATCCGAATTAACGGGCAACATGCTCCAGAGGTATTCTTTGGTTATTTCTGCTATTCCTGTTTTAGGGTCGGGTATAAGTGGCGGACAAAACCGGAAGCCATTGGAAAGCGCAATGTCTGGTTTGGCTTTCCACATCACAGCATCCGTTATTAAATTGTCCATAGGTGTTTCTATAACAAAATAGCGGTACAAAGGGGTTTTGCTTTTGCCAATTACTTTTTTCAGTTCGTTTTTGTAGGGCTGGTGAGCTTGTTCTATCAGGTGCAACATTTCTTCATCTGCTTTATATTTTGCAGGGTCAACTTCCAGCAATGAATAGGACTCATCTTTTATTTTTCCATTTTCTATAACCAGGTCCAGCTTTCCTATAAAAGAAGCGAAGGCCCCCGGCTCGGTAACCTTACTGTATTTGGCTGGTAATGGAACACGAATACGCTCATGGGTGTCGGCACCCAGTATATAATCAATTCCTTCTGCATGTGGTTGATTGGCTAAATGCAGTTGCTGAGCCATGCCCATGTGTGTGAGTGCAAAAACTATTGAGCATTGTTCCTGCTCCTTCAGTAATTTTATATAACGGGCAATATTTTTATCCGGTTCGGCAAACTTTATACCATAGCTGTACGCAGGAGATTGACGAATAGGGGTGAGGGGGTCGTTATAACCAACAAAGCCAATTTTTACTCCACCAATAAAGAAGGTGTGGTAAGGAGGAAACATTAAGTCGCCGCCTTCTTCATGAAACATGTTGCTGCATACTTTTGGAGCGTGGTAAGCTCCCATATCTTTCATCAGCATTTTTTTTCCGTAAACTACTTCCCAGTTGCCAGGAAGCATAAGGTCATAATTGAGGTTATTCATGAGCGGAATCAAGGCCTGACCTTCACTTAATGCAGCTATGGCACTTCCCTGAAAGCAATCGCCCCCGTCCAGCAACAAGGTGTTGGGGTTTTCTTTTCTTAATTCCCGGATGAGGGTTTTCAGGTGTGCAAATCCTCCGCATTTTCTGAATACCGGCTTATTGTTTTCCCAAAAAAATTCATCGTGTACATTCACTTGTCCGTGAATGTCGGTGGTGTGAAGTAAGCTGATACGCTGTGCTTTTCCGGTACGCACCGTGTTGCTTTTTTTCATTTCCTCTGCATGGCCTACATCTATTAATGCTGTTGCGGTAACCGGAGCAATCCCCAGGCCGATAGTAGCGGCGCCCAATTTCTTAATAAAATCTTTTCTGGAAAGATCGGAAGGCAATTGAAGATTGCAGCAACTGCAATTTTTTCCATGATGTTGAGGGTTATCAGACATAGTTAACAAATGTTAGTGAGGAAGTTTATCACGAAAAATTCCATATATATAAGTTCCGAAAATTGCACACAGCAAGGTAAGCACAATAATGAAATGTCCGCTGCCTATAAGTGCAAAAAGAGGGCCGGGGCAGGCGCCAGTTAAGGCCCAGCCTAAACCAAAGAGCAGGCCGCCAATAATATTGCCCTTATGAAATTCTTTAGGTGCAATTTTTATTTCTTCGCCTTGTAAGGTTTTTATGTTGAATTTTTTAATAAGTAAAATAGATATCATGGCGGTTATAATTGCCGAGCAAATAATTCCATACATGTGGAAGGATTGAAAGTGAAACATTTCCTGAATACGGAACCAGGAAATAACTTCGGCTTTAATGAGTATAATTCCGAAAATAAAACCAATGAATAAAAAACGGATATTGCGCATAAGAGATTGTCTGAAAATTATAGTGATAAAATATAGGGTAAAATAAACCAGCTCATAATGAGTCCGCCGGCAAAGAAGCAGCAGGTGGCTACCAGGGATGGCCATTGCAGGTTAGCCAATCCCATAATGGAATGGCCGGAAGTGCAGCCTCCGGCATACCTGGTTCCAAAGCCTACTAAAAAACCACCTACCATTATTAATAAAACGCCTTTTAAGCTGAACAAGGTGTTGAAGTTGAATAGTTCGGCAGGCACCAGTTCATTGAGATCCTGAATGCCCCATTGCTGAAGGGTTTGAATGGCTGATGAAGAAAGTTGAACAGGTGCTGTATTATTGAGCAGTACCCCGGCCAGGCATCCTCCTAAAATAATTCCGGCAGCGAAAAAAAGATTCCAGCTTTCTTTCTTCCAGTCATAAGTAAAGAAATTAATTTTTCCAGGTACACAGGCGGCACATATATGCCGCAGGGTGGAGGAAATTCCGAAAGATTTGTTTCCGAGTAGGAGCAGGGTAGGAACCATGAGTCCGATAAGGGGGCCGGAAATATACCAGGGCCAGGCTTGAGTTAAAAAGTTCATTGTTTAGATATAATTAATTAGTCTTCTTTGTTTTTTTCTTTACTGCTGCAATCGGCTCAAAAGGGCCGTATTTGTGTTGTTGTTCTGTAAAACGATCAGTGTATGGGCCAAAGGGATGATCAACCGGTTTGCCAGATATCTTTGGCCAGTCTTTACTTAAATCTTTAGCGGGCCTTGGCTGCGAGTTTACAAAGGCAGCTACGTCCCAGGCCTCTTCATTATTGAGTTGTGGCTGATCGTAATTAACCCCTAAGGGCATGTTAGATTTTACATAAGCTGCAAAACGTGACAGACGATATAGGCCTGCACCAATGTTATAGCTATGCTCGCCCCATAGCGGAGGGTATTGGTAGCTAATACCATCCGGCATAAAAACGCCTTCCCCCTTTAGGCCATGACAACTGCGGCATTTTTGTTCGTAAACCAGCTTTCCTTTTTCAGGGTCGGCTGCTCGGTTTAAGTAGGTCAGTTCTTTAAGTCCGGCTCCTTCGGGTTTCTCACCTTTTTTTACATTTTTGCCCAGCCATTTAATGTATGCACTAATTGCCTGCATTTCTTTTGAATTAGTGTCCAGACTTTTTCCATTCAGGCTTCTTTCAAAACAATCATTCACCCGCTTATAAATATTTTCCAGCGTTCCCGATCGCTCCCTGAATTTGGGATAGGTAGCAGCAACGGCACTATAGTTGTTTCCAAAAACTTTTGTTCCTGCGTTAAGATGGCAGTTTTGACAATTCATCCCATTGCTTAACTGAAGCACTTTTCCTTTAGGGCCCAGGTAATAGGCCGTATTGGCAATCAGTTCACGGCCATAACGAATAAGTGAGGCGGAGCCTTCCTCATTGATGAGCGATGTATCAGGAGCCTGCCAGAGTTGAGTGTTGATTTCGGGGGTTGTGGTGTTATTAGCCGATTTGGCAAGGGCTTCAGCCCACACTGCCGCTCTGTTTTCACAGCGGGTAAATTGCGGAATACCGGTATACTGTACAATAATAAGGGCGATTCCAATAAAGAACAGGCAAACGATTAATCGTATAAGTTTAGTAACGGCCTGAACAAGCTGTTTTTCATTTTCGTTGAGTTCCTGCATGGCACCTCTTTTTGGATCTCAAATATAATTTAACTTGTTGTGATAATAAGCGGGCGAAATTATCAGAAGATGGGAGTAAATTCAAGTGAAAAAAGCAGTTGAATTAGCTTTCAGTATAAGGAAATGCCTTGTAAAATCTGCCAACAGGGAGATTAATCGTGTATTCCCTTGCCTTTAAGTATTAAAGGAATATATTTTTGTATCCGGCTTTCTCTGGTTTTAGCTTGCTTTGGCGCTGAAAAATATATTAGGTAGCCTTTCTGCCGGCCAGGTGTAAGAGAAAAAAAGGCTTCTTTTAACCCGGGATCTTCTTTAAAATGTTGATGAAGTTCCAGAGGAATAGGATATTCATCGATGTTTTTAGTAGCAGGTTTTAAACCGGCATTTTCGATTTCAATAGCTTCGAAAATATAGGACCTTAAAATTGCTTCCTGTTGAGGGATGTCTTTTAACTGAGTAAACCGAATAAGGCGGGCAGACTGTGTGTTTTCACCTGCTTGTTGAAGCAGGTGATGAGGATCTTTCAGCAATACTCCCTTAAAAAAACTGATGCTGCAATATTCTTTAAAGGCGGCTAACACCAGTATGTTCTTTTTACGATGGGTATAACAGGGCACTCCCCATTTTAATTCTTCTTCTAAACCACAACTCAGCATTATTTTTCTCAGGCAGACTAATTCTTTTTTCCAGGTATGCACCTTACAATCCGGTGTTCCTCCCAGGGGGCAGCGCCCGCAGCCTTCCTGCAGGTAATGGTCTATTTGTGGATTCATCAGGAATGAACCGTATTTATTTTTCTGTTTGCCGGCCTAAAATACCAGGATAAGAATATGAGCACAGTTAATAGTATGGAAGGGAAGAAATCTTTAAAAGAATCTCCGCTGGAAATGTGGGAGAAGGTAGCTCCGGTCATGGTGAAGAAGAAACCTGCATAAGCCCATTCTTTGAGCAAAGGCAAACGTGGTAATAGGATGGCAATTACTCCCAGAATTTTCCAGGCACCTAACAGACTAAGGAAATAGATAGGGTAACCCAAATGTTTAAACCCTTCTATTTCAAAATCTGTTTTTAATAATTGAAAAATTCCGCTCGAAGCCATTCCCAATGACATCCAGATGGTGAAGATCCAGTAAATAATTTTATTTCTTTTTTCAGTTGATTTAGTTGCTTGTTCCATGAGTTATGATATTATGTATTTGTGAATTGATTTAATCGTTTAATCTTTGCCGCTTAAAATTTGCGGGATACTTTTTTCTATACGGCTTATTCTTGTTTTAGGCTGCTTTGCCTGAGAAAAATAAAATAAATAAGATTTTTGCCGGCCAGGTGTGAGCGCAAGAAAGGCCGTTTTAAGTGTTTTATTCTTTGACAAAACATCCTGAAACTCTTGTGGTACCTCATAGTCTGATGCTTTCTTAAATTCAACCTTTACTCCTGATTTTTCTACCTCCACCGCTTCAAAAACATACAATTTAATCATTTTCTCTAATTTGTCAATGGCTTTAAGTTCTGTAAACCTTATCTGGCGGGCAGATTGCACCTTTTCTGTTTGCTGAATAAGCAATCCCTTATCATCTTTTAAAAGAGATCCTTTCACAAATAACAGGGCGCAATATTCTTTGAAGCCGTGAATTAATACAATATTTTTCCCCTGGTAAGTATAGCAGGGAACACCCCATTTTAGTTCTTCAGTTATGCCACAGTCGAGCATAATGCTTCTTAATTTTAAGAACTCTTTTTGCCATTTTCCTGCTTTCGTGAAAAAGAAATCAACCTTTGGATTCATTTTCTTTGTTATTAAAGTTTATGCTGTTGACCACTTCCTGTAAACGCTGATGGGCCATATTAATACCCTGTTTAAAAGGTAATTTCAAAATTTGATCGCGGTAGGCTACCGAACGGTAAACAATGTGCATGTTTAGCCGGGAGCTGCCGGAACCCAGATTTTCAAATTCCAGAAACTCTAATTGAACTTCAAATGGAGCGTTTTCCATTTCAAAGGTGCGGGTAATTTTTTGATTAACAGAAAACTCATGAATCACCCCATTAAAGCCATGTTTGTTTCCTTTGGGATCAGTGGTTTCAAATTGCCAGCTACCGTGTTTGCGGTTTTCGAGCTTTAACACTTTTGTTCCCATCCATTGCTCAATAATTTCAGGCTCTGTATAGGCTTTAAAAAGTAAGGATAGGGGCAAATCAAAGTCCCTGATTATTTTAATTTCCTGTTTGCCCTCTTCGGCAAGTACTTTAGTTTTTAATTCCATGCTTAATTGCCCGGTTTATATTTCTTCATGATCGCCTCTAATTTATTAAATCGTTTATCCCACATCTGTTGAAAAGGCTCCAGAAAGTCGGCTAATACTTTCATTTTGGAAGAGTTGAGGTGATAAAAAATTTCCCTCCCGTTTTGTTCCTGCTGAAGCAATTCGCAAGCGGTTAAAATTTGTAAGTGCTTTGAAATGGTGGGCCGGGCGGTATTAAAATGAGAGGCAATGGTACCGGCGGACATAGACTGTGCCGTTAACAATAAAAGAATGCTTCTTCTTGTTGGATCTGCTATAGCCTGAAAAACATCTCTTCTTAAACGCATAATGTAGCGATTTGACTACAAATATAAATGTAGTTATTTAACTACGCAATTAATTCCTAAATTTTTTTTGCAAACCAGCAATTAGTGGAAACAGTAGCGAAGGGCAGGCTGCCTGGGGCAGAATCAGGGAGTATGGCTTGTACAGGGGATTTAACCAGTGAGATGTAGCAGTATTTTTACAGAATAAGCAGGGCCAGTAATAATTATTGAGACAACTGTATGATGCATTAATTTTATTGTTTTATCTTTGAAATAAGGGCTAATAGAATGAAGTGCATAGTAAGACTGATGGGGTGTTCAATTTTTTTGTTTGAAAATGTCTTTAACTATTGAGCCCATTAAATAGTGACAATGAGTTGGGTTAAAAATAAATGGTTGTTATACTCCCCGGCAACAATTATAAAACTCAGCCATAAGTGCAAGTGATAAGTAACTGTTCTGCATAAAATGAATCAATAGTTATTTTTTTGCAAACACAACTACTATTTAGGCGAATGCCATGATTTTTAATAAACAGAGAACGAAACCACTATAAACCAAAAAATTAAAAAATACATGAAAAAAACCATCCTTTTTCTTGCATTATCTGCTTCCATATCCCTTATGGCTCAACGGAAGGATTCAGCTCCAGTTGCTATAGGAAAACTTTACGAAATAGAAAGTAAATCTTCATACGTTTCCATAAAATTAGAAAAAGATGATGCCGAAACGGTAAAAGCCTATTTGCTTAAAACCATACCTGAACTTGCTTATACCAATTCAGGAATAAAACTAACTTACGAAACTACCAGTCCGGCCGGTAAACATTATACCTTTCAGCAACTATATAAAAACATACCTGTTTATGGTACCGAGCTAAAAGTAAATGTAGATGGCGACAGGAATATAAGGGTAATTATTAATGAAGCAGTTAAATTAAGCTTTGTTCAGTCAGCTGCAATTGAGAAGCAGGTGAGCAAGCTATCACAGAAGGGATTTTGCAATAAACACATAAACTCCAAATACAAGTATAAAGTAGCTATAAAGAATGAAATCGCCATTTGTTTATTAGAACAACAAAAAGCTATTGCAGTTCAACAGGCTCAGGTATTAAACAGGGAACATCAACTCTCCTTATTGGTGTTACTCGATGAAAATGGAAAAATTATTTATCAGCGTGATCAACGGAAGTTTCACCATGCTCATGCTGGACCTAAGCCCCTGATGAGGCAACCTGTTAACAACATAGCGCCGGTAAAACTATTAGCCGATACCTTAATTACAGTGAAAGTGTTTCATCCTAACCCAATAGTGAGTGAACACCAAACCTATTCTGGAGATTTTGTGGATAATAACGATGCAGATAGTCCGGGACTCACGGCAGCCAGAAAAACCTTTCAGGTGAAGGCTAAATTAGATGCCACAGGAAAATATTTTCTGGAAAACGCTTATGTAAAAATTGTAGACTTAAGTGCTCCCAATCATACTCCGGTAAGTCAAACCAGCTCTACCTTTGATTTTACCCGTAGCGACGATAATTTCGAAGATGTAAATGTGTTTTACCACATCAGCAATATGCAAACGTATTTACATTCAATTGGATTTACTAATCTACTAAATGGACCGATTCAGGTTGATTCGCATGGAACAGATGAAGATAATTCATTGTTTAATCCGGGCACGGAAGAAATAATCTTAGGAGATGGTTGTGTTGACGATGGAGAAGATGCGGATGTAATTATCCATGAGTTTGGGCATGCGGTGAGCCATTTTGCTAATAACAATAGTTTTTCGGGTGGAGACCGTGGAGCTTTGGATGAAGCATTGGGTGATTATCAGGCTTGCACTTATCACCGGGCTATTGACCCTTATAAATGGGAATGGGTTTTTAGTTGGGATGCTCACAGCAGCGAATGCTGGCCGGGAAGGATTGCCAATGCCAATAAAATTTACCCTACCAACCTGGTAAATCAAATACACCTGGATGGTGAAATATGGAGCAGCGCCATGATGGAGGTATGGACAGCTCTGGGTAAAACGGTAACCGACAAATTACAATACACTTCATTGTACAACTGGACCAGTAACATGAAAATGACTGATGCAGCTCAATTAGTCATACAGGCAGACAATCAATTAAACGCAGGAATTAATTTTACCACCCTCTGCACTATCTTTAAAAAATATGGTTTATATAGTGGTAGCTGTGTTAATGCACTGGATGAAAAAAACCTGCTATTAAGTAGTACTGTTTTGTTGCCCAATCCTGCACAAAATAATACCACCCTAAAAATAAATCTTGCTGTAAACGAAAATATTCAGGTACAGGTAACAAACCTTTTAGGAGAATTGGTTTATACAACTAAGGTAGAGGCTGGTAAAGGAGAAAATCAGGTAAACTTACAAACCTCTGCCTGGCTTCAGGGAATGTATCAGGTGGTACTAACTGCCCGTGATGAAAGCAAAACCCTTAAGCTGATGATTGTGAAATAAATACCTGATTTAATTAGCTAATTCATGGTGTGGCTTCGAGAGCCTCAGCCACCGGGCTTTTTGGTTTTTCAAACATTTTCAAATTATTAAATTAACACATTCTCAAATTATCCGGTGGCTTCTGATTTAATTAGCCCCCGATAGGTACTGGGGTAGCTAATTTTTCCCATTAGCTAATTATCAAATCGGCTAATTATTTTTCAGCCACCGGACTTTTGGGTTTTTCAACCGTATTTCCAATAACTCCTGCCATTTATCCTCACAAAGCTGCCAAATTTCCAAAGTCGATTGTAGTATTTGACAAAGTGCGTCATCTTTAACAAAAATTAAAATAGATATATCAAAAATTTTAAAATTATTGCAAATGAAAAGGGTAACAGTAATATTGTTAATCGTAATAGCTGTAGGAGTTTTATGGATAGCATTCAAAGTAACGGAGACATCAAAAATCACCTACGACCGATCGGCTGCCTTGATTTATAATTATGAGGGTATGAAAGAGGCTCAACAAAAGCAAGATAAAAAGGAAATGAAACTAAAATATAACCTGGATTCACTTCAGGTAAATTTCCAAAAGGCTGTAAATCTATATAACCAGGATTATCCCAAATTATCAAAAGAGGAAAAATTTAAACGTGAAAAACTCTTGGCTTTTCAGCAGAATCAATTAAAAGGTTATTCTGAAAATGTAGAGTCTACAGTAAATCCAAAGAAAATAAATCTTATCCCCACTTTTTCCTTTTTTATAGTCTCATTTTTCACTTTTGTCTAATTTATTTTTTTAATCAAAAAAAGCAGTTAAATTTGGCAGCTGGAAAAATAAATTGTTCTTAATTAGTCTGCCTTTAAGTCTACCTCTGCTTTAAAAAATATCCCAACTATTTTAGCTAAGCCATGTAAATTTGTGTTGGCTTTGCATTATACTAATATTATTAAACAAAATTGTCATTTTTAAATCCATCCATACTATGAAGATTAAGCATGCTCTTCTGCTTCCTGTTAGTTTATTATCATTTATTAGCTTAACGGCTCAGCAAAACTCCGGAGTGGGTACAGATACTCCAGGGTCTAAGCTGGAAATCCGCGCCGACGGTAGTGATAACAGCAAGTCTGCCCTTAATATTACGAATAATGTCATTATTCCCAACTCCACCCCCCCGGTTGGGAAAAGTTTGTTTTTCGTACGCAACGATGGTAGTGTAGGTATAAACACCACCAACCCTGCAGCCCGCTTGCATGCTATTGGTTCAGCGTCAACTGCTTCTACCTATAGCGGCTTGTTCCAAAATTCGAGCGGTGTAAATACCCTTGTAATTAAAGATGATGGAAGAGTTTCTGTAGGCTCTAACTACGGTTCGGCTGCAATGGATGTTAGGGCGCAAGGTTTGCCAGGAGGTAATTCCTATGAAAACTTGTTCTTTTTTACTGTTACGGATGTACTTCCACAACACAGCCCTTCAGATTATTTTGCTATTGCCAATTCAAGCGGTACTGATGGTTCTTTTGTGCCTTTAATAACGGCTCAGGTAAATACAAATTCCACTGCCTCCCCTCTGGAATTCAGGGTACAAACTTCTTCTGCCAATGATGTTTCACCCTTTTCACCCATGACAGTGTTTAATACTTCTATGACAGGTTCTCCCAATGTTATGGCCGTGAACAGGCCCCTCTTACAGGTAAGAAACTTAGGGCTTGCCCGCTTTTCAGTATCTCCCAAGGGCAGTATCTATTGTGGTGCCCCAACCGCTAATTCAGCCATTGATCACAGTGCCCAATTGGTAGTAGCCAGCACAGGAAATACCAATGCAACTTATACTGCAAAATTTAAAAATTCTGCTACAGATGTAATGGTAATCAGGGATGATGGAAACGTAGGTATTGGAATTAATGCTCCCTCTGCCCAACTCCACACCACGGGTACCGTGCGCTTTGCAAGTCTTACTGGAACAGGAAACAGAATGGTGGTAGCTGATGCCAGCGGTAATATTAGCACTCAGGCCATTCCAACAGCAGGCACTCTTTTACCTGCCGGAACTACTAACCAAACCATGAGGCACGATGGTAACAACTGGGTGGCCAATTCGCAATTACAAAACAACGGTACCAGCATTGGTATTGGAACAGGAGCCAACACATTATCTGCAGGAGATAGGTTAGCTGTTTTAGGGGGCACTATAGCCTGGGGAAACACCGCCTTATCTAATGAAATAAAAGCAGATCAAGGTGGAAGTATGGAATTAGGTGCCAAAAATACTGCAGTAAACCCTGTTAGCGCAGGAATACCATATATAGACTTTCATTACGGTAATGGTATAGCGGAAGATTTTAATGCGAGGATTATTAATGATGGTGATAATATCATTTCTTTATATACAAAGTCTAATAGAATGCTTAGACTTAATGATGGGGATGTGATCTTTGGACAGGCTAATAATAGCAAAAAATGGATTATGCATACCAGACAAAGCAATGGTAGTGATTTTTTGTACTTAACTTCTGATGATGCCAATGGTAACTGGCAATGGACTAAAGGAATTACCTTAATGAGAAATACAGGATTTATTGGTATTGGAACCACACCAACTTCTCCGCTTCAGGTGTATGGTGTGCAAGATGTTAATGGAGTAAATACCCGACTAACCAGCGCATCTAATCACCAATTTTCTTTTGTATTGAATGCTGGAAATTCTGGATTTAATTGGTTAACAAAAGCTGGTGATAACGCAATAATATGGGATGATCCTAATAGTCATGGTAATCCACTTACTATTAGGAATGGTTTAGTTATAGCACCACATACAAATTCAAGTTTTGGTATTCGATTAGATGGCCCTACCAGAAGTGTGGGCATCAACACCGGTGACCCAAAATCTACCCTGGATGTGAGCGGAAGTTTTGGAGCTAAGATGAGTGTTGTGAATTCTCCTGCATATACTTTAGGAGAAGAAGCGTTTATATTTATTGCAAATACCGGCGACCCTTGCAATTTAACATTTCCAAGTGCAGCATCAGCCAAAAACCGGGCCTATATTATTTCACATAATTTTAATGTAAGTTTTCAATCAAGTTCCTTAATTTCTGTTGGTGCTGAAAATGCAGGAAGCTCAGTTGGTTTCTCTCCTGCCTTTACACCCTGTATAGTAGTAAGTGACGGAACCAGGTGGATTACAATGAAAGTGCAGGGGATATAATAATAATTAGACAAGGTGATAAGTGTATGAAAATTCTGCTCCCTATATTTTGTTCTATTCTCCTAAGCTACTGCATCTACCTGCATTTGCAGCAGAAAAAAAACCTACGCATAGGCAAAGTAAATATGGATGAGTATGTGTATGCTTATGAGGGCATGAAAGCAGCTACTGCGGCCTACGGTAAAAAAATGGAGGGCTGGAATAAAACAGCTGATTCTTTAAAGCAGGTATTGGAAGATTTGTACCGGCAAATACAACTAGATTCTGTACAACACAACAAAAGCAAACAGGAACAGGACATGATGCGCTTTCAGCAATTGGGCATGAGCTACCAGCAATACAAACAAAACACCAGCGAAAAAGCACAGCAGGAAGATACCCAAATTACCAGCGGCATCATTACCCAATTACAAGCCTATATAAAAGATTATGCTGGCGAAAAGGGCTATGATTTAATACTGAGTAACGGACAGGAAAAAAGTGTAGCCTTTATTAAAGAAGAAGCCGATTTAACCAAAGAAATGATACAATACGCCAATGACAGGTTTAACAACCGTAAGTAAAATAAGTGTACTGCTGTTATTGCTTTGTTGTGGTGCTTGCGGCAACAAGAAACTACTACAATACAATGACTATGTACAATGGCTGCAGGAACCTGAAAATAAATTGGTGCAGTACAAAGACTATGGAGGTATTAGGCTAAAGCTACAGTATTTACCGGCAGACTATTTAGTGTACAATGAACTAAAAACAGCTAGTATGAATACAGCCCATGCCGACAGCCTGAAAAAAAACTATAACTACAGCCTTAACTTTATGCTGAGCTTTTTACCGCCACAGGGAGAACAATTGGATGTAACTAAAGCGGGAGTAAAAGACCAGGAAGAGTTTTCCCAGCGTATTGGTCAATTGGCTTTTAACATGGGGCCTTCTATAAGCCTGACCTGCGGAAATAAAAGCTATTCGCCGGAGCTTACCCAATTGGAGCGCTTATTTGGATTAAGAAACAGCGCCGACATACAAGTGGTATTTAACCTGAACAAAGATAGTCTGCTCAAGAGTGGCAACAACATAGACATTGAATACAGTGATGCTATTTTTAATACCGGACTCAGCAAATTCAGCTTCCCTGCGGAAGCCTTGCGCCAGGCACCGGGAATAGATTTTGAACATAAACAGAATTAATTTTTACACAGGATATGCAACAGCCTTTTAACAGACCTAAAAAAGAAAAACTAAAAAAAACCATTTGCCTCTTCCTGGCGCTTAACCTGTTTTTTCAGGTGGTATCACCAACAGTTGGCATGGCCTTAACAGCCGGAGCTGCTTCGCCGGAATTCAGCAGCTTTGAGCCAGTAGCTACTACCGATATGGTTTCCGATTTTACGGGAGATTTTACGTATAACATACCGGTACTCAATGTGCCCGGGCCCGATGGCGGAGGTTACTCTATGTCCCTGGCTTACCATGCAGGTGCATCTTCCGAAGAAGAAGCTTCATGGGTGGGCTATGGCTGGACACTGAACCCCGGTGCTATTAACAGACAAAAAAGAGGATACCCTGATGAATTTAAAGAGGTAAGTGTACAAAAATACAATCGGGCTAAACCCAACTGGACACAGAGTGCGAACTTTGACATTGCCTTAGAAATAGCCAGCAATGATCAGGGTCAGAAATCATCTGAAAATGCCAGCAAAGCAATTGATAAATTCATGAAGTTATTTAACTTTAGCGCTACTTTACTCGATAACCGTAAGGATAATCAGAAAAATGAAAAGGGGCAAAAAGAAATAGCCTCCGTTAGTTTTTCTAAATCCATACGCTATAACAATTACAACGGCTTTTCTATCTCTACTTCTTATGGCTTAAGTGCAAACGGCATGGCCAGTTTAAATGTAAATAATTCTGGAGGAGAAACCACCCTGGGTTATTCCATTAATCCCTTAGGCATTATTACCAAATGGAGAAATCACCGCTTGTTAAAACAAAAAGCCAGAGCCTTCAGGGATTTCATGTCTCAAAAAACAGATTACGAAACCTGGGAAAATAGCCGTAGTATACTGGACAAAAAACTTTCTAACAATAACTCTGCATCCCGTTTTCCTATTGCCTATCAAATCACCAGCCCTTCTACTGCGGCTTTGCCTTACTCTGTATCATACAACTGGGGCAGGTCGGTAGAATACAGAGCCAGTGTTCACGCCAATTTGGGAATTCCTTTGGGTATACAGATGGGGTATGGCGGAAACATGAATATACAGGCCAATATTCCGGCCTATGCGGTGAAGGCCAATGGATACTGGAATCCTCTGCGTTATAATGACCTCGCTGATAAAATAGGCTCCACGTATTACGATGTTTTGGCAAATAACAAAACCATAAGGGAGGCAGATTACTCCTTAGAGAAAGAAAGCACCTTTGACAAACACGATGTTTATTTAGGTATACCCCATGGTAATTACGATGTGTTTGCTGCTTCGGGTAATGGCGTAATGGGAGGCTTCCGCCTTCACCATAAACGGGCAGGGCAATATTATCCCAATTTTTTAGACAATGTAGTGCAATTCCGGAAAATAGCTTTTGAGCTGGGAATAGGTTCGCCACTGGAAGTAGGAACCGATTTTGGATTTGGCAGACAAACCACCAGCGTGCAGGACTGGCACAATGGAATTTTATTAAGTAACACTAGTTTAAACAGGGATAATATTGAATTTTATCCGGCTGGAAGCGGGGTTACCAATGCTTCTTTCTTTCAATTCATGAACGACCCTGGTGGAGAACTGGTTTATGGAAATCAGGACAACAACAATCCCCTTTATGCGAAAGTAAACGATGGTCTTAATTTCTTTTCCAGGAAACTTAATGCAGATCCGCTCTTTAATGGGGTAGATTATTCAGGTGAATATGACCTGAGTAAAAACGGGCAGACTTCCAAAATAGACTACGCATATTATGATAATTCCGGAACTTTAATGAATGCCTTAGACAAGGAAATTACCAGAATCCCTTCTTCGTTTTCATCCACCGACCGTTCGGGTATGCTGGCTCAGTTCATGGTAAAAGATGCTAAGGGCCAAAACAATGTTTATGGTTTACCTGTTTACACTTACAATGAGAAGGAACTTTCATTTTCAATTACCAATAGTTCCGGCGACTTTGAAACCGACGATGGGCAAAACAAAGCTGTAGTATACACTGCTGGAATTAACCTAAAGGACCCCATTACCAATAAAAAGGCAGTAATAGGCCAAACCTGTAATAAGCCATACGCCACAAGTTTTTTATTAACCAGTACCCGGGGGCATGACTATGTAGACGTAAACGGAAATAACGAACCCGATGAAGAAGATTTTGGAGCCTGGACCAAATTCAGGTACCATAAGACACATTCGGCTTACCGTTACCGCTCTCCTTACAACGGACTTAATTACAACAGAGGTAGACTCTGTGATTTAAAAGATCAGACAGGATCTGTTTCTACAGGATTAAAAGAAGTATATTACCTTAATAATATTGAAACCAAATCGCACATTGCTTTTTTTGTTACCAACAAAACAGGGGGAACTACCACCGAAATAACAACCGTTGCCAATACCATTACCAATACAACAGATAAAGCTAAATTCATTGCCCTGGTAACTGGCAGCCAAACCACCCGTTATGACGGAGTAGATGCTGCCGGAACAGATCAGTATGGCAAGGACCTGGCGGCAGCTAGTGCAATAGCAAAAGGCAGCAACCAACTGGAGCGGCTGGAAAAAATAGTATTGTTCTCGAAAACAGACCTTACTACACCCATTAGTGTTACTTATTTTGATTATGATTATTCACTTTGCCAGGGCATACCCAATACCTTGGGAACTACAGCAGCTACACAAGGAAAACTAACACTGAAAAAAGTATGGACAGAAGGAGGTGGCGCATTAAAAAGCCGTATATCACCTTATCAGTTCCAATACAATTATTTTACAGGCTACACACAAGCCATAAAAAATAAATATCCCGATATTGCGGCATTTGCAAGCCAGGTAGGGGCTCCGGCATTTAATCAAAACCCTGCCTACGATAAAAACCTGCTCGATGCCTGGGGATCTTACCAGGAAAACGGTAAGGACAGGGAAATAAAAATGCAAAGCTGGGTCGATCAAAAAGCAGCCTCTGCTTCCTTTGACCCAGCCGCCTGGCAACTCAAACGCATCATACTTCCATCCGGTGGAGAAATACACGTACATTATGAACAAAAGGACTATCGTTATGTACAGGATCAAAACGCGATGGTCTTAACTGCTTTAGCTTCCAGTAATCAGGGCGACCTTAATGGTTATGAAGCCAAAGACAATAAATATTATATTGATTTAAGCTCAGTAGGTCCGGGCCTCAATGCAGCAAGTTTAACCGCTTATAAAGACTACCTGAGGAAATACTACATCACCGATAAAAACAAACTCTATTACAAAATGCTATATGCATACAGGGGTAATCCTACCAACCTCATGAACAACACAGACCTGGACAACAGTGATTACATAGAGGGTTACACCACCGTAAACAATGTGGACATTGAAAACAACCAGATCTACCTTGAATTAGGGGAAAATGCAGGCAAAGAAGACAAAACCCTGCCGCGGTACCAGGGTTATGTGCGGCACCTTACAGCAGCACACCTGAACATGGGGCCTGGGCAAAATGCCTGGGAAGATTTCGACACCTATGTATTTAATGCCATTTATGGCAACGTCAATAACCATACATCCCAGCAGGGCTTCATTGATGTGTTATCAAATGTAACCGGACATACCATTGGAAAAACGGGAGACTTATTCTCCAGTTGGACAAACTCTAATGGAGAAATCAGAAATCCTAAAAGAAAAGAATCCTGCAAGGAATTTAACCCCAACCTTTCTTACTTTAAACTACCAGTTTATGGGGTTAAAAAAGGTGGTGGCATAAGGGTGAAAAGAATATTATCCTACAACCCAGGAATTGCAACAGAACTAAAAACAGCTGGTGAAAATCAGGATGCAACCTTATTTGGTACCGAATACCTGTATCAAAGTGCAGATGGCGGCAGCAGTGGTATTGCAACCAATGAACCCGTATTCATTCGTGAGGAAAGTGCTTTAGTGAAATTTTTAGAACGCAAAAAACAAAGCGGAATGGACAAACTTCTCCGGGGCAGAGATGCCAAAACTTTTGAAGGCCCTTTGGGAGAAACCCTTTTACCTGGCCCCACAGTTGTTCATGAACGGGTAGTGATGAAGAACATTCATACCGGTGTTACCTCAACAGGTTATGCTGTCAATCAATATTATACCGTTAAAGACTTTCCTTCGGTTAATGTAGACTACACTTCACTTTCAAAGGATAATGACACCTACAGAAAGTTTAAATTAGGCCTGCCAATAGGTATGATCTCTTTAGACTTCCAAAAGGCTTGGGCTACACAGGGCTACCTGTTTAAATTAAATGATATGCACGGAAAACCCAAAGCACAGGCTACCTATGCCGGTAATTACATTAATCCTGCTTCCATGAGTTCCGCAGTTAGCTCTACTGAATACCTGTACTCCTCTCCTGGAGAGGCCTTTAATGCACTTAGTTATACCGAAGGTGTGGGCTTTACGCAGGAGAACCTGAACCTGGGTCAGGAGGCAGACCTGTCTATGTATATGTCTTCAGTAAAAGAGAAAAATTTGAATGGCCGTATTGAGATAGACTTAGATATTTATTTTGCTACACCCGCAGTGTCTTTGGGTATTGGATTTGGTCTGTCTTATTCCGACGCACTATTTAGCCAGCACGTAACCTCTAAGATAATCAGCCAGCGCAGCTACCTCAAAAAAACCATTACCACCACTGATGGGGTAAAACAAATAACTGAAAATTTAGCCTTTAATAAACAAAACGGAGAACCCGTGCTTACCCGTACCTACGATGGTTTTATGGGTGATAACTACCAGGTATATACCAATAATGATAACAATACCAAACACGATGGTTATTATTATGCCTTAAACTTCCCGGCTTCCTGGGTATATCCTGAGCTGGGGCCAGTGTACAATAACTCCAACTACCAAAACCGCTTAGACCTAAGTGCAGGCAGTGTGGTAAGCTATGGTAAAAACCCTGTAACAACCAATGGTACCTCCGCTTCTCCTTTCCAGAATGTGGTATCTTCCAACGTTATTACCTTTGCAAAAAATCAATTCTCTAATGGAACCGCAAGCTATGAGCAGTTGAAAAAAGACTATACTGATTTTGTGAGCCCCGACCAGAATCATCAAAATGCCTTAAATAAACTCAACAGCTTTTACTTCCCGCAAAGAAGCTATGTGTACCGCGAAACCCAGGCTGCACAAATGACAGATGCCAACAATGGTAAACGTATATACAATGGAGGCTATGTAAACAGTATGGTCATGTACAAATGGGCTGCAGGCGCCACCAATGATAGTAAATGGTTTAGCCCTGGTTATGTTAGCATATACTCGCCCAATGGTTATCCGCTGGAAGAAAAAGACGTATTGGGCATATACAGTTCAGCTAAATTCGGTTACAATAACCAACTACCTGTTGCTGTGGCCAAAAACGCCCCTTATAATTCGCTTGAGTTTTATGATTTTGAAAGAACCGGTACCCAGTTTACAAACATAAGCAATGCAAGTGCCCATACCGGAACAGGCAGCTTCGATCTGGCTAACTATCCCAATCAAACCTTCTTGTCTCAAAAAACCATTACCAATGAAATGAAAACCCAGGGAATAAGTGTAAAACTCTGGTTAAAGAGCCAGCTTTCTGCTAATTCAACTTCTGCCAATTACAATAAACGCAACCCTAATCCGCAATTAGCAGCTGTAATTACAGGCATCAGTAACCAGCCCTTTACCTATATTGCCCAAACGGGAGAATGGAGTTTATATGAATTGCGTTTGAGCCCTGCACAAGTAAATAGTATACCAGGCACAACCCTAAACTTAAGCCTTTCTTATAACAAGCAGGCCGGGGAAGTAGTTTATATAGATGATTTCAGAATGCAGCCGCTGGATGCTGAAATAAGCTGCTCGGTGTATTACAAAAACTACAAGGTAGCTGCCCAATTCGATAGCCAGCACTTTGCCACTTTTTATGAATACAACAATGAGGGCGGATTGGTACGTATATCAAAAGAAACAGAAAGAGGACGTAAAACCATTAAAGAACAACAATACAATACTCCAGGCTTGCCCAGGTAAACCAGTATGAGAACAATGCTATATATCCTAAAAAAAATTACTACAGGCTTACTGTTTGGTCTTTGCTTAATCAATGCGCGGTTAACCTATGCCCAACAGGAAAACAATACTAAGTACCTGCAGGAATTAGTGGCCATTGATGCTTTGGCTTATGATAAAAAATTCGACAAACACAGCAAATCCTCTTATATACATTATACTAGTACTGTAATAGATGGGGAAGGAGATACACATACTTCCACTACTAAGTTTTACCGGGGGTACCAATGCGCTCACCTGTTTTCTTCTGAAGCCGATTTTTACATGGATGCGCAGCATTTTATTCTGGTACTGAACAAAACCAGGACCATTGTTATTGATGACAATACTGACCCAACGAAAAATATGGACTTGTCTTCCCAAATGAAGGAGCTAAGAACGGAATTTTTTAAATCATGTGTTCTGGAAAGCTACCAGGAACTGGATAAGCACAAACGGAAAATGGTGTTAAAACTTCCGGACAACCTGCACAAAATAATGAACACCCGTAAAATGACTTTTATTTACGATGTACATGAAAAGAAAATCATTAAAAATGAAATAGAATACGCTACGGGGTATAAGTACAAAAAAATGACAATAGAATACCATGAACTAAATCTTTCTGCTGCTTACCGTTTTAAAGCTACAGCCCTGGAAGAAGTGATGTGGAAAAACAAATTATTAGAAAAATACAAAGGCTATGAAGTAATTGATAACAGAGAGAACAAGTAAATGCCTTCGTTAAAATATAAATTGAAAAACACCAGTATTACATGAGCACTATGCTAAATCATAACAGTAAATCCATGTTTCGCCATTCATTCCTTGCAAAAACCTTTCTTTGTTTTTTAAGTATGGGTTTTAGTTGCCTCTATGCACAAAACCCCTCACTTTTCAGTAACCAGGTAACATTATTCAGTAACAGGGCAGGGGCAACTGTTAGTCCACTACCCGGGCAGCCTTTTGATTTGCAGCCGGCACAGGCCATAACCGGCCTGGCGAATAAAACCAGTTCTGCTCTTTTACAATTGCAGTTTGATTTGGGTGAAGATTATTATTTAGTAGAAAATAACGGATTAAATAACAATATCATTGAATTAACCTACACCGTGAACCTGCTCAATACTTCAGGAACCATCCTGAGAAGCATCAGCAACCAAAAACTTACCCTGTCCAGAACACAGCCCCGTCAGTTGCAACAAGTAAATATTACTACCGATGTGTACGACCCGCTAAAGACTGCATCACAATTAGCTGTTAAAGCAGGCATAAATATCGTTTCCTTAACTATTAAGGATAAAACCACCCAGGCAACCGTACCCCTAACCGGAGCCATCAATGCCCAGGTAAATAACAACCTGCGCCTGCAAGCTAAAGTTATTAGAAATTACTTACTGGATGTGAGGGACAACAATGGAATAATGGTAGCTGCTCCACAAATAACCCCTATTACAAGCACCTCCAGCCGTTACGTAAACTTTAACTGGTCTCCGCCTGCTGGAGTTAGCAATTTTGCAAATTATGAAATTCAGATTCTGAAAATAAATAATAGTAACACTAATTATGCTCAAATGAGCAATACAGTTGAAGGAGTAGTAAACTGGGATAATGCCTTAAAGGTAGAAACACAGAGTTATGAAAAACAAATTAGCTTAGCCATTACGGAAGGTACAGGTTTTTATATCTGGAGGATAAGACCCATTGGTAACTTTTACCCTGGCGGAATAGCCAACGTAGAAAATTATGGGGCCTGGAGTACCTCACCAGCTCAGGGAAGCACGGTAAACCTGAATGTAAATGCCGGGGGGCAGACTTCGCAGAATTTTTCTTTTTATGTAAACGATGTAGACGATAACATTAACTGGATATATGACCGTGTTTTTTCTGAAGGAGATAACGGGGCACAGGTAAAAATAAAAGAAGGCATTAGTTATGCAGATGGTTTATTATACCCCAGGCAAAACCAGGTATTTAACTCGGCCAATGGACAAACCATGGCCACACAAACTATTCCCGACTACACAGGAAGAGCTGCTCTCAGCACCTTACCGGTACCTTTTTCAGGTACACCTGCCGTTGGGCTTGCAGGTTATAAAGTAGGTATGGTGCAGGTGCAGGGAAGTACCGCAGGATCGCCTACCCTTTACACCAGCCTTAATTTTGATAGTGATGCCAAAGCGTCTAACCCCGATAAAATGGACGATATAAATACACCATACAGTTATTATTCGGGAACCACCAAAACCAATAACGATATGGTGCCCAGCGCCGAAAACATTCCCTACAGCCGTACCCTTTTTAAAAACGACGGAACCGGAAGGGTTGATGAGCAATCGGCTCCTGGCGCTAATCATGCCCTGGGTACCCAGCATACCACCCGTATTTTGTATGCCAGTCCTACCAACGAAGAGCTTATTGCCATTTTTGGTGAAGAAGCACCCCTGGCAGAATCTGTAATAAAAACCACTTCCATTGATGCTAATAATGTAGCCAGTATTTCCTATACCTCTAAAGAAGGAATGGTAATTGCCACCTGTTTACTAACTCCTAACACCAATGATCTTATGTCATTGGAAAAAGCAGCCAACAACCTGCAGGTGTACCATAATTTAACTGGTTCCAGTGTAATTGATGGAAAACTGGTACAATCGAAACGCCTGAGTTTTGGAATAAGCACCAGTGTTACCTTGTCGTACAATATTGAAAGTATCCAAAACAATTGGGGATGTATGTCGGGAAATTGTGAATACCGCTTACGCTTACTCATTACCGATATTAAAAAGCAAGCCATTTTTGCGAGTAATTATTTTACAGGACTTGCCAATTCCGGTTCATTCAGCCTGTCTGGACTAAGTTTTACGCAAGTTTACGGAGCAACACAAAGCCTTCCGGCCATAAGTGGAGGTGGAACAACTACTCCTTCAATAACTTTAGCTGCTGGTGAATATGTCATTACCAAAGAAATCAGTTCCAATGCAAACTCATCAACAAATGCTTTAGCACTAAGTCAGTCTGATGATGTAGCTTTATTGCTTCAAAAAATAAACGAACTGTTAACAACCGTAAAAAATGCTCAGGATGCCACCATTTATAACCAAACCATGAACACCCTTACTACGGCATTTCAAAACCCGGCAGCTAATATTGCTACTATCAGGACTTTGTTAGATTTGCCCGCAGGGTTTACAGTGCCAGCTAATTTTACCCTGAGTTTTACAGCCGGAAGTACCGGGGCACCTTCTACCTTAAATGTAGGCACGGGTTGTTGTGGAAACAGCAGCTTCTCCATTCCCTCGCCACCGGTAAATGTGGTGGCACAACAATTAGAAGGGCTAAGGCAAGCTGGTAATACCGCTGGTTTGAGAACCGCTGTGGAAACCGAGTTCTGGAATTATTTTGCCAGCCACGTACAAAATAACTTTGGAGATGATTTAAATACAGCTGCCGACAAACTCCATATTTATGCACCCGGCTTTACTAAAGCCAACATCATAGACATGATAACAAACATGTTGAATTCGAAATACTATACCGGACAAAGCATAGAAGACAATGGGCAGCGTTACCGGGCAAAAGAAGATAGTAACGGGGACTTGCAATACATAGATGCAGCTGGAAATTTCGTATCCATATCTCAGCGGGTACTTATAACAGACCTTAGCGGACTCAATTACAACTATGACTGTGCAAGACTTTACGAGTGCTGGAAAAATGCGGTGTTAAGCCTGTATTCAGAAAGCCTTGAAGGGGAAAGCGGAAAAATGATGAATAAGTACAATGAAGACAAAGGAAATAATTCTGCATCTGAAAACCTATATGACGATAAAAGCAATTCGGATGACTCTAACTGGCTGTTAAATTGGATAATATCTGCTAAAGCCAGGAAATTTAATGATGGCTCTAAAGGAAATGTTGATGCCTCACAAACTGCTAAAACCTATGCCAATGTGCCCAAAATATTTATAGACTGCGCAGGCTATCAGTTTGCAGCCATATTGGACGAAAACGAAACGGTTCCCGCAGAATACGCTAACAGCGGTAGCTCTGGCCCCTTTATCAACAACAAATACCTGAGCGTGGGGGCTGAGCTTAGAAACGAAAACGGTACCGCCACCAGTATAAGCAGCAATTGCTATGTGCTTACAGCCGGAGACTTAAAGGCCACTTACCCTTATATTTTAAAACCAGAATGGATGTTTAAATACTACGTTCATAATTTTAAAGGGGACATAAAATTAAATAGCACTTCCGTTCCCGGTTTTCCACAAAAATACATCCATAACTTTTACCGTATCGCCAATACCTGTTATGAGTTGCCCCCATCTTGTAGTCCTTTGTGTGGAGGAAGATTGTGTCACTATACACATAAAAGCTGGAGCTCCGGACAGCGTTTAAATTTTTATAAAATGTTGTTGGCAGACAGTTATGTGAGTATGGCAGAAAGCCCTGTAAATGAAGTTGACGATCCGGTAACTCCGGCACCAGCTTGCCCGGCCCAGGCTCAATTGCAAACGAATGCCGATACAGAGCTTAACAATATAAAAACAAGAATTACAAAACGTAAATATGAATTTGTGAGTAAACTACGTGCTGCTTTATTAAAGGCCAATTACCAAATAGTTGATTGTTATAACCCAGGAGAACCCAATAAAGTAACCGAAGCACAAATTGAAAAAATGGCCGACAGGGTAGTAAGCAATTTACTAACTCAGGCAGAAACCATACGACCCAATATTTGGGCACTTGCCGGAGGCTACCCCAAATGTGAAACCATCAGCTGTTACAATATAAATAATACCAGTTATACTTGCGTTCTATCTAGTTATTTAAAAACAAGTTTGTTTAGTCCGGCAGATTTAACTTTGATAAAACAATTAACCGAATGGTATTTTAATCCGGTGATTGATTGTAATGCGCCATTACCAACTGATGGAACACCTAAGGTAACAGTACAAAACTAAATGCTTTGCTAAATTTTATACTTAAAAATATTCTACATACATTAAAGGAACAAATTATGAGGCCTGTACGTTATATACAATTTTTGTTGCTGCTCCTGATGAGCTTTAACTCATTTACTGCATTAAAAGCCCAGTGCAATGATGGTACCTGCACTACCCTGATAACAGGGTACGACAACAATACCTATACCATTGGCAGTGGGCAAAAAATTTGTATTACTTCTACCGGCGTTTTTACCGGAACCCTTACCGTACAAGGAACAGGGCAGGTATGTAACAATGGCAAAATGTATCCGGCCAGTTTCACCATCAAAGACCAGAGCATAGTAAATAATTACGGACTCATTATAACTGCTCCCAAATTACAGGTACAAAGCACAGCTATTATTAATAACTACAACATCATAAAAGTAGAGGCAGAATTTATTGTAAACAGCACGGCCAAATACTTAGGATTTGGTACCAATTCATATATCCGAACCAATTTAGGTGCAGCCCTTCCCTCACCCGATTGCAGTAGTTTTGCCACATTTACTTTCCCAAAAACCAGCTGGTGCACGGGAGAGTACCTTACCGCCAGCTTTACAAACCCGGCAATAGCCACAGCCGCCTCTTCCTGGGAAGTTACCAATATTACTACCAATACCACTTACCCTGCTGTAACAGGCGTATCCCTTTCCAGCTTACTGGGAACCCCAGGCACCTACAAAGTAAAGGCTACCATTGTTACCCCTTCAGGCTGCAGTGGCAGCTGGGAAAACCCACAGCAAATAACCGTTAACCCCAGTCCATTTATTAATTTAAGTACGGTAGTGAACCAATGTACCAAAAAGGTAGACCTCACGGTACAAGGTACCAGCATTACTTCTTATTCCTTAGACTTTAACAACAATAATGTATTTACCGACCCGGGTGAGGGAACCTTTACTGCCTTACCTGCCACCTACCCCTACACCTATGCAAGTACCGGTAATTTTCCAATAAAAGTAAAAGCCAGCAATGCCTTTTGCAACGCAGAAAAGTCTGTGAGTGTAGACATCTATCCTTTGCCTGTTTTAAGTATATTAGGCGGCAATGCCAGTATTTGCGGTGGCTCATCTAAAACACTAACCGCGCAAATTAGTAACACCTTACCTGGAGTTACTTACACCTTTGCCTGGGCTGGCCCATCCGCATTCAGCAGTACCGACCAATCCATACTGGCAACAAATGGGGGTACCTATACCGTTACCGCTACACCCATAGGCATGGCCTGTTTGCCGGTGCTTACACAAAACAGTACACTCACTGTATTGCCCTTATTGTCTGCCAGTACTATTACTGCCAGCAGTATTGTACCAACAAGTTGCGTGGGAGTGAATGATGGAAAATTTACCCTTACCGTATCTGCTGCCATTGCCAGCAAAGGCTACAGCCTGAATGGAAGTGCTACGCTCAGCAACCTTACTTCGCAATTAATCGCTAACCTGCCGGCAGGTAATAATACCATTAGCATAGCTTTTCCGGCTACCGCCAACACTCCGCTATGCCAGTATAATTTAGTAGTAAACATACCCGGCAATGCACCGCAGTTAAGCACCAACAGTTTGCCGGCCAAATGCAGTCCATTAAACAGCGGACAGGCAACGGTAAGTGTTAGTGGTGGTCTTAGCCCCTATACGTATAACTGGACTTTAGTTAACTCCACCACCAGCCTGGGCACCGGTACTGCACTCAACAACATTGCAGCAGGTAATTACCAGGTTAAAGTAACCGATAGCAGAAATTGTATAGTTACCAGTAACGTAATGGTAAACAGTATGAGTATTAACAGCGATTTACTGGCTGAACCCCTGGGGGCTTGCCTGAATGCCACAGTTCCCGCACAACTCAACTCCAGCCTTAACCCTACTGGTGCGGTGGCTTCTCCTGCTTTCTCCTATACCTGGCTCTATAAAAACACTACTTCACAGCAATATGTTACGCTGCCAGGAGCCAGTGGTAATACGGCTCAGGTAGCTGCCGGAGATTACCGGGTAAACATCAGCGAAACGCTTAGTGCTTGTACCTTTACCAAAGATTTTACAGTTGCTCTCTTACCCAATATTACCATTGACCTCAATACCGTAAGGCCCAATTGTATTGGCAATACAGGGGTAATTGATGCCTCGGTTACCGGTGGCAATGGCAATTATGTATATACCTGGACCTATTCCGGAACCACCACCTTTAGCCCACCAACAACCAATTACATCGATCAGGCCCCTGCGGGTAATTACACCCTCACCGTAAATGATAATGCCGGTTGCTCTTCCAGCACAAACCTTAGCCTTACCAGTTTATCGAATACACAGGTAGTACTAACATCCCTTATCAACAACTCAGTTACTACCAACCTTCCAACTGCAAACACTATAAACATTGCTGGTTGTAATTTAGCCTTAAACGCCTCAGGTGGTAATGCCCCTTATAGTTTCGAGTGGTACAAATTGGTAAACTACCACAGTGACCCGGCTAATACGGCGCCACACCCTATTTTGGTCATCAGTCATTACGGAACAGTACCCAATTATACCGCTACCAATTACTTTAACAGCAATGTAACCTATCAGGTATATGCTATTGATGCTAATGGCTGTAAATCTGCGCTCAGCAACATTAGCCTGAACATTGCCGACCCCGGAATTATTCCTTTCTGTTACAACTTTAGCCCCAACCCCCAGCCCGAAACACCTACGCCAACCAGTGACCCTGAGTATGTAGACAACATTACCGATGCACAGAATAGTTTTAGCGCAAGTACACAACGTTGTATGCAGCAGAAAGAAACCGAATTTAAAACCAATATTAAAACCAATTGCTTTAGTGCCGCTGCCATCAAAGATAAACTAACCCTTTCTTATACCCTCAGCACGCACCACTATACCCTTTATTATTATGACAGGGCCGGAAGACTTACCAAAACCGTTCCGCCGGAAGGAGTAACTTTTCTGAGCCAGACACAGGTAGACGCCATTATTAAATACCGGGCAGATGCCACCCCTCCGGCTGGCAACGTGTACCTGCCTAGCCATAAAATGGAAACCAAATATTTCTACAACAACATAGGGCAGCTCATTAAACAAATTACACCCGATGGGGGCGACAGCCGCTTTATTTATGATGACTTAGGCAGACTTCGTTTAAGCCAGAATGAACAACAACGCCAGAGCAACAAATACAGCTACACCAAATACGATGCGCTGGGCCGCATAGCCGAAGTAGGAGAAAGCAACCAAACGGCTACACCGGCCATAGACTTTAACAATACCGGTGCGGCAAGCAACATTAGCTTAGTCACCAATAACATCAACTTTCCTAACAACATTAGCAACAATAGCCAGGTTACCACCACCTACTATACCGCAGCAGCAGCTGGTATAACGTATTACGGACAGGCGCAGCGTTTTCTGCAAAACAGGGTAAGTTATGTTACTGTTGATGAAGACGGAAACAGCGCTACCACCAGCGACCTGTATGCCACCTATTACAGCTACGACCCCCACGGCAATGTGGAATGGATTATACAGGAAGACCCCGTGCTGGGCAAAAACTTTATGGCGTATGAGTATGATTTAATTTCAGGAAAAGTACTGAAAGTAAGGTACAATGAAAACCGTGCCGACAGGTTCTTCCATCAATATAAATACGATACCGAAAACAGGATAGTAGGAGCACAAACCTCCAGAGATGGCGTGTTATGGGAAGAAGATGCCAATTATGAATACTATGCCCATGGCCCGCTGAAACGTAAAATTACCGGAGACGACCACGTGCAGGGTACAGACTATGTGTACACCATACAGGGCTGGTTAAAGGGAATTAATAGCCCGAACCTGAACCTGACAAACAACTTTGATCCTGGGGCAGATGGTACACAAACCACTAATACGGCTGTGGCCAATGATGTGTATGGCATGCAATTAGGTTATTTTGATGGGGATTATGTAAGCACGCAAACCAAAGCCGCTTACATCAACAACGCCAAAACACTGTATGCGAGCAGCCTTACCAAAAACCTGTATAACGGCAACATCAGCCACTGGGTAAACAGCCAGGTAGATTGTAATGCGGCCTCGACTACCTTTAAAAAAGCCAGTGCTGCCACAGCCAGTTTGTACCGTTATGATGTGTTGAACCGTATTAAACAATCAGCAGAATTGTTGCAACCTGTAACACCGGGCAGCACAACGGCCTGGACAGCACAGGGCAATAACTTTAGAACCAATTACAAGTATGACAACAACGGAAACATTTTAGCCCTGGGCAGGTACAACAGCGCAGCGGTACAAACAGACAGCATACAATATGCCTACGATGTAAAAACTTACCTTGATAATACTTATACTACCAATAAATTAGGTAAGGTAAAAGACCTCACTGCCGACCCCACTGCCGCCTCTGGCCGGAATGATTTACTGGGCGAGCACCTGTATGAATACGACAAAATTGGAAACCTCACCAAAGAAACAGCACCCGAACTAATAACAACAGCCTTTAACGGAAATGTTGCTGGCAAATATACCGTAGTAACCAGCATTAGTTGGAATGTGTACGGTAAGATAAAAGAAGTAAACAAAGCGGTATATACTTTAGGAACTACAACGGGAACACCTTTAAAAATAAGCCGCATAGGATTTAATTATGATGCAGGCGGACAAAGAGTATCGAAGAAAGTGTATACCGATGCTAACTTTAACCAAAGCTATGAAGAGACCGAAATAAAAACCCAGTACTATGTGCGCGATGCGCAGGGTAATGCCCTGGCGGTGTATAGCCGCGAAAACACCAGCCCTTCGGCAGGAAACTATACAGCGGCCTTTAAACTCATAGAACGAGGCGTATTTGGTTCGGACAGGCTGGGAGAAGACAAGCCAGACTTAGCTATAGACAATATAAACTATACCGGTACCACTGCCCCCAAACTTACCAAACTTACCGATGCCCTGCCCCTTGTATTTAGCCGCAACATGAGCAAGCAGTATGAGTTTAACGACCACCTGGGCAATGTGCGGGCAGTAGTGAGCGATTTTAAAATAGCTACTACCGATGCCAGCTTTAACGTAAGCAAATTTACCAGCGACCTGCAAAGTACCACCGATTATTATGCCTTTGGTGGGCCGATGCCGGGAAGACAATACAATACAACAGGGTATCGTTATGGGTTTAATGGGAAGGAGAAAATTGATGAGTTTTCTGTGGATGGAGGAGATTTGGATTTTGGGGCGAGGATTTATGATAGTAGGTTGGGAAGATTTTTGAGCACTGATCCTTTTGCATCTTCTTTTGCATTTCAGTCACCTTACTTATATGCATCTAATTGTCCTATTGCTAAAATTGATAAAAATGGAGAATTCGCACAATGGATTATCCAATATGGGGTGAATGTTGGAATTAATGCTATGACCCAAATGATAACAGCCTATATGTTTGATCCCAATGTTAAATCTTGGGGTGATGCTTGGGAGGAAGTAAGTATGTTTGATGCATTTGGTGAAGGTGCTGTTGATATGTTGGGGACCAAAAAACTTCAGATGGCAGCTAATGCAGTAATGGGAATTGCTTCATATGTAAACAAAGTTGGGATGGAAAATGTTACTGCCCAAGGCTTAATAAGTTCTGGTTTAATGGGATTGTTGGAGCCGGTTTTAGGTGATGCAGTTGCAAAATATGGAACAAAAGCATTTTCTAAGGGGCTTGCAAAATTAGGACTCTCCTCTTCAACAATATTTAGATTGACAAATGAATATGTCTGTTTCGCAGCTGGAACTTTAGTCGAGACAATAAACGGCAAGATACCAATAGAGAAAATTACAATTGGAGAAACAGTTCTTTCGTTTAATGAAGAGACTAAAAGTTATGAATTCAAAAAAGTAAAAAATACTTTTATAAAAACAACCCTAAAGGTTTGTAAAATTGTAACTGAACAAGATGAGTTATTTACAACACCTGAACACCTTTTCTATGTTAATGGTAATTGGGTAGAAGCAAAAGAATTACGTAGTGGCGATAAATTAAAAGGGCTTAATGGAGATATTACCATTAAAACAATATTAATTATTGACTCTACTATTACTGTATACAATTTCGAGGTAGAAGATAATCATAACTATTGTGTTGGGAAAGAAACGATTCTTGCACATAATTTATGCGCATCATTAGATTGGACTAAATCAACATTTGGTGACGCTTCAAGAAAAGCATTAAGAGAATCCTTTGGTAAAGCTGCAAAAGGTTTAGAAGCTCATCATATTATACCTGTTAGCTTAGCAAAAAAGTTAGATTTCGTCCAAAAAGGGATAAAAGGTGGATTTCAATTTAGTACCGCAGAATTTAATGGTGTTCTTTTGGATAAAGCTACACATAGAGGCGAGTTATGGGATCACCCTGAGTATAGTAAATATATTGCAAATCAATTACAAATATTGGAACGAAAATGGGATGGAACAGAAGAAGGAGCTGCAACCTTGTTAAACAAATTTAGCCAAGATATTAAAAAAGTTATTGAGAATATGCCAAAGGGTGTTACATTAGATGAATTTTTTGGGAAATTAAATAAAAAATAAGATGTTCTATTTACTAGAAGATTCAAATAAACTTGATGAAGTGGGAGCCTATCCACAAAACGAAAAACTCTATCATCAAGATAAAATTGACTCGTGGAGGTTAGAAAACACTCCTAAACTACTTTCTAATAAGTTTATTGAATTTGAGGGTTCTAAAATGCCTGATTTTATAATGAGACCTAAAGCAAGAAAAACAGATATGCTTACCAGTGGACCTATTTTCAGAGAAATGGGAATATATATGAGTAGTTACTTTAAAGATCAAATTGTAAAGCTAAAATTACCTGAGCATAAGTTTTATTCAATTAATGTATATACCTCCAATAAAAAATCTTTATTAGGAAATTATTTCTACTTTCATCCTATAATAAACGAATCAGTAATTGATTTTAAAAACTCTATTTTCGTGCATCAGGACATTATAGGTAATAACAAAGAAAAATTAACTTTCTCTAATAATGAAGAGTTTTCCCAACGGTATGATGCGATTCTTGAAGAAAATACTACCGATACAATAAAACCACTTATATTAGAAATTTATCCAAAATTTAAAGCCTTAGACTTATTCTTTATTTCTTCTTTTATTCCGCAGTTTATTGTTTCTGAGTTTTTTTTAAAAATGATAAAGGAAACTAAAATATCTGGTTGCATGGTTCAGGAGTGTAATTTTATTTCATAACTCCCTGCTGATTGATGTGTGTCGCTGCTTTTAGTTTAGCGAAGCCCCGCTCGCGCGGACGTCTCGTCCGTGCGCTAACTTTTACGCAGGAAGAGCAAATCATGCTGTAGCTTTTACCGGTGGCAGTGTTTGTTATAATACGAATACAAAAACGTTTACATACAATTTTACAATCGTGTCATGGCAACAGCCCCCCGCTCCGAAGGGTGTGCCGTGAATGAATAAACGTTTGTAAGTTTATTCAATGTTGTATAAAAGATGATAGTAGGTCTATCAGTGTCGCTGTGCAAGCAGAGGCACTAAACCGCCTCTCGGTGCCA
>JACCDP010111079.1_pt1 | contig 42368 bp, 38 predicted proteins | sample 7445841 | NCBI WGS metagenome assembly JACCDP01 (sample SAMN15323441, study PRJNA562643) | freshwater metagenome | isolation source: river surface water | place: USA:Blue River Watershed | collected 2017-08-17
GTGAACTTCGCCCACAGCGGCAGCAACAAGGCGGATCATACCAGCGAGGTGGTCTCCATCGAGGAATGCGTCAATGAAGCTATCGCCTTGATTTCACTGGACAAGCGCCGCAAGGACATTCACTACCGCATCGCCTGCAAGCCAGGGCTGAAGATCCTGGGCGATTCCCAGCGCCTGCTGCAGGTCCTGGTGAACCTGATCAACAATGCCCACGATGCAAGCCCTGCCGGCAGCACCATCACCATCAGCTCGAAGCTGGTCTCGGGTTCGGTTCAACTGTCCGTCACCGACGAAGGCACCGGGATTCCGGAGTCAATCAGGGACCGGATTTTTGACCCGTTCTTCACCACGAAAGAGCCGGGAGAAGGCACGGGACTGGGGCTGTCGCTGGTCTACAGCATAGTTGAAAACCTCAATGGCCATATTGATATAATCAGCGCGTCCAGCCGCAGGGAGAATCCCGGCACACGGGTAATCCTGACCTTTCCCTGCTATGATGACGCCGGCCTGCCAGTCGAGAATTTCGCGAAGGCACTCTGAATCTCAAGGCAAGCTCTTGAATTAGTTATCAAACTGTTTGAGTACCACGATGACAGCGCAGAACAGGGTATTGGTTGTTGAAGACGAGCAGGTCATTCGCACCGCATTGCGAAGACTGCTCGAACGGCATGACTATCTTGTGGAAGAGGCCGGCAGTGTCCGGGACGCGCTGGAGAACTTCAATCCAGACGATTTCGACATCGTCGTCAGTGATTTGCGCCTGCCTGGCGCCCCCGGCACTGATCTGATCGCCGCCACCAAGACGCCTGTCTTGATCATGACCAGCTACTCCAGCCTGCGTTCCGCCATCGACTCCATGAAGATGGGCGCCGTGGACTATATCTCCAAGCCCTTCGAACACGACGAGATGCTGGAAACAGTGGCCCGAATCGTGAAGGAAAGTGCCGCACGCAAGGCCACGGTGGAAAAACCCGTTCCGCCGCCCGAGCCACCCGTCTACGGCATGATCGGCAGTTGCCCGCAGATGATGGAATTGTTCCGTCGCATCCGCAAAGTAGCCCAGACCAGCTCGACCGTTCTGATCAATGGCGAGTCCGGCACCGGCAAGGAGCTGGTGGCACGCGCCATTCACAAACTCAGTGATCGCAAGGATGCCGAGATGATCTCGGTGAATTGCGCCGCCATTCCCGAGAACCTCATTGAATCTGAACTCTTCGGTCACGAGAAGGGAGCGTTCACTGGCGCGACGGCCAACCGTACCGGCCTCGTCGAGGCAGCCAACGGCAGCACCTTGTTCCTGGACGAGATTGGCGAGTTGCCTCTCGAGGCCCAGGCCCGCCTGCTGCGCGTGCTGCAGGAAAACGAGATACGCAAGGTGGGCTCCGTGCAATCCAAGAAGGTGGACGTCCGTCTGGTGGTGGCAACGCACCGTGATCTCAAGCAGCTCGTGATCGACGGCGATTTCCGGGAAGACCTGTACTACCGCATCAACGTCATGACGCTGGTGATCCCGCCGCTCAAGGAGCGCGGCAACGACATTCTGGAACTTGCCGACGCCATCCTGGAGCGTACTTGCAAGCGTCTGAAATCGCCGGCGTTGAAGTTCAGTCCGGAAGCCACGCAGGCCATCGCAGTGTATTCCTGGCCTGGCAACGTGCGGGAATTGGAAAACGCCATCGAGCGAGCTGTGGTGCTGGCCGAGTCGGAGTACATCGGTGCCGAACTTCTGGCGATCGACATCAGCGGCCGCAATCAGCTGCGCCCTCTCAACGATCGAGCTCAAGGCGCCAGCAACGCGACGCCGCCACTTGCCGCTCACGATGACCCTGTGGAAGAGCTGTCCCTGGAGGACTACTTCCAACGCTTCGTCCTCGAACATCAGGATCAAATGAACGAGACCCAGTTGGCACGCAAGCTGGGCATCAGCCGCAAGTGCCTCTGGGAGAGACGTCAACGTTTCGGCCTGCCGCGCAAGAAGAAACTGGCCTGAGCCTCGACCTGCATCTCCAATTCTCAGCACCTCGGTTCCGAGCATCCCTCACTGCGGATATAACTCCCCGCGAGCCTTCATGTCACTGACGTGTCACCCCGGTGACAGTTTGTTACTGATACACATCTACCCAGATATTTGGAGTTTTTCGGTAACACAGTACCAGTTTTCCACTTGGTATATTTCTGTGAAATAAGTTAACACTTTGTTTTTAAAGGTTTTTAATTATCTGGCACGGATAGTGCTCCATATACGCCACAATAACAATAAATAATAACAACGACGTCCAATAAGAATAAAAATGGCATTCCTTGGTTTGGTGCAGTGAATAAGAAAAAAGAGTAACGGATTTTCAGGTTTCAGGCAGTACGTCTATTGTCAGACTGGAGATACTGTTTCACTAAAATGCTTTGCGGTGCTGTATTTGGTGCCCATTTAGTACAACAAGAAAAACAAAACTAAATTACCTTCCTTGCGGGGGGGCTGTACTCGCCCCCCAGAGCATTTCCTCCTGCTAATTTCCTCTCGATCGGTGTATTATCCGGCTCCATTCGCACACTTGCCTGATGGCACTGATGTAAGCATTCTCGCGTTGTACCAACGTGCGGCCTACATGACATGGCGCGATCAATGGATTCTGACCATCACATGCTAAGAAAGTTAACCAGAGTTCTCTTCGGCAAACGAGCCAAGGCAGCCCCCTCTGACGCTACCGCGGGCAACAGTCCGACGAGCGTCACCACAGAGCATCGCGATACGACCCCGCCCCCTGCGCGCCAGTCAGGCCGCGCACGATTGCAGGATCTGGACCTGTCACGCGCCACCATCATCGAACGCGACGAGCACGGCATTTCCCGCAAGGACATTTCACCGAATGCCGTGAAGGTCCTGTACCGACTCAACGAATGCGGCTACCAGGCCTTCCTCGTGGGGGGCGGTGTACGTGATCTGCTGCTTGGCGACACACCGAAGGACTTCGACATTTCCACGGATGCAACTCCCGAAGAAGTGAAGCAGCTCTTCCGCAATGCCATGATCATCGGTCGTCGCTTCAAGATCGTGCATTTGCGCTTCGGCAGGGAAATCATCGAAGTAACGACCTTCCGAGCCCATCACACCGCCGAGAACGAGTTCGATGACGATGCCTCCAATCGCAGCATCCGCGGACTGGATTCAGCGCATTCAAGCTCGGGCATGATCCTGCGTGACAACGTCTATGGCTCCATCAATGAAGACGCCCTGCGCCGCGACTTCACGGCCAATGCCCTCTACTACACCACCGATGGCTTCAAGGTGCTCGACTTCGCCGACGGACTGGACGACATCGACAATCGCGTCCTGCGCATGATCGGCGATCCTGCCACGCGCTATCGCGAGGACCCGGTGCGCATGCTGCGGGCCATCCGCTTCGCCGTCAAGCTCGGCTTCACCATCGAGCCGCGCACGCGGGCTCCGCTGGATGAACTTGCCCCGCTGCTCGAATCGATTTCGCCCGCGCGTCTGTTTGACGAGACCTTGAAGCTGTTCGTGGGCGGCCATGCCGAGAAGACTCTCGAGCTGCTGCGCCAGTACAGGATCGGCTCTGTGCTGCTCAAGCCCACCATGGCAGCTACTCGGGATCCCGATGCCCCGGGCACCCGTCTGCTGACGCTGGCGATGCGCAACACCGATGCACGCTTGGCTGAGGGCAAGACAGTCACGCCGGCGTTCCTGTTCGCCGCTCTGCTGTGGGCGCCCCTGCAACAGGAACTGCAGCGGCTGTGCGGTGACGCGCCGGTCACGCTTGCCGATCAGCAGGAAGCCGCAAACCGCGTGATCGGACGTCAACTGCAGATCACCGCCATTCCGAAGCGTTTTTCGATTGCCACGCGCGAGATCTGGGAGTTGCAGTTGCGCCTGGAACAGCGCAGCCGTCGCGGCATCGAATCCGTATTCGGACATCCCCGCTTTCGCGCGGGCTACGACTTCCTGCTGCTGCGGGAGGAAAGCGGCGAGCCCCTGAACGGACTCGGACAGTGGTGGACAGACTTCCAGATCAGCGACAAGGGGCAGCAGGAAGAGATGCTCGAAGGGCTGGGTCGCACAGGCGCCGCCAAGCGGCGACGTCGTCGCAAGCCGTCACGCAAACCCGCTGAGGGTGCGGGAAGTTCCTCGTGACACGGCCACAGGCGAGCGCGCCGTCGCGCGCCGGCAAGACACCTCGATTCATCGCGGTGGAAGGCCCCATCGGGGTTGGCAAGACCAGTCTTGCGCGTCGCCTCGCTGACACCTTTGATTCCGAGATCTTGCTCGAACTGCCGGAAGAGAACCCTTTTCTGGAACGCTTCTATCACGATCCGCAACGCAATGCGCTGGCGACACAGCTCTACTTCCTGCTGCAGCGCGCCCGCCAGATGCAGCAGCTGCGACAGAATGATCTCTTTGACGCAGTGCGAGTGGCTGACTTCCTGATCGACAAGGATGCGCTCTTCGCCCGCCAGAATCTGGACGACGACGAGTACGCCCTGTATCAGCAGGTTTACGCACACCTGACCATCGACGCGCCGACGCCCGATCTCGTGATCTACCTCCAGGCCCCGGCGGGCGTGCTGCTGCAACGCATACACAAGCGCGGCATCGCGGCGGAACAGCAGATTCAGCGCGATTACCTCGAACGTCTGAACGAGGCTTACGCGCAGTTCTTTCACTACTACGAGCGCAGCCCGCTGCTGATCGTGAACTGTGCCGAGATTGACCTCGTCAACAATGACGAGGATTATCAGTTGCTGCTCGAGCAGATTCAGTCGAGCACCAGCGGGACCCACTACTTCAACCCCAAGCCCGCGCTGCTTTGAGTCAGCCCCGGGGCACGGATACGTTCATGAGTACACACGCTACCGCCGGCGAGCACAGCAGTCGGCCTGCCGTCACCCTCAGCACCCTGCAGAAAATGAAGAAGCGGGGCGAGAAATTCACCTGCCTGACTGCCTACGACGCCTGCTTCGGGCAGTTGCTCAGCGAGGCCGGTGTGGAAGTCACACTGATTGGCGACTCGCTGGGCATGGTGCTGCAGGGTCACGACAGCACACTGCCAGTGAGCATGGAGGACATGGTCTACCACATCAGTTGCGTCAAGCGGGGCAATCGCGGAGCCTTCCTGATCGGCGACATGCCTTTCATGAGCTATGCCTCCGAGACGCAGACACTGGAGAACGCCGCGCGACTCATGCGCGCCGGCGCTCAGATGATCAAGATCGAGGGCGGGGCCTGGATCGCACGTTCCACCCAGCTGCTGGCCGAGCGCGGCATCCCGGTGTGCGCCCACATGGGACTGACGCCACAGTCCATCAATCGCATTGGCGGTTACCACGTGCAAGGTCGCGATCCGCGCCAGGCCGAGAGCATGCTCGCCGAGGCGGGCCTGCTGGAGAGTTCCGGTGCCAGCATCCTGCTTCTGGAATGTGTGCCGCAGACCCTCGCCCGCACGATCACCGAAGCGCTTGAGATACCCGTGATTGGAATCGGCGCAGGACCTGATACCGATGGCCAGGTGATGGTGCTGCATGATTTGCTGGGCATCTCGCCGATCACCCCGAAATTCGTGAAGAACTTCCTCAGGGATTCCCGTGCCGGCATTCGCGGCGCGTTGCAGGACTACGTGCAGGCGGTGAAGAGCGGGCAATTCCCTGCCCCCGAACACTGCTTCGACTGAGAGGACGGCCCCATGCAGCAGATCGTTCACATTGCCCCCCTGCGTCAGGCCATTGCGACACACAAGCGAGCAGGACACCGTATCGTCTTTGTCCCCACCATGGGCAATCTGCATGCCGGCCATGTACGTCTTGTGGAAGAGGCTCGCCTGCACGGCAACATCGTCGTCTGCAGCATCTTCGTTAACCCGCTGCAGTTCGGCCCGACCGAGGACCTCGACGCCTACCCCCGCACGCTCGCGGCAGACGTCGAGAAACTGGCGGCGGCGCGCTGCGACCTGCTGTTCACGCCGAGCGTCGCCGAGATCTACCCACAGGGCCTTGCGGCGCAGACGATCGTGTCGGTACCCGGCATCTCGCGCCGCCATTGTGGTGCCAGTCGTCCGGGACATTTCGACGGCGTCGCGACCATCGTCACCAAGCTCTTCAACATGGTGCAGCCGGATGCAGCCCTGTTCGGACTCAAGGACTACCAGCAACTGCAGGTGATCCGTCACTTGGTGGCCGATCTGTGCATGCCGATCGAACTCGTCGGGATTCCCACCCAGCGCGAGCCGAGTGGCCTGGCACTGAGTTCGCGCAATGGTTACCTGAGCGCGGAGGAAAAGGCACGGGCACCCGTTCTCCATCAATGCCTGCAGGAAGCCGGCGCGAGGCTGCGGCAGGGCGCCGACATGGCCAGCGTGGAGACCGTGGCCGCACAGACACTCGCAGAGGCCGGCTTCGTCCCGGACTATTTCAGTGTCTGCCAGGCCGACACCCTGGAACCTGCACAGGCGCACGATCGTCATCTCGTCATCCTGGCGGCGGCCTGGCTGGGAAAAACGCGACTCATTGACAATCTGCAGCTGGAACTGCCGTCAGCCTGAGTCTGTGCGACCCGGCACAGCGCCCTGGGCAGGCGAATTTACTCCCCCGACAAAACCTGCTACAAACGGCCCATGTCCGTACTTCAGTCACTCCGATCAACCCGCCGTCTGCAGTCTGCGAGGACTGCGTCCGGCGGCACTCGCCCAGCACAAGGACCACGCCAATGACCGACAACCGTGTCTACCCGGTCTCAGCAGAGCTCGCCGCCAGCAGCCTGCTGAACAAGGAGAGCTTCCAGCGCCTCTATCAGGAATCGATTCACTCGCCCGAGACGTTCTGGACGGAGCAGGCCAATACCTTCATCGACTGGATCAAGCCCTGGGAGCGCCTTCACCACAGCGACTTCAGCAAAGGAGAGGCACGCTGGTTCGAAGGGGCCAGGTTGAACGTCTGCGTCAACTGCGTCGATCGCCATCTCCCGACACGTGCCGATCAGACCGCCCTGTTGTGGGAAGGCGATGATCCTGCCCACAGCCGCCACATCAGCTATCGCGAGCTGCATGAGCAGGTATGCCTGCTCGCCAATGCACTGCGCCAGCGGGGCGTGAAGAAGGGCGACCGCGTCAGCATCTACATGCCGATGATCCCCGAAGCGGCCTACGCCATGCTGGCCTGCGCGCGCATCGGGGCCATTCATTCCGTGGTGTTCGGCGGCTTTTCGCCGGAGGCCATCAAGGATCGCATCCTCGATTCGGACTGCCGCGTTGTCATCACCGCCGACCAGGGACTGCGTGGCGGCAAGAGCATTCATCTCAAGCACAATGTGGACAAGGCGCTGGAGCATTGCCCGGACGTGCACACGGTGATCGTGGTGCGTCATACCGGAACGGAGATCGCCTGGCAAGCGCAGCGCGATGTCTGGTATCACGAGATCACGGCCCTGCAGAGCAAGACCTGCGAACCGGAAGTGATGGACGCGGAAGACCCGCTCTTCATCCTCTATACCTCCGGCTCCACAGGCAAACCCAAGGGCGTGCTGCACACCAGCGCCGGCTATCTGCTGGGCGCGGCGATGACGCATCGTTTTGTCTTCGACTACAAGGACGGCGACATCTACTGGTGCACGGCCGACGTCGGCTGGGTCACCGGGCACAGCTACATCGTCTACGGCCCGCTGTGCAATGGCGCCACGACACTCATTTTCGAGGGCGTGCCCACCTACCCCGATGTCTCCCGCTTCTGGCAGGTCATCGACAAGCACAAGGTCAACATCTTCTACACTGCCCCGACGGCCATACGCGCGCTGATGTCGGCCGGCAACGCTCCAGTGGAGAAGACCTCGCGCAAGTCACTGCGCCTGCTCGGGTCGGTGGGCGAGCCCATCAACCCGGAGGCCTGGCAGTGGTATTACGATGTGGTGGGAGAAGGCCGTTGCCCGATCGTCGACACCTGGTGGCAGACTGAAACCGGCGCCATCATGATCACTCCGCTGCCTGGCGTCACCGATCTGAAGCCTGGCTCGGCCACACTGCCCTTCTTTGGCGTGCGTGCGGCACTTCTCGATGCCGACGGCCATGAGCTGAAAGGGCCGGCCACAGGAAATCTGGTGCTCTGCAGCAGCTGGCCCAGCCAGATCCGCACTGTGTTCGGCGATCATCAACGCTGCATCGACACCTACTTCAAGGCCTATCCCGGCTACTACTTCACCGGCGACAGTGCACGCCGCGACGCCGACGGCTACTACTGGGTCACCGGCCGGGTGGATGACGTGATCAATGTCTCCGGGCATCGCCTGGGTACCGCGGAGATCGAGAGTGCCCTGGTACTGCACCCCAAGGTGGCCGAGGCTGCCGTGGTGGGCTATCCCCACGAGATCAAGGGTCAGGCGATCTATGCCTATGTCACGCTGATGCAAGGCATTCCCGAATCCCCCGAACTGCGCAAGGAACTGCTGGCCTTCGTGGCCGGGGAGATCGGGGCCTTCGCGCGACCGGAGATCATCCAGTTCGCTCCCGGCCTGCCCAAGACCCGTTCCGGCAAGATCATGCGCCGCATCCTGCGCAAGATCGCGGCCAATGAACTCGAGAACATGGGAGACACCACCACTCTGGCGGATCCTGGCGTCGTGGCACAGCTGATCAACAACCGGGCCAATCGTTGATGCATCCGGTCTGCATCATCGCGGCGGGACGCACGGCCATCGGCAGCTTCAACGGTGCACTGGCGGCGCTGAGCGCCGTGGAACTGGGCAGGCAGCTGGTGCAGCAAGTGCTTGCAAGGCATGGCATTGCTGCGGCAATGGTCGACGAACTGATCCTGGGTCACGTGCTCACGGCTGGCTGCGGACAGAACACCGCGCGCCAGGTGGCACTGGGGGCCGGACTGCCCCACACCACGCCGGCATTCACGCTCAACAAGGTCTGTGGCTCCGGCTTGAAGGCCGTGCAGCTGGCGGCCTAGGCCATCGCCCTGGGCGATGCCAGGCTGATCGTCGCAGGCGGCATGGAAAGCATGAGTCAGGCCGCCCATGTGTTGCCCGGCTCAAGGCGCGGCATGAAGATGGGACACTGGGAACTGGTGGACACCATGCTGCAGGACGGCCTGCAGGATGCCTTCGGCAATGGCCACATGGGCATGACCGCAGAGAACCTCGCCACCCGATACGGCATCAGTCGCGCCGAGCAGGATGCCTTCGCCCTGGCTTCGCAGCGCAAGGCGCTCAGCGCTCAGGCGGCGGGGAGTTTCGAGTCGCATATCGTCCCGGTACACATCCCGCAGCGACACGGCGAACCGATCGGTGTCATGGTGGACGAGGGTCCACGGCCGGACACCACGCTCGAGGTGCTCGCCCGCCTGCGGCCAGCATTCACTCCTGCCGGCAGCGTCACCGCCGGCAATTCCTCTGGACTCAACGATGGAGCGGCTGCTCTCGTCCTGTGCAATGAGCAGACCGCTCAATCGCTGCATCTGCCCGTCCTGGCGCGAATCAAGGCCTGTGCCGCGGCAGGCGTCGATCCGGCCATCATGGGCATCGGCCCGGTGCCGGCCACGCGGGCCTGCCTGACCCGAGCCGGGTGGCGGCTGGAAGATCTGGATCTGACGGAAGCCAACGAAGCCTTCGCTGTGCAGGCGCTGGCCGTAGCGCGGGAACTGGACTGGGACATGGATCGCGTCAATGTCAACGGCGGTGCCATTGCGCTGGGCCATCCAATCGGTGCCTCCGGTGCCCGGGTGCTGGTGACCCTGCTGCACGAGATGCTGCGCCGCGACTCTCGCAAAGGGCTGGCGACTCTGTGCATCGGCGGCGGTCAGGGCATCGCCGTGGCGCTCGAGCGTTGATACAGGCCGACAATATCGCGTGAGGGCAGCATCACGATTTCGATCGCGGCGAACCCCATGGCCTCGACAAAGGCCTGCGCGACGCGATTGGAAGGACGCTCATGCACCTGACAGCACACGCGCTCCAGCCCCCTCTCCCGCGCCCACTGCAACGTCTGCTGCAACAGCTCCCTTCCCACGCCCCCGCGCCGGCAAGCGAGCGCCACAATGAGTCGCTCGAGGTAAAGAAAACTGTCAAACCGCATCAGCAACCACTGCTGGGTGAAGTCCGGCTGCGGCTGGCGCGAAGAGATGCCGAGCGCAAAGCCCTGCAGGCTGCGCCCTCGACCTTGTGCGAGCTGCATGTCGCAGAGGCTGAGCCGTTCGGCGAAGTCGCTCGCGCTGCATTGCAGGGGAGTCGGTGCCGCCGCCTGCTGCAGGCGCCACCAGGCGCGAACTGAGGGTGACAACACGTGCGTGTCGGTCATCATGGCTTGAGTGCTTCAACGGCCTGATGCTGGGTCAGGAACACCTGGCCGGAGAGCTTCTGCAGGAAATCCGAGCGTTGCAGGGCATCCATCACCGGCCCCTTGACCTCGGACAGATGCAGCTTGATGCCCAGCTCCTGCAGGCGTTCGTTGATCTCGATGACGGAATCCAGCGCGCTCATGTCCACCTCGTTCACCGCCGTGCACATCAGCACCACATGCTGCAGACGCGGGCGCTCCGCCACCATGGCGTAGAGCATGTCCTCCAGATACCGGGTGTTGGCGAAGTAGAGACTCTCGTCGATGCGCAGCGAGAGAATGTTCTCGTGGGTCTGCACCTGGTGCCTGGCCACATTGCGGAAATGCTCGGTGCCCGGCACTTCACCGACCACGGCCACATGGGGCCTGGAGGTCTTGTACAGGTGCACGACGAGCGAGACCAGAATGCCCGAGGCCACCCCGATCTCGACGCCCGCGAGCAGGGTCAGCACGATGGTCACGGTGACAGCCTGGAAGTCGGCGCGGGAGAAACGCCAGGCCCGCGGCAGTATGGAGAAATCGATGAGCGACCAGACAGCGGCCACGATGGTGGCGGCCAGCGTCGCCTTGGGCAGATGGGCAAGCAAGGGCACAAACAGCAGCGTCGCCACGGCAATCAGCAGCGCCGCGAAGAAGCCGGCTGCGGGCGTCGCGGCGCCGGCATCGAAATTGACCACAGAGCGGGAAAACCCGCCCGCTACCGGGAAGCCCCCGAAGAAACTCGTCGCCATGTTGGCAGCACCCAGGCCGATCAGCTCTTGATCCGGATCGATGCGCTCACGCCGCCGGGCGGCCAGGCCCTGAGCCACCGAGACGGATTCGACGAAACCGATGGTCGCGATCAAGACGGCCGAGCCGGCCAGGGACTGCCACAGCGCAGGCGAGAACGACGGCAGACCGAAAGCAGGCAGGCCCGTGGGCACGTCGCCCACCGTGGCAACGCCCTGCGCCCCCAGGTCCAGCCCCCAGGCCGCCAGGGTGGTCAGCACCACGGCCACCACGGGACTCACTCGGGCCGCCATGGACGCCGCCGAGGCGGACAGGCCGGTCTTGACCAGAAGGGGTGCCAGACCCTTGCGGGACCAGAAGAGCCAGAGCAGTGTCAGCGCGGCCATCACGGCGGTAGGCAGATTGGTGTCGGTGACAGTCTCCAGCAAGGACGGCAGCATTTCAGGCAAGGTGTGCCCGTGGGCGCTGATGCCCAGCAGATTCGGCACCTGAGTGAATGCGATCAGGATGGCGGAAGCCGTGATGAAGCCGGTGACCACCGGGTGGGACATGAAATTGGCAACGAAGCCCAGCTTGAACAGCCCGAGCAGGAACAGCAGCGCGCCGACCATGAAGGCCAGGGTCATGGCAGCGACGAGATAGTCCTCCGCACTGAGGCCCAGAGAGCCGAGTGCCGCTGCCGTCATCAATGACATGACGGCCACAGGCCCCACGGAGAGCACACGACTGCTGCCGAACAGGGTGTACACCAGCAGTGGCAGGATGCTGGCGTACAGACCCATTTCCGGCGGCAGCCCGGCCAGCAAGGCATAGGCCAGCGACTGCGGGATCAGCATGATGGAGACGATGACAGCGGCGAGCAGATCCTCGCTCAGGCTGCGGCGGTCATAGCCTCGGATCCATGTCAGCGCCGGCAGCCACTGACGGGCCGCCATTATTTCTGCACGTCCGGTGCCACCAGCCATTCATGCCCCTTGAGCATGCCGTGCCAGTAGATCGGCGGCAGCATGTCCTTCTTCAGGATCCAGGCGAGACGCGTGGGCTCCGTGCCCTTGAGCAGCCACTGCGGGAAGCTCGGGATGAGCTTGCCGCCGAAACCGAACTCGGCCAGCACGATCTTGCCCCGCTCCACCGTCAACGGGCAGGACCCATAGCCGTCGTAGTGCGCCACGCCCTGGGTCACGCCCATATCTGACAGCAGATTGTGCGCCACGATCGGGGCCTGCTTGCGAGCGGCCGCGGCAGTCTTGGCATTGGGAGCATTGCAGACATCGCCCAGCGACCAGACGTTGGCATAGCGCTTGTGACGCAGGGTGGCCTGGTCCACATCGACCCAGCCTGCTGCATCGGCCAGGGCACTGCTGCGCACGACATCCGGCGCCTGCTGGGGCGGGCACACATGAATCATGTCGAAGTCGGTGCTGACCACTTCCACCTTGCCCTCGGCGTCCGTCTTCTCGAACCAGGCGGTGCGGCTGTCGCCGTCAATCTTCACCAGCTTGTGCGAGAAATTCAGCGTGGCCTTGTATTTGTCGATGTACTTCATGAGCGCCGGCACGTAGTCCTTCACGCCGAACAGCACGGCGCCCGCGTTGTAGAACTGGATGTTGATGTCCTTGAGCACCCCGGTGCGATACCAGTGATCCCCGGACAGATACAGCGCCTTCTGCGGCGCCCCGGCACACTTGATGGGCATGGGCGGCTGAGTGAACACCGCCTTGCCGTAACCCAGCCCCTGCACCAGTTTCCAGGTGTAGGGCGCGAGATCGTAGCGGTAATTGGAGGTGACGCCATTGCGACCGAGGGTGTCGCTCAGGCCCTCGACGCCCGCCCAGTTCAGCTTGATGCCACAGGCCACGACCATGCGGTCGTAGGTGACGGTGCTGCCGTCATCCAGCTGCACGCTGTTGCTTTCGGGAGCGAAGGCCGTGACGGCGGCCTTGATCCACCTGACTCCGGCCGGAATCAGGGACGCCATATTGCGTTCGGTCTGCGGGGCCTGGAACACGCCGGCTCCCACGAGGGTCCAGCCCGGCTGGTAGTAGTGCTTCTCGGCCTTGTCCACCAGGGCGATGTTCAGCCCCGGTCGGCGCTTGAGCAGACTGGCCGCCGTGCTGATGCCGGCCGCTCCGGCACCGATGATCAACACCTCGTAATGGGGCGTCTTGCCCGCCGCTGCCTTGAGAGCAGAGCCACGCTTGACGCTGTCGGCGAGATCCAGGCCGACCGCGCGCGCAGCGTCCAGCACATCGGCCGGATCGGCGCCCGCACTGGTCTGACTCATGGCCCACAGGCTGGCGGAGCGGCTGCCCGAGCGGCAGTACGCCACCAGCGGGCGGGGCAGTGCGGCAAAGGCGGCACCGAAGGCCGCGATGTCCTGGTCGGTGATGGCGCCGGACACCACGGGCACATGGCGGATCTGTAGGCCGGCGCGCGCGGCAGCCTCGGCGATCTGCGCGTAAGCCGGCTGGTCGGCCACTTCGCCGTCAGGTCGGTTGCACATCAGGGCCTTGACGCCCTGGGATGCGAGAGTGTCCACATCGGCCGGACTGAGTTGTTCGGCCACGGCGAAGTCGCTGCTTATGTTCTTCAGGATCATGGTCTTTTCCTTGTTTTCAGGGGCGCTGGGCACGGGCTGCACAGCCTGCTTGAGCCGGAGTTTACAACAGGTTCACGGGGACTCTAAGGAACACTTTGCCGTCGGCTTCGGCCGGCGGCATATGCCCTGCCCGCATGTTCACCTGCAGCGATGGCAGGATCAGCCTGGGCATGTCCAGCGTCCTGTCACGGGCCTCCCGCATGGCGACGAAGGTGTCCTCGGACACCCCGTCGTGCACGTGAATATTGAGTTGCCGTTCGGCTTCCACGGTTGTTTCCCAGCCCAGCGGCCGACCGTCCGGATAATCGTGGCACATGAACAGGCGTGTGCGACCCGGCAGCGCGAGCACGCGGCGGATGGAGCGATACAAGGTGCGGGCATCGCCGCCCGGGAAATCGGCGCGCGCCGAGCCGCCTTCCGGCATGAAGATGGTGTCGCCCACGAAGGCCGCGTCACCGATCACGTGAGTCATGCAGGCCGGGGTGTGCCCAGGCGTGTGCAAGGCAAATGCCTTCATGGTGCCGATCATGTAACTGTCACCGTCAGCGAAGAGGCGATCGAACTGGGAGCCGTCACGCGCAAACTCGGTGCCGGCATTGAAGACCTTACCGAAGGTGTTCTGAACGATGTTGATGCGATCCCCGATGCCAAGCTTGCCGCCCAGATGCTGCTGGATATAGGGCGCGGCAGAGAGGTGGTCGGCATGCACGTGGGTCTCGATGATCCATTCGTTCTGCCAGCCCTTTTCCTTGACGAAGGCGATGATGCGGTCCGCCCCTGCAAAGCTGGTGCGGCCGGCGGCATAGTCCAGGTCCAGCACGGAGTCAATGACTGCGCAGGCGTTCGAGGCCGGGTCCTTGACCACATAGCTGAAGGTATTGGTCGGCTCGTCGAAGAAGTGGTGAACCTCGGGCTTGACGTCGAGTTCGGGAACAAACGGAATCAGTGGGCTGCTCATGTCTTGGTCTCCTTTGCGGCGGGCGATGCATTCGCTCTGGGAAGAACTCAGCAAATGGCACGCCAATCTTGCACTGGTTTCGCGAACCAAGCTAACCAACTGAATGTAAAAGCTTTTATCCATTCAGGAGGACACTTGCCAGGAATTTCTCTGGCAATCGGCAGGCTTTTTGGACAGTATTGGCAAAACTCCCTGCCAAACCTGACAAACATGCAGATCATCAGCTCGGACAAGACCCCGCACGCCATCGCCGGCATGCTCGAAGGCTACGACTATCCGGCCATCCTGGTCAGCAGCGAGTACGAAATCCTGGCGGCCAATGCGCTCTACACCCAGGCTTTCGGCGCCATCGATACCAGTCGAACGGCTCACTGCTACAGGATCTCCCACCATTACGAAAAACCCTGCGATCAGGCCGGCGAGTCCTGCCCGCTGGCCGCAAGCCGCCGCTCAGGCCACCGGGAGAAAGTGCTGCATATCCACAACACGCCCCGGGGCAAGGAGCATGTGGACGTGGAGATGCTGCCGATTCTGGATGCCAGTGGCGAGCTGCAGTACTTCGTCGAATTGCTCAAGCCGGTCCACCATGCCAGTGCCCGGACCAGCACGGAGTTGATGGTGGGCACCAGCGCGCGCTTCAACACGCTGGTGGAGATGATCAACCGGGTGGCCCCCAGCACGGCGTCCGTCCTGCTGCTGGGCGAGTCCGGCACCGGCAAGGAACTGGCCGCAAAGGCCATACACGATGCCAGTGCGCGCAAGAACAAACCGTTCGTCACCGTGGAATGCGCCGGGCTGACCGAGACCCTGTTCGAGAGTGAGCTGTTCGGCCATGCCAAGGGTGCCTTCACCGGGGCCAGCTACAGCAAGCCCGGACTGGTCGAAGCCGCCAACGAAGGCACCTTGTTCCTCGACGAGATCGGCGACATTCCCCTGCCGCAGCAGGTCAAGCTGCTGCGCCTGATCGAGACCGGCACTTTCCGTGCAGTGGGCAGCATCGAGCCACAGCGCGCGGACTTCCGCCTGATCTGCGCCACCCACAAGAACCTGCGCGACCTGGTGCAGCAGGGGCTGTTCCGCGAGGACCTCTTCTATCGCATCAATGTGTTTCCCATTGTGTTGCCCGAGCTGCGCGAAAGGATCGAGGACATTCCGCTGATCGCCCGTTCCCTGCTGCAGAAGATCACCGGTCATGGCCGTCTGCGTCTGACTGCGCAGGCGGAGGCTCTGCTGCAGCGACAGCACTTCAGCGGCAATATCCGCGAACTGCGCAATCTTCTGGAGCGCGCCGTGCTGCTTGCCAGTTCCGACCAGATCACCGAGCAGCTGCTGCTCGGCTGTCTCGATGTCGATGCCATGGCGGCCGGTGAACCCGCCGATCTGCACAGCCTGGAGGCCGAGCATCTGCGCCGCGTTCTGCAGCGTCATGCCGGCGACAAGCAGGCGGTTGCTGCGGAACTGGGAGTATCACTGCGCACCCTTTATCGCAGACTGCATGACCATGGCCTGTGATCTCGCCTGCAGTTGCGTTCGACTGCAGCCGTTCCAGGCAAACGGATTCGCCAGCGGCGCAAGACGCGGCCTATAATCCCGGTCACTGCAGTTCCCGATACCAATAACAAGAAGGAGCACGACATGGCGCACAGACTCACCCTGGCGCTGGCAATCGCCGGCACAGCCCTGATCAGCACGACGGCGCAGGCCCAGACCGTCATCAATCCGACCAACGAACACCCCAATCCCTACGAAACCATCAACGACTTCTTCGAACTCCCCGACGGTCGCGCCTGGGGCTCGACCAGCACCGTGGATATCGACCCGGACGGCACCTCCATCTGGGTGGCGGAACGATGCGGTGCCAACAGCTGTGCAGGCTCCGACGTGGACCCGGTGATGAAGTACGACAAGGACGGCAATCTGATCACCAGCTTCGGTGCCGGCATGTTCATCTTCCCGCACGGCATTCACGTCGACCCGGAAGGCAATGTCTGGATCGCGGACGGTCGCGCAGCCAACGCCAACGAACTGGCCGCCAACCCGGATGCCGCTGGCAAGGGCCACACGGTCTACAAGTTCAGCCCCACGGGTGAAGTGCTGATGCGCTTCGGCACCCCCGGCGTGGCCGGCAATGGCCAGGGCGGCGATCTGCTGAATGAGCCCAATGATGTGATCACGGCGCCCAATGGCGACATCTACATTGCCGAAGGCCACAGCGGTCAGGGGGCCAACGCCGACTGGAACACCGTGGCACGCATCATCAAGTACGACCGCAACGGCAATTTCCTGGAGTCCTGGGGCAGTATCGGCACGGCACCCGGTGAATTCCGCACCCCGCACGCCCTGGCCTTCGACTCCCGTGGCCGCCTGTTCGTGGCCGATCGCGGCAATGTGCGCATCCAGATCTTCGAGCAGGACGGCACTTTCATCACCGAGTGGAAGCAGTTCGGCCGCCTCAGCGGGATCTTCATCGACAAGAACGACGTGCTCTATGCAGCGGACTCCGAGTCCAGCGCCGTCTCCAATCCGGGCTGGCGCCGCGGGATCCGCGTGGGCAGCGCCATTACAGGCCACGTGTTCTCGTTCATTCCCGATCCGGACCTGAATCCTGGCGGCACCAGCGCTGCCGAGGGTGTTGCCGCTGACGCCGAGGGCAATATCTACGGCGCAGAAGTGGGCCCGCGCCAGCTGGTGAAATACGTGCGCCGACCGCAGTAAGGTCAGAACGTCGACACAAGAACCGAGGCCGCTGTCGGACAACCTGGCAGCGGCCTCTTCATTGGCGTCGATCCCGGCCGCAAAACAAAGGTTGACTTGACGGGTTTGCCCCGTATACTGCCCCCAGCCTGAATATCGGCCATATTTATGTACTGCAAATCGAAGTCCTGCCGTCAAGTCCTCGTTCTGTATCTCATATCTAGCAATCGAATTCTGCCGCTACCGATCTTCTGCACAGAGTCGGCCTCGTGTCGTCTGAACTGAAGATTCACGTTCTTTCAATCACTTTCTGCAATACAGGATGACACTATGTCTACAGTAACCGGCCAGGTTAAATTCTTTAACGAATCCAAGGGCTTCGGCTTCATCTCCCAGGCCAACGGCCCGGACGTTTTCGTGCACTACAGCGCCATTCAAAGCAATGGCTTCAAGACTCTGGCCGAAGGCCAGCAAGTCAAGTTCACCATTACCCAGGGTCAGAAAGGCCCCCAGGCTGAGAACGTCACAGCCTGCTGATGCCTGACCGGCACTGCTTCGGCAGTGTCCGTCGCATACGCAAGTCAAGAAAGGCAGTGCCGCTGACGGGTGGCACTGCCTTTTTTCTTGTGAGCGTGCCTAGTCGACTGCGTCACGAAGGGCATAAAAAAACCCCGCCGGTGCAACACAGGCGGGGTTTCGTTCTTGCGCGGGTATTGCAGAGCTGTCAGGGCTCCACGTTCACCGTGATGTACTGGTCATGGAAGAGGCCGCCGTCATCCGCACGACCCCACAGCACATACTGTCCTGGCTCGCTGAAGGTGACGTTGGTCTCGTAGACGCCATCTTCCGGGATGGGAGGAGGAATCCAGAGAGCGCCCCAGGGCGAGTTGGCTGACGTGCGTGTGTCTTCCCATGGCTTGACCTGGGGCGGATCGAAGGTGACTTCGCCAGCGCCGCGGTACACGTTCCAGGACAGGAACAGACCGTTGGTCTTGCCCACAGTGATGCGTGTCGGCGGACGCATGAAGCGACGCAGCTCGGACTCCGCAGTACGCGGGCCGGACTGTGTACGCGGACGCGGCAGACCGTCGTCGTCCACGCGAGCCGTGATCAACATGGGCTCACCGACGCGCACGGTACGGACCACTTCACCGCCAACGCGGTCACCCAGCACTGTCAGAACAGGTGGAACATTGGAGCGTGATTCCGGGCTGCTGGTACCGGCCCCAAGGGAGCCGGTCTCAGACGCGATCACCACATTGTCGATCACGTAATCGCGAGCCAGGGTGCCATAGGCCACCTTGGTGACGCCATTCGCGGTGATCGTCCAGGCCAGCTCCTTGTCACCCCAGTCGGCAGGCACCGGCACCTCGAAGGTGAACCGGTTTCTGCGCGGCAGGAAGTGCGTGGGCTGACCACGGTCTTCGAGACCTGGTGAGAAGAAGTTGTCCGTGCCTACCGGAATATCCAGCTCTTCCTGCCAGTTCTCGTTGTGGTAGCCGAAAATCATGACGTAACTGCCGTCTTCCAGCTGCCTCCAACCTTCGTAGGCGGGCTCGATGTGCTGACCCTTCAGGTAGGTCTGCGCGCTGGCAGCCCCGGCGAAAAGACTCAACATGACGAACAGTGTGGCGACGACTGCAGAACGTCGCACGTTAAAGCTTTGCAAACCCATCTTGATCAATCCCCTTGTGATGAAGCGACTTCAGCGCCTGTCGGTGCTTCTTCCAGCGGAGCAACGAGCGGAGCGAGGCACAACGGGCAGCCGATCTGGTGATCGTTCGGACCGAGGTTCAGCGTCTCGCGGCGAATGCGCATTTCTTCCAGGAACTGCTCTTCGGACAGCGTCACGCGCATCCCGAGGTCAATGAACATATTGGTCACTGAACGGTTGCCGGAACCCTGCCAGTTTCGGGAATCAGGCACGTTCGGGTTGGTGTTGGTGTTGTTCATGTAGCCGACGATGTGCAGCACGGTGCCTTTCGGGAGCAGCGGCGCAGCGTGATTCTCATAGGTGTAACCACGCACCCAGTTGTGGTCGTAGCCCACGCAGGTCAGGGTCTCCACGGTGTAGCCCCAGATGGCCTCCAGACACATACGCTCGCCCGGTGCATGCAGGTGCGGCTCGAAGGTCACGACCTTGGTGTGCTGCTCCAGCACGGCATAGGCGTGCAGTTCCTGGCCGTCTTCGTTACCAGTGATGCTGATGTCCACGCCGTTGCCCAGACCGATCAGAGCCGGACGATACTTCGGCTCGTAGCCGATGGGGTGGAAACGGAAGCCGATCAGCAGGTGACCGGTGGTGTCCACGCCTGTGGAGTGCAGGTGCACGGAGTCGGAGACCACGTAGGACCCCTTCTTCAGCAGACGACCACTGTCCGGGTCGAAGATGTCGGGGTTGCGGGCAATCTCGTGCACCGGCCATGGAATCTGTGGCTCACCTTCAACTGCGTTAAGATTCTCGTCGAGGACCTGTGTGCTCCAGATCATGTGGTGAAATATGTTGCGACCACCCACAGTGCCGGCGGCGCCACTGGTATCCACGTCATTAACTTCGATGATTTCCACTGAGGAGACGTAGCGATCCTCTTCGACGGGAATCGCGACACGGGGGATATCGCCCCACCAGTCAGGAGCGCCACCCAGCACGGTCACGTCTTCAGTGCGCACGATCAGATCGGGCTCACCGGCAGTCCACACGGCGCCTTCCTGGAAAACCAGGGCGGGCGGGGCATCGGCGGGGTTGCCTTCCGGGGCACCGGAGCGGGCCCAGGCGGAAATGGCGGCGATCTCTTCGTCAGTCAGGGACGGGTCATCCTTGTAATCCTGAATGCCGATGTCCTTCTCGAGGTAGTAAGGAGGCATGGCACCGGCACGATCACGCAGGCCGGTCTTGTATTCGATCAGGCCGGCGAACGGCGCTGTCTCTTCGTAGGTCACCAGGGACATCGGCGCCACGCCTTCGGGGCGGTGGCAGGTCTGGCAGCTGCGCTGCAGAATGGGAACGATGTCCTTGTGGAAGGTCACGCCTTCCTGGGCCTGGGCGCTGGCAGCGGCCGGGAGCAGGAATGCTGCCAGCGACATGCTTGCCGCCAGGGCAGACACACTCTTGATACTCGTTGCAATTTGGGTCTTGAGCCGTACCAGTTCGGGTTGAACGCGCACGAGGCACCTCCTTCGTCTAAGTTGTAAATCGAGTTTTTCTTGTTTCCGGCCTGACCAGCCAGCGTTTACGAGGGCAATTCGAGCACAGCGCCCCGGGGTGTTCTTCCTTAAAGCAAAATAATTTCTACCTAAAGCTGAAAACAGCTGAGTTCATTTAACGTCAGCCCTAGCCATACTGAATCACGCCTGATTTTCCGCTAATTTCTGCGCTGCGTAAACCGTTGCGCGCTTGTCTCGTTGAGGACAGTGCAAAGCCACGGAACCTCCGTTGCGTGGCGCCACTACCAGTCAGAGGAGTCCAAGATGTCCAAGAGAAAACTGCTTGCCCTGTCACTTGTCGTCGCCAGCAGCATGCTGAGCGTCGACGTCCTTGCCCAGCCCCAGGACCGCCCCGTTCGTGGCGATGGCGTCCAGGGCCCGCGTGGCGAGATGCGCGACAAGCGCCATGCCCCTCCACGACAGTCCCCCGGCCATGTCATTCGCCGGGCAGATACCAATGATGATGGCCTGGTCAGTCTGGCCGAGTTCCTTGCCGAGCGCTCCGAACAGGCCGTGCGTCAGTTCGAGCATCGTGACACGGACGGCGATGGCCTGCTGAGCGGCACCGATACCGGGCCGCGTCACCGTGCCCTCAACCCGGCCATCGACATCGCCGAGTTCCGTGCCTGCATCGCGGAGAACGGCGGTAACCCGGATCTGGAAGAAGATCCTTTCAGCGCGACGGATGCCAATGCAGACGGTGCCATCAGCAAGGATGAGTTCTATGCCCACCACGAGACCCGGGCCAGCGAGCAGTTCGCCCGCATCGACGCCAATGCCGACGGTCAACTGAGCGCGGAGGAACTGCGCAGCAATATTCAGGCCGGCAAGGAACATCGCGAAATCGTTCGTGGCTGCCTGGCAGACGCTCGCGACCCTCTGCTCTGACCCCCGCAAGTTTCCCCTTTCAGGCCGGACATCGCTCCGGCCTCCTTTTTTTGGCGGCTAAGCAAGGACAGTGGTCCTGCGCGCGGGTATCAGCGTGCGGGTCCCGGACGCTGGGGAATGCCACCCTGAGGATTGGGGCGCTCGAGGCGGGGCGGCTGGCTGCGAGGAATGTCCTGCAGCGATGGACGCTGCAGTTGCGGATCAGAACGGTTCTGCAGCACCTCAGGACGCTGGAGAGCCTCAGGACGCTGGAGAGCCTCAGGACGCTGAACCTGGCCCTGCGGTCTTTCCATGCGCTGCAGACGCTGGGTCTCGAATCGCTGGCGCAAGGCGTCGCGCTGGGGTTGCGGCAGTTCACGGAACTGACGCTGAATCTCACGCAGACGCTGCTGCTGCCCCTGCGGCACATCATTGAACTGGCGAAAACGCTGCTGAATCAGCTCGCGCTGATCCGGACTGAGTTGCTGGAAATAGTTCTGCTGCTGGCGTGCCTGATTGCGCTCCTCCGGAGCCATCTGCTCCCAGCGCGCCGCACCGCGCCGCAGTCGCTCCTGCTGCTGCGGACTCAGCGACTCCCAGCGGGGCTGCACTTGCTGCAGCAACTGCTGCTCGGCCGGGGACAGATCGCTCCAGGGAGTCCCGGACTGCGCCTGCACGAGGCCGGCACAGCTCAGTGCCATCAGCAGCATGAGCGCCCGCGGGGCCCATCGCCTGCCTGCTCGCTTGTTCACTTTCGCTTTCATGATGTCAGTCACTTTCTTCAGGTTCAATTTCAAGAGACGCATCCAGCAGCAGCCCGAACTCTGCATCCGCCAGATCCTGCGGGGCGATCCACTCGCCATCATCGGTTTCCCATTGGCCGAGAAATTCGAGCAATTCGAGCGATGGACCCTGCTCCTGTTCCTGCTGCTGCGCAGCCGGGCCTTCTGGTGCCGGGCTCGCGGTCTGCGCTGGCGCCAGCGCACTGCCAAGCAGGCCCAGCATCAGGACAAGCACGCGCAGACTTGCCTCAGTTCTGCAGGCCATTGTCTGCAAGCCACTGATAGAATTCCAGATTCTGATAAAGCTCCAGTTCCTCTGCGGACGCGATCAACAGACCATCCTCAGACAGGGCCACCGGCAACACCTCGGGCACCTCCGACGTGGAGAAAAGCGCCAGCGTCGTCACCAGTACACACACGGAGGCAAAGGCGCCTGCCGGGACAGCAAACCCACGCGGCAGACGCCAGGAGAATCGCGTGCCGGCGGCCTCCGCGCTGTGACGATCTGCGCGGGCCCGAGCCATGGCCTGCGCACGAATGCCATCCAGACGCTGCCGGACTTCCTCGGGAATGCGCTCGGCACTCTCATCGAGCGCCCGGGCGAAGGCCGAATTCTCCGCGGACTGCGCGACGGATTCCAGACCGGCACGCAGCAGGCTTGCTCGCCGCGCCGCATCCAGGCGTGACCGCTCGGTCGCACTGAGACTTGTCAGACTGTTGTCCAACTCGGCGGCAACCCGCAGGACGAAGCGCTCGTCTTCGCCCAATCCGTTCACCAGTTCGGAGTCGATCTGTCCTTCCATCACCAATGCTCACCCAGTTGTTGCCGCAGAGTATGGACGGCGCGTGAATAGTGGGATTTGACGCTGCCTTCGGCGCAGGCCATGGCTTGCGCCGTCTGACGGACGTCCAGGCCTTCCCAGACTCGCAACAGGAACACCTGCTGCTGCCGCAGAGGAAGCGCCTGCAGGGCCTCTTGCAGCTTTTCCATGCTGACACTCATTTGCACATGCTGCTCTGGGCTGCGCTGAGCCTCGTCGGCCACCCGCTCCAGCGGATCTTCCTCGTCTTCCTCGGAGCGCGCAAACCAACCCATCACCCGGCGCCGCACTGTGCCGCGCCGATGCCAGTCATTGATGCGGCTCTGCAGAATGCTGTGGAACAAGGGGCCCCATTCCTGTTCGTCTCGGTCTGCATATTTTTCGACCAGTTTGAACATGGCGTCCTGCACCAGATCGAGCGCATCGTCCGAATGATTCGTGGCGATCTGCGCGATCCGGTACGCCCTGCCCTGTACATCGGCAAGGAACCTGTCGAGTTTGTTCAAGCTGTCCAGTTTGGCGCACTCCGCTTGTTGTGCAGTCCTGTCATGCAGGCTGACGCTCATGACCGCCCGCGCCCGCGAGCAGCTTTCCCTTGCAGTGCTCAACGCAGCTGGCAGGCATCGGTTTACCTTGCGGATGACACGCAAGAGAGCGTACTGAGAAAAATAATTTCCCGAAACCCCCTTGCGATAATTATCGTTAAAAAATAATTTATTAAAACAGGACAGAAATTATGGAGCCCCTCTATGACACAAACGCTACTGACCGACCTGGAAAAGGCCAGACAGCTGGCCGGCACTGCGCAGTTGTGTGCCATCGCGGCCCTGGTGGTGATCGCCATCAGCATCGCCCACACCGTAGGCAGCCCGCTCTGGGAACTGCTTGTGGAGAGCGACAGCAGCCGGCGCGAGCAATTGCTTGAACTCAGCGTCCTGCTGCTCGGCGCTCTCCCGGCCATCCTGCTGTTCGAGGCCGTGCAGCAACTGAGCCGGGCACTGAAGCATTACGAGAAGAGCGAGTTCTTCGGCCGCGAGGCCCCGCAGCGAGTGGCCAGGGCGGGCGATCTGGCCGTGCAGGCGATGCTGGCGGCCATGGTGGTGGTGCCCACACTGAGCCGCTGGCTTGATGCCCGTGGTGGCTTCGATCTTCGGCTGGAGCCTGAGTTCATCGGCATGCTGGCCTTTGCCCTGTTCATCAGCCTGGCAGGACGCATCCTGCAGGCTGCCGCCGGCCTCAAGGACGAGAACGACGCCTTCATATGAAACGCATCGTGGTTAGACTGGATGTCATGCTGGCGCGGCGCAAGGTCAAGGCGCGTGAACTGGCAGAGAAGATCGGCATCACGGAGGCCAATCTGTCTCTGCTGCGCACCGGCAAGGTGAAGGGGGTGCGCTTCGATACCCTGGCCCTGCTCTGCCAGGCCTTGGACTGCACCCCGGGCGATCTGCTCGAAGTGGAGGAGGATGAGTCACCTGCTTGAGCCTGCGAACACGGGGGGTCGCGCTGCGATGGGCGAGACTCATGCAACAAGGCGCCCTCGGTTCGGGACAGACAGATTTGTTCAAGAAACGTTCATGGTGTGATCACAGACACTGCCGTGGTTGCGCGCGTGGGTTATTTTCCCACGCGAATTCGATCACAGGAGTATCCCCATGAACCCACTCTCCCTGCGCCGCGCCTTGAGCGCGCTTCTTCTGACCCTGCTGCACAGCGCTGCAGCCCTCGCGGCAGAGCCCGTAAGCTTCACCGGCAAGCTCGAACCTGCCGTCTGCCCGGCGGCCTGCGGCACCTGCTGCGGCATGTATCTGCTGCAGGACAGCAGCCGGCAGATCAATCTCCACGTCGGCAACAGCTTCGTCGACCTGAGCGCCCACAGCGGCAAGAGCACCCTGCACCGCATCACCGGTTCCTTCTATGAGACGACAGGTCAGTGCGGCCTGAATCAGTGCACGCTGTTTCTGGTAGAAGAGATAGACCAGGCGGAAGGCGGTGTGGCGGTCTACGACGAGACGGCACAAACGCTGGAAGTGCCCGTGGCAACCATCGACCGCAAGGAACTCTTCGCCGTGAAACTCAAGCCTCCATTCGCCATCGAGCAGATGACACCGCACGCCGCCATTCAGCAGATGAGCCAGGGGCAGAGCTGCGCGAGTCCGACTCAGCAATGCGGCACGGGTCTTTCGTGCGAGAGTTATTACGGCATCGCGGGCGCTGCGGGCCCGCAGTTCAAGACCTGCGAGATTCCGTGTTCGGCGCCGGGTGCCCTGTGCCCGCTGGGGCAGGCCTGCGTGACGGTGGCCGATGGGCCGGGCCAGGTGTGTCAGAGCAGACCCTGACAACCTGGGCACCCGCCGCGATCTTTTCCCTCAGGAGCGGAACAGCAGCGTGGTTCCCGTGGAGGAGCGCGGCGCGCTGGCTGCGGAGTTGCCGTTCGGGCGACGCGGCTGCGCGGGACGTCCGGGCTGGCCCTGACGTGCAGGCTGGCCCTGGCGCTCAGAGGAGCCCGGTCGCGCCGGCTGGGCTGAACGCGGGGCTGATTGCCCGGAACGCTGCCCCTGGGCACGCTGCTCCCCCTGACCGCGCGACTGTCCCTGCTGCCCGGACTGGGCATTGGAATTGCCGCGCTGGCGCTGACCGCCCTGCCCGCTGCGCTCACGATTGCCGCCCTGGGAATTCCCCTGAGCGCGTCGTGAGGCCTCGCTGCGACCAGGCGCCTTCATGGGTGCCGCACGTTCGAAGTCCTCGGTCGACTTGAAGCCTTCCAGCTCCACTCGCGGAATCGCGCGCTTGAGCAGGCGCTCGATGTCGCGCAGCATCTTGTTCTCTTCCCCGCACACCAGCGAGATCGCGCGACCGGCAGCGCCGGCGCGACCCGTGCGGCCGATGCGATGCACGTAGTCCTCGGGCACATTCGGCAAGTCGTAGTTGACCACCTGGGGCAGCTGATCGATGTCGATGCCACGCGCGGCGATGTCCGTCGCCACCAGAATCTGCAACCTGCCTTCCTTAAAGCTCTCCAGCACCTTCGTGCGATGCGCCTGGCTCTTGTTGCCATGAATGGCCGCCGCGTGAATGCCGTCGTCCTCCAGCTGTTTCACGAGCTTGTTGGCGCCGTGCTTGGTGCGGCTGAACACCAACGCCTGATACCAGTCCTGGGTCTTGATGAGGTGCTTGAGCAGCTCCGTCTTGCGCCCCTTGTCGACGATGTAGAGGCTCTGCTCCACGAGTTCGGTGGCGGTATTCAAGGGCGCCACACTCACCTGGACCGGCTCGTTCAGCAGGCCGCGCGCCAGTTCCTGGATCTCGGGCGAGAACGTGGCAGAGAACAGCAGGTTCTGCCGCTGCTTCGGCAGCCGCGCCAGAATCTTGCGAATGTCATTGATGAAACCCATGTCGAGCATGCGGTCGGCCTCATCGAGAATCAGTGTGTTTACTTGATCGAACTTCACGGCATTCTGCTGGAACAGATCGAGCAGACGGCCCGGTGTGGCCACCAGGATTTCCACGCCGCCGCGCAGCTTGAGCATCTGCGGATTGATCTTCACGCCACCGAACACGACGGCGGAACGCAGCGACAGATACTTGCCATAGGTCTCGATGCTGTCATGCACCTGAGCGGCGAGTTCCCGCGTCGGGGTCAGCACCAGGGCTCGGATGTGATTGCCGCCGGCGCGTGGCTGCAAGGCCAGCTTCTGCAGCAGCGGCAGGGTGAAGCCTGCGGTCTTGCCGGTGCCGGTCTGCGCGGAGGCCATCACATCGTGGCCCTGCAGGATTGCGGGAATGGCCTGGGCCTGGATGGGCGTGGGCTCGGTATAGGATTGATCGTGCAGGGCTTTCAACAGCAGGTCGGACAGCCCGAGGTTTGCGAAACTCATAGAACTCCTGAAAGTGCCATCAGGCACCTTGATGTTCGGCGCACAACACGGCCACTCGGGCGGTGTTGCCTGCGAACGAAAAATAAGACAGCCGGGGGCGGCGCAAGGGCAGGCAGCCTTCAGGGAAGGTGCAGGAATCTCGACCGCGGAACAGCGTTGCCATGGATTGTGCGATACACACAGTGCGGCATGCAGTAATTGACACTCAGAGAGGGGACTTTCGCGGCAGTGTGCCGGGAGGACCTTGCAATTAACGATGACGCCTTTGGCTGTTCAGCCAAAGCTCGGGTGGCACTGTAACACAGGCCGCGATCGTCACCTAATGAAGAATTTGCGCGTGTGCCGATCAGCCCTGCTGCAGCAGCTCGCGCAGATCAATGATGGCCGCATTGGCCCGCGAGACGTAATTGGCCATCACCAGCGAATGATTCGCGAACAGACCGAAGCCGCCGCCATTGAGGATGACCGGACTGAACACGGTGCGCTGACTGGCCTCGAGTTCACGAATGATCTGGCGGACACTCACCAGTGCGTTCTTGTCGCGCAGCACGCTCTCGAAGTCCACCTCCACAGCCTGCAGGAAATGCAGCAGTGCCCACGTCGCACCACGTGCTTCATAGAACACATCGTCGATCTGCAGCCAGGGCGTGCGCACGACACGCTGACCGGGCACTTGCGTGGACTGCACGGCAGCAGGTTCACCGGCCGTGTCGGTGTTCATCTGCAATTGCCCGACACTGGCACTGAGGCGCTGCGACAGACTGCCGAGTCGCGACTCGACATTGACCAGCCAGCGCGCCAGATTGTCGGCCCGGGCATAGAACTGCGCGTCCTCGATATCGCTGTCGGCGATGCGTTGCAGATAGGATTCCATCGCGGCAATCGCGCGCCGGTACTCACCCTCGGACGGCGGGAACAGCCAGCTGTCATTCGAGAAATTGAACTGGGGTTCCACGATCACGAGATCTTCATCTTCCGTGGACTGCGACTGGGAGCGACTGAAATTCTCGCGGAAGGCACGCGCGAGATCGCGCACCTGAACCAGCACCCCAAACTCCCAGTTGGGGATATTGTCCATCAGCACACCAGGAGGCGCCACGTCATTGCTGAGAAACCCGCCCGGTTTGTCGAGCAGGGTTTCGGCCGCCATGATGAGGCTCGCCGCCGTTGCGGCACCGGCCACCGGCCTGGCACCTGCCAGCTTCTGCGTGGTGGCGTCCTGCACGGAAAAGGGTTCAGGCTCGGCGTTCCAGTACACGCCGAGCACCAGGATCACCAGCAACCAGATGCCCAGCAGCGCGGCCGCGGCCTTGCCAATCAAGCCAAGGGAATGCCACGCGGCCGGTGACGGCAGACGCGACTTGAGGCGATCAAGCAACATGGACAGACCTCGCGGACGCGTCAGGCGTCATCGGACGGCATGATCAGGCGGATGGTGGGGGATTCCCCGAGTTCAATGTTGCCACGCAGCCGATGGCCTTCCACCGCCGCCTGCATCTGGGCGTAGATCCAGCGCGCCTGGGCATCATTGGGCGCTGTGATGAGGAAGAAGGCGCCGGATTCGCGCGCCTGCACGGCGATGCTGGCGAGCTGCGCCGTCAGGGTTTCGGAACGGTTGGCCAAGTCGCGTGCATCGAGGCTGTGAATCACGTCCGAGGATTTCATCGCCGCTTCCAGCGCAGCCCAGGCCGGGGCAATGCCCGCGTGATTGCGGTCCACTTCCTCGGCGCGGCGCAGATAGGACTTCGCGTTGTCGTACAGCCCCTGAGTGCTGGCCTGTTGCGCCAGCTGAAGGTACTTCGCGACGATGTCCTGAATACCCCGCAGGGCAGCCGCGTTGTCCGGCTCGATGGCGAGCACGCGGGAAAAATAGGCGTGGGCGCTGCTTTCCGGGGGCGTCAGCAGGCGATTGGCATTGAGGGCCTTGATGCCCTCGTAATTGAGATCGGCGATCTGGCGCTGATAACGCAGCTGGGCCTCGAAGGCCGCTTCGGCAGCCGCGATGTCAGCAGCCGAAGTGTCCTCGACAATGGGTTCCGGTGCCGGGGCTTCCACCACGCGCGGCGCCTGCACGGGCTGACACGCATTGAGCGCCAGCAGCATGACCAGTGCCAGTGCGCCGGCGGGCACTGGGTTGCGCAAGAGGGTGGATGACGGGACTTGCATGGGTTCCTGCTCCTTCACACGGGACCGACTATCTCACTTAAGGGAATGAATCTCAACCAGTCGCCGACGGCCACGGCCGCGTGCGGAGGCACCACGGCCAGGCCGTCGCAATGGCTCACGGAGGACAGTATTCCGGAGCCCTGACTGCCGGTCAGCCGCAGCGCCGGCATGCCCTCTGATTCACGGTCCACCCGCACCCGCAGGTACTCCTGGCGCACGCCCGACTCGGGCAAGGCAAAGCCCGCCGGCAGTTTCCACGGTATCGGCCGTTCGACGCGCACCCCTCCGAGACGCTCGAGGCAGGGCCGCACGATCAGGGCGAAATTCACGATGGCCGAGACCGGGTTGCCCGGCAGGCCGAAGAAGGGCTTGCCCGCAATGCGCCCGCAAGCGAAGGGCTTGCCGGGCTTGATCGCCAGTTTCCACAGGGTCAACTCCCCTGCCCGTTCCAAGGCCTGACGCACATGGTCTTCCTCGCCCGCCGACACGCCGCCGCTGCTGATGATGCAGTCGGTGTTCTCGGCTGCGGCACGCAGCGCTTCTTCCGTTGCCGCGAGGGAGTCCGGCACGATGCCGCAGTCCAGAATCTCGTGGCCTAGGCTGCGCAGCAGGGCCCGCAGCGTGTAGAAATTCGAATTGTAGATCTGCCCCGGCGCCAGCAACTGCCCAGGTCGCACCAGTTCGTTGCCGGTGGTCAGCAGCGCGACGCGCAGAGGGGCGCGCACTTCCACCCAGGCCATGCCCACGCCGGCGAGCATGCCGACATCGGGCGCGCGCAGACGATGACCGGCCTCGAACAGGCGCGCACCGCGCTGCACATCACTGCCGGCACGCCGCACGTTCTCGCCACTCGCGACGCGCTGCAGAATGCGCAGCTCGTCGCTCTCCCGCACGCAGTTCTCCTGCATGACAACCGCGTCTGCTCCCGGCGGCAGTGGCGCGCCGGTGAAGATGCGGGCGACCGTGCCTTTTGCAAGTGCCTCACCTTCGCTGCCGGCGGCGATGCGCTGCGCCACGCGCAGCGGCACATCCTGAGGCGCCTTGCTGTCGAGGGCGTAGCCGTCCATGCCGCTGTTGTCGTAGCCCGGCACGCTGATGGGAGCGTCGACAGGCCCGGCGAGCACCCGGTTCAGGGACCGCTTGATGGCGACGGTCTCAGTCCCGGCCACCACCTCCATGTCCGCCAGCAGGCGAGTCAGGGCTTCATCAACGGGCGTCAGGCGGGCACCGGGCACGGTGGACATGGGGTCATTCCTCTTCGTTCGCCCCGCCAGGACGGGGCTTGTAGTAACTCTTGATCAGGGCCTGCAGATTGCCATGCCAGGAACGCTGCTTGATGCCGAAGGTGTCGAAGATCTTCTTGGTGGCCAGCGTGGTGTTGACGATCTCGGGCGGATCGACGCGCTGCAGATTGAGACTCAGATGATCCAGCAGGCGGTAGATGCTCTCGTCATGCTGAGCGGCAAGCTTCAGCACATGCTGCACGAACTCGCTCTCGCGCTTGGTCTCCAGCCCGCAGTAATGGTAGATGCCCCAGACGTTCGCGTGACAATCGACCTGATGGGAGATGGCCACCAGCACACGCGCGATGTCCTCGACCGGCGTGGGGCTGAACTTGCGCCGCAGCACATCGACCGCCCCTTCGTTCTCGCGAGCCTCGCTGATCCAGCGCCGTATGTGTTCGTCCTGACCGGCTCCGAAGATCCAGCCCGAGCGCACGATCACATGGCGCTGCAGACTCGCCGCGATGGCCTCCTCGCCCCGCAGCGAACTGGCCCCGTAGACGCCCAGCGGTTTGACGACGTCCTGCTCGTTGTAGCCAAGCTTCTTGTCGCCACTGAACACATAGGCCGTGGAGAGATGCAGCAGGGGGATGGCCAGATGATCGCAGACCTGGGCGATGACCGAGGGCTGTTCGTGATTGATGAGTTCGCACTGCGCCGGCAGCTGCTCGGCTTCCAGGACGGCCAGCTGACTGCCGGCACGGAAGGACGAGAGATTGATGACCTGATCGGGCTCCGCCTGGGTGATGAGCTTGGCAAGGCCGAGGGAATCGCGAGGGTCAGTGCGCCCGGGCTCCAGGGCAACGTAGCTCACGCCACGCGCCTGAAACTGTTTAAGCAGTTCTTTGCCGACTGCACTCTCGGCCCCGAAGATTAATGGCTTCACCTTGCCTGTTGACCCTGCATCAAGACCCTCTGCCGCTTAGAACGGGATATCGTCATCGAAGTTGTCGAAACCGGCCGGCGGCTGGGATGCCGGACGCCCCGGCGCCTGGGCGGCCTCGCGCGGACGGTTGTTGCTGTATTGCGCCGGCGCTTCCTGGCCGAACTGGCTGTCGTAGTGATTGTCGTTCATGCCACCGCCCTGGCCGCCACGGGAATCGAGCATCTGCATCTCGTTGGCGACGATCTCGGTGGCGTAGCGCTTGATGCCGTCCTGTTCCCAGGAGCGGGTGCGCAGGCTGCCCTCGATGTAGAGCTTGGAGCCCTTGCGCACGTATTCATTGACGATCTCGGCCAGACGATTGAAGAACACCACGCGGTGCCATTCCGTCTTTTCCTGCTGGGCGCCGGTGTTCTTGTCCTTCCAGGTCTCACTGGTGGCCAGCGTCAGATTGGTGACGGCGCCGCCACTGGGAAGGTTCCGGGTTTCCGGATCTGCACCGCAATTGCCCACCAGAATTACCTTGTTCACGCCTCTGCTCGCCACGATCGTCTCCTCGTTGTTCTCTTCGCTGTGTCTGCCCGCACCAGTGGCCGCCACGGCATGCGGCGGGCCGGTAGTCTAACGCAAGCATAGCATCAATAGGAACGCGCGCTGCGGGCTTTGCTCTGCGCTGTGGACTTGATCATAATCCCGGGCTGTCTTTTCGTCGTCACGGCACGTGCCCGGAGTTGTATGGACCAGATCATCGTCAGAGGAGCACGTACCCACAACCTCAAGAATCTGCATTTCAGCATCCCCAGGGACAAGCTCGTGGTGATCACCGGCCTGTCCGGTTCAGGCAAGTCCTCGCTGGCCTTCGACACACTCTACGCGGAAGGACAGCGCCGCTATGTGGAGTCCCTGTCGACCTATGCGCGGCAGTTCCTGTCGATGATGGACAAACCCGACATCGATCATATCGAGGGTCTGTCTCCTGCCATCTCCATCGAGCAGAAGTCCACCTCGCACAATCCGCGTTCCACCGTGGGAACCATCACCGAGATTCACGACTATCTGCGTCTGCTTTTCGCCCGCGTGGGCGACCCGTACTGCCCCACCCATCACAAGAAGCTGCAGGCGCAGACGGTGAGCCAGATGGTGGATCAGGTGCTGGCCCTGCCCGAAGGCACGCGCTTCATGGTGCTCGCCCCGCTGGTGCGCGAGCGCAAGGGGGAACACCTGCATGTGTTCAGCGAACTCAAGAGCAACGGGTATATCCGCGCGCGCGTGGATGGCATCGTGACGGAGCTGGAGTATCCGCCGGAACTGGAGAAGAACAAGAAACACAGCATCGAGGCCGTGATCGATCGCCTGAAGGTGCGCGCCGACATCCAGCAGCGCCTGTCCGAGAGTTTCGAGACGGCACTGCAGCTCTCTGACGGCCTGGCCGTGGTGGCCTTCATGAACGAGGATGGCTCGCCCGGCGCGCAGGAGGAGCTGCTGTTCTCGTCCCGTTTCGCCTGCCCTCTGTGCGGCCACAGCATCAGCGAGTTGGAACCGCGCTTGTTCTCGTTCAACAACCCCGCCGGGGCCTGCACCAGCTGCGACGGGCTTGGCGTGAAGCAGTTCTTCGACGAGAAACGGGTGGTGACCGATGAGTCGCTCAGTCTGGCCGAGGGCGCGATCCGCGGCTGGGACCGGCGCAATTTCTACTATTTCCAGATGCTCACGTCGCTGGCGAAGCACTATGGCTTCGCGCTGGACACACCGCTGCGCGAGCTGAGCCCGCAGCATCGCGATGTCATCCTGCGTGGCAGCGACGGCGAGGAAATCGACTTCCAGTTCCTCAACGAACGCGGAGACACCCATACGCGTCGCCACAGCTTCGAAGGCATCCTGCCCAACATGGAGCGGCGCTACCACGAGACCGAATCGAGCATGGTGCGCGAGGACCTGGCGCGCTTTCTCAGCTCCCAGCCATGTCCCGATTGTGAGGGCACACGACTCAAGCCTGCCGCCCGCAGTGTCTATATCGAAGGCATGAACCTGCCTGGCGTCTCGGCCATGACCATCAGCGACGCGGCGGCGTACTTCCAGGCTCTGTGCCTGCAGGGGGCACGCGCCACCATCGCCGAGAAGATTCTCAAGGAACTGCAGGACCGCCTGCGCTTTCTCATCGACGTGGGCCTGAACTACCTGACCCTCAGTCGCAGCGCCGACACGCTGTCAGGCGGCGAGGCTCAGCGCATCCGCCTGGCCAGTCAGATAGGCGCCGGCCTGGTGGGGGTGATGTACATCCTCGACGAGCCCTCCATCGGTCTGCACCAGCGCGACAACGACCGCCTGCTGCGCACGCTCTTTCACTTGCGTGACATCGGCAACACGGTCATCGTGGTGGAGCATGACGAGGACGCCATCCGCCACGCCGATCACATCATCGACATCGGCCCGGGAGCCGGGGTTCACGGCGGACAGATCGTGGCCCAGGGCGCGCTGCAGGACATCCTGGCGTCGGCACACTCCATCACTGGCGATTACCTCGCCGGTCGCCGCCGGATCGAGGTGCCGCTGCAGCGCACGCCCGTCGACCCGCGCAAGCTGCTGTGCCTGCTGGGTGCCAGCGGCAACAATCTGCAGCAGGTGGACCTGCGGATTCCGCTGGGGCTGCTCACCTGCATCACCGGGGTGTCGGGCTCGGGCAAGTCCACGCTGATCAACGGCACGCTCTACCCCCTGGCCGCCACTGCGCTCAACGGCGCCTCGACCCTCAGTCCGGCGGCTCATCGCGCCATCGAGGGCCTGGACCAGCTGGACAAGGTGGTGGACATCGACCAGAGCCCCATCGGCCGGACGCCGCGCTCCAACCCGGCCACCTACACGGGCATCTTCACCCCCGTGCGCGATCTGTTCGCCGGCACGCAGGAGGCGCGCTCCCGTGGCTACAAGAGCGGCCGCTTCAGCTTCAACGTCAAGGGCGGTCGCTGCGAGGCCTGCCAGGGCGATGGCGTGGTGAAGGTCGAGATGCACTTCCTGCCCGATGTCTACGTGGCCTGCGATGTCTGTCAGGGGAAGCGCTACAACCGCGAGACGCTGGAAGTGAAGTACAAGGGCAGGAACATCTGCGAAGTGCTGGAGATGACCATCGAGGACGCGCGCGAGTTCTTCGACGCCGTGCCGGCGATCGCGCGCAAGTTGCAGACCCTGATCGAGGTGGGACTCTCCTATCTTTGTCTGGGCCAGGCGGCGACCACACTCTCAGGGGGCGAGGCGCAGCGGGTGAAGCTGGCCCGCGAGCTGTCCAAGCGCGACACCGGCCAGACGTTGTACATCCTGGACGAACCCACGACAGGCCTGCACTTCGAGGACATCAAGCAACTGCTGGCCGTGCTGCACCGGCTGCGCGATGACGGCAACACCATCGTGGTGATCGAGCACAATCTCGATGTCATCAAGACCGCCGACTGGGTGGTGGACCTGGGGCCCGAGGGCGGCAATGGCGGCGGTCGCATCATCGCCGAGGGCACCCCGGAAGAGGTCGCGCGCCACCCGGAGTCGCACACGGGACGCTATCTCGCGCGCCTGCTGGGCTGAGGCCGCACGGCGTCAGCGACAGCTGAAGTTCTGCGCCACCCAGTTCGCCGGCGTGTCCGCGCCACCCGCCGGCCCGGTGTACACCGCCTGCTGGGGCCACGGGCACAGTGGCCGTTCGTTGTCGATCACGCCATTGCTGCTGTGCGTCGCGATGATCTGCTGCGGTGCCGTGCCGTTCTCGACCCAGTCCACCAGCGCGTCCAGCTTGTCCCAGGTGTTCGGACCGGGCCCGCCGCCGCAGTGTCCCATGCCGGGCGCCAGGAACAGCCGGGTGCTCTGCCCCGCCGCCTGCATGTCCCCACCGAAACTCGCCGCCACCATCGCATCGAAGTACTGCACCGTGGCCTTCGCCGAGGACAGGGAATCGCTCCAGCCGTGATACAGCAGCAGCTTGCCGCCTTCATCCTCGAGGAAACGGCGCAGATCCGGGTCGGTGGCATCCATCAATTCCTGCATGAGCGCCGCCTTGCCGCTGGCCAGATCGTTGATATCGAAGTCGAGCCAGGAGAACTGGGGCAACACCGCATTGCGCCCGGGCACATGGGTGGGATTGCTCAGATCGGGCACCGTCATGCCCGGGTCCTCTTCATAGAACAGATAGTTCACATGATCACCAGCCGGCCCGACGAGCATGGTCGGCGCGTTGCGATTGCGCGCAGACGGCACATAGAGATTGATCCATTCCAGCTCCGAGCCCAGCGCCTTGCCGGGATAAAGCACATTGCCAGCCGCATCGAGCGGCCCGCTGTAGAAATCGACCACGCTCTGCAGCTGCGCCGGCGTGAAGCAGGCATCGCTTGCGGCGCCGGCCGGGCATTGCAGATCGGCCAGGTCCCGACGCGGCTCGAAGTCGCAGGCAAGGGGATTGCCGAGCACGCCGTCACGAACGCCGTCATTGGCATCGCAGCGCGCCAGCACCCGCTCGTTGAGCGTCTGCAGCAACCTGACACTGTCGAAGCTGCCGTCGCCATCGGTGTCCACGGCGAGATTGCCGGCGAAGTCGTCCTTGAACAGTCGCTGCAGCCACCACACGCCGGCGGCGTTCATGGCCTGGTAGTAGTTCACGGGCGCGCCCGCCACGATGCCGTCGAAGTCCTCGGGAAAGCGCTGGGCTTCCATCAGGCCCTGCCGCCCGCCCGTGGAACAGCCCTCGAAATAGGAATAGGTGGGCTCTGTGCTGTAGTAGCGCTCGGCCAGCGCCTTGCCGGCACGGGTGGTGAGATGCACGGAGCGATAGCCGAAGTCGATCTCGGACTGGCGGTTGTTGTAGCCGAACAGCGAGCCCGGCTCGGTGACATTGTCATGGCCGGTGTTGCTGTTGGCCACCGCATAGCCCTGGGCCAGGCGCTGGTCGGCGAAGTCCAGGTCGCCATCCTTGCCGCCATCGCCCCACATCAGAAACCGTGCGTTCCACTGCGACGGCAACGGCAGCTGGACATGGTAGTGCGTGGAGGGGCCGATCAGGCCGCGCACGTGGCAATACGCCGGCACCGAATCGGTCGCGGGCACGATGCGGGCAGAGAGGATGGTCAGGTCGGGCAGTTGCTGCAGGGCGGCACAGGCCTCGGCATCGCTGGCCGACACCTCGGAGGTCTGGGCCGAGGCAGCGAGCGCCAGCAGGCCGGCAGCGAGCGTGGTACACAGGCGCAAGGCGATAACTCGGGAGGGCGTTCTTGTCATTGGTCTGCTCCGGAAAAAAGGCTGTCGGCCTGCAGGCTATCACTGCCGGCGCGACAGCATAAAGTCTTTCGCTAACCGACGCAGTCACAGCAAGCTTCAGGCCAGAACAACAAATCCAGTCATTTCATGCGCTTGCAGAATCAGCGGCCGACAGTTATGCGTCTTCCCGCCACAATCAGCGTTATCCGACCACCCCTCACGGACAGGCCTCCGGGGCGACTTTTTCCGCGGCCGTGCAAGAATCTGCCCGCTGTCCGGGTCACAGCCTCGAGTCCCCGGCCCGCCAGGGTCAATCCGCACCGCCTTGTCCGGCACGCGATCACAACAACAAGGAAATCTGTCATGCATACACCCAAGACCTTCAAGCGACGGCTGGCCGTCCTGCTCACCACCTCGTCCCTGCTGTTCGGCGTCCAGGCCTTCGCCCAGAACGAACCGCCTGCCACCCCGCCTGCCGACTGGGGGCCGGTGTCGATCAACCTGGAAGAGATCAAGTATCCCTACCCTGTGAGCTTCCTGCACCGCGAGCTGTACGGCCAGGATGTGCGCATCGCCTACATGGACGTCATGCCCACCGGCCAGCCCAATGGCATGACCGTGGTGCTGCTGCACGGCTCCAGCTACTACGGCTTCTACTGGGAACACACCATCAAGGCCCTGAGCGAGTCGGGCTACCGCACCATCACCGTCGACCGTCTGGGCTGGGGCAAGTCTTCCAAACCGATCATTCCGTATGACGTCAACCTGCACGCCTCCAACGTGAATGCGATCCTGGAGAAGCATGGCATCGAGAAGGTGGTGATTGCCGGCCATTCGCTCGGCGGCCGCCTGGCCAGCAACTTCGCCCACATCTACCCGGAAAAGACCTCGCACCTGATCATGGTGAATCCCATCGCGCTGAACGATTCCGATCGCGGGCGCGCCTGGAGCGAGCCCAGCCCCGGCGACGCCGAACCGGACCTGCAGGCCGTCTACGAGCAGAACCTGCGTCAGGAGCAGAACCGCATCGTGGACTGGAAACCGGAGTACATGGAGCACGTGCGCATCCGCTATGGCTTCGCACTGAGCGGTGAGTACCATCGCCTCAACCTCGTGCGCTCCATGAACAGCGGTCTCACAGCGCAGCCGGTGGACGCATTCTGGCCGAAGATCAATGTACCCGCCCTGCTGATCGGTGGCGCGGAAGACGGCCCGAACTACCCGGACGCCACCCAGCGCGCGGTGGACCTGCTGCCCCAGGGTGAGCTGTACATGATCCCGAATGTCGGTCACAACCCGCATCTGGAAAGCCCGGACATTCTCAATCGCGAGATCCTGCGCTTCATCGACGGCAATACCTGAGTGCCCTTCCCGGCACTTTGCCGAGCGCAGAGTGCCGGGTCTCCCCTGCAATTCCCTTCTTTGTTGACTTGCGTCAAACACTGCGCATTTGCCGCTCGCAATCGCGTGCCGGCGCACTACTCTATCCCTGCAGTCCCCACTTTCTGCAAGGAGAACGAGCGATGAAGAATGGCAATGCAATGCGAACCCTGTTCCTTGGCGCTGTACTGATCGTGCTGACCGCCTGCGCAAGCAGTCCTGGCATGAAGATCGGCAACACCGTCACCCTGTGCTGTCCCGGCGACTACGCGAGCTATCGCAGCTACGGCGTGGAAGCCGTCACGCTGCCGCTGTTCCTGCGGGACTATGTCGTGGCGCAGTTCGACACGGCGTTTCAGGAAAAGGGCGTGACGCGCAATGATCAGCGCAGCGATCTGGTGGTGAATCTGGCGTACCGCCACGTGAACCTGAACCCGGAACAGCAGACCATCGACCCGTTCATCCGCATGGAATCGATGAATGTGGAACTGGACTACATCGCGGCCATCGACATCAGCATTCGCGAGCGTACCGGTGGCAAGGTGGTGTGGGGTGGCACCGTGAGCCGTCTGCACTCGGTGCAGCCAGGCGAGTATATGCACTCCGCCAGTGCGGCCGCCGCCTTCCTCGAGACTTTCCGCGACGTGCTGGGCGAATACCCGGCTCACGGCGAGTGATACCGCTCAGGGTGTGACGCCCGACTCCACGGGCAGCAGATGTGGCGAGCCGCCCACGCGGCCAGCCACATCGACCCACAGATGATCCAGCCCCAGCGAGGCCAGCCACTGCGGCCCCGCCTCTTCCTTCAGCATGCCGATGGTGCAGGCGCTGCCCGCCAGCACGCACAGCGGAGCGAGCACTGTGACCGCCGCGAGGTGCCGCACCGGCCAGCCGGTGCGCGGACTCAGAATGTTAATGTCCCTGCCCAGATTCAGCATGGGGTAGGCGAGGGAATCACTGGGCGACAGCCTGCACCCGCACGGTCAGTGAGACTTCTGTCTCGCCCGCTTCAGCCACGGGAGCGGCCATCTCGGCGACGGCATCGAAGGCCACGCCACGCGCCATCATCATGGGCTGGGCATAGCCCATGGCCGTGTCCACGTCGAGCACGGCGATATCCACCTCGCTCTTGCCCAGGGCCCGGGCAGCGCGCTCGGCATTGGCCGTGGCTCGGGCGATGGCGCTCTCCATCAGCGAATCACGCACCTCGTCCGCGCGAGTGGTACTGAGGGTGTATTGCAGCTCGCTCATCACGAAACCCTGCGCCTGGATCTCGCCCGCCAGCGCCAGGACCCGCGCGGCGTCCTGGCCTTCCAGGGTGATGGACTGGGAGCCGCGCCATACCTCGTTGTTGCGGCCGCCCTGCGGCGAGGTGCTGTACTGATAGACGCTGTAGTAGCCCGTGGAAACTTTGACCGCCGTGTCAGCCTCGGCCGTTTCCAGCGCCTCGGCCATGGCGGCGTTGATCTCGCTCTGCAGCGTGGCGGGGTCGCGGTGGTCACGCTCCACGCGCAGGGTGGCGATCAGGGTGTCCTGCTCCACCTGCACGCGCTCGGTCACCGACAACGTGATCAGGGTCTGACCTTCGGGCAGCAGATTGATGTTCTGGGCACTCGCAGCCAGAGGCAACAGTGCGAGCAAGGGGGACAGGGACAAGGTCAGCAGTCGGCGCATCTCGGGGCTCCAGGAAGCGGTAAGGTTCTGGGTTGGTCGCCGTCAGTATGGCGAAAGTTTGCCTGAATGGCAGATGAATCCTGCGCATGTCAGGGTGACAATCCTGCCAGGGCTGCTATAGATTGCCGCCATGAACGCTGCTCCCCGCATCACCCGCCTGGGCGAAGACGCCCTGCTGTGCTTCTTCACGGCTCCCGACGACACGGTGGTTCCGCTGCCCGTGCAACAACGGCTGTGGCAGCTGTGTCGCCTGCTCGAAGCCGAGCGGGAGTCCTTGCGGCTGTGCGAGATCGTGCCCGGCATGGGCAATCTGCTGCTGCGCTGGAACCGCCCTGCCGGCAGCCCGTGTCCGTTCGACGTGCTGCTGGAGCGTTTGCCTCCCCTCTGGCACGAAGGCGCGGCAGCCGTGCCTACCGCGCGCGTGGTGACGATCCCCGTGCGCTATGGCGGCACGGCCGGCCCCGACCTTGAGGACGTGGCCCGTGAGTGCGGTCTGAGCCCGACCGAGGTCATCGCGCTGCACAGCCAGACGCACTACGCCGTCTATTGCCTGGGATTCCAGCCTGGCTTCGCCTACCTGGGCGGACTTGACTCGCGCCTGCACACACCGCGACGTGCCACGCCTCGCCTGGCGATTCCGGCCGGCTCCGTCGCCATAGGCGGCAGCCAGACGGGGATCTACCCGTTGAGCACCCCAGGCGGCTGGCATGTCATCGGCCACACGCCCCTGCGTCTGTTCGACCCGTCGAGCGCCCCCGGGGTACTCCTGCAGCCCGGTGACACAGTGCGCTTCGTGCCCATGCCGGAGGGTTCATGAGCGCCGGACAGAACCTGGCCACTCTCGAAGTGCTGCGTGGCGGCACGCTGTGCAGTGTGCAGGACCTTGGCCGGCACGGCCTGCGGCATCTGGGCATCAGCCAGTGTGGCGCCATGGACCCGCTCGCGCTGCAGCAGGCGAACCTGCTGCTGGGAAATGCCCCCGGCGCGGCAGGGCTGGAGCTGAGCCTGGGGCCGGTGCAGCTGCTGTTCAGCCAGGCAACCCGCATTGCGCTCACCGGTGTGGACTTCGCGGCCCGTCTGCAGACGCACGACGGCGACGAGCTGGCCGTCTTGAACGGACATCCCCTGCCAGTGCAAGCGGGTGCCGTGCTGAGTCTGCCACGCCCCGCCATCCCGGGGGCACGCGGCTATCTGGCGGTGACTGGCGGCATTGAGGTACCCGTGGTGCTCGGCTCGCGCAGCACGGATCTCAAGGCGGGTTTCGGCGGTCTTGGCGGGCGAGCCCTGCAGGCAGGCGATGTGCTGCCCCTCGGTTCGCCCCAGGTGGCTGGCGTCCCCGGCCGCAGGGGCGTGCGCGGCTTTGCGCCCACTCACGTGCTGCGCGCCCTGCCCGGACCGGACTACGCCCGCTTCACTGCCGCTGCGCATACGGGTTTCTGGCTGCAGCCCTGGCGCATCAACCCCCAGAGCAACCGCATGGGACTGCGCCTGAATGGCTCCCCTCTGACCCTGCAAGGCACCGTCAATCTGCTCTCGGCGGGCGTGCTGCCGGGCGACGTGCAAGTGCCACCTGACGGGCTGCCCATCGTGCTCGGCGTCGACTGTCAGACCACGGGCGGGTACCCACGAATCGCCAGCGTGATCCGTGCGGACCTGTGGCAGCTGGCGCATCTGTCACCTCTGACCTCGGTGTATTTCCAGCCGGTTACGCATGCGGTCGCCCAGGAGGCTCTGGAGCGTCAGAGACGCTATCTGACGCGACTGGCAACCAGACTTGAAGACGAGGCAGGCGCAGAGGGTAGGGCCCAACGTTCGCCAAGCTGACAGCCCGAGGCAATCTGAGTGCCAATGGGGTAAGTGCCCCGTTCCGGTCTAACAGCCTTTGCGGAGGAAGCCGATCCTCTGGCGCTAAACAGTAGAAATCGGGCTGCCTGAGAGCTATTCTCACGGAGAAAAATCAGCTGAGGATCGCACTTGATGTTCCGCTCGATTCATGCGTTTCAGTACCCGTCAGATCGAGAATGCCCAGTCACTGCAAGTTCTAATGCTTAAGGTCAGAGCACGAATCGCGGGCCGATCTCTTTTCGACTTAGGCAAAAATGCGAAGTCTTGCGTGGCAGCCGCTCGACTGAGATACGAATCCTGCACAACAGTCACTGCCATATATGACGAACATGCACATCGATCTAAATGCCGATCTGGGCGAAGGCGCCGCGCACGATCGCGAGCTGCTGACGCTGGTCAGCTCCGCCAGCATCAGCTGTGGCGTGCATGCCGGAGATGCCGACACCATGGCTGCCGCCATCCGTCAGGCACTTGCTCACGGGGTGCGGATAGGGGCCCACCCATCCTTCCCCGACCGCGAACATGACGGCCGCGCGCCCATGCAACTGGGCTTCGCCAGCCTGCGCAATCATCTGCTCTACCAGCTCGGCGCGCTGGACGCCCTGGTGCGCGCCCAGGGCACGCGCCTGGCCTACGTCAAACCTCACGGCGCGCTGTACAACCAGGCCGCCGCCGACCGGCAGCTGGCCGAGGATCTGGTGCTGGTGGTGCAGGAGTTCGATCCCCAACTGGCGTTGCTGGGGCTGGCGGGCGGCGAGCTGGACTACGCGGCCCGCCAGGTGGGCCTGCGCTTCATCCCCGAAGCCTTCGTCGACCGCCGCTACAGCCCCGCCGGCAGCCTGCTGCCGCGCAGCGATGCGCGTGCCCTGCTGCATGATCCGCAGGAAGCGCTGGCGCAGGCGTTGGAAATCATCACGGAAGGCTTCGTCACGGCTGTTGACGGCAGCCGGGTGCCGGTGCAGGCGCAGTCGCTGTGCCTGCACGGCGACACGCCCGAGGCCCTGCTGTTCGCCCGCACGCTGCGAGCCGCCTTCGACGA
>JACCDP011011374.1_pt1 | contig 42349 bp, 66 predicted proteins | sample 7445841 | NCBI WGS metagenome assembly JACCDP01 (sample SAMN15323441, study PRJNA562643) | freshwater metagenome | isolation source: river surface water | place: USA:Blue River Watershed | collected 2017-08-17
AATACTTGGTTAAAGAGTATTTAAGAATGAGTGATGAAGATCTTCAGAAAAACAAAGATTATATGAATCAAACTCCAACTGGTGAGGGTGAAGCTGGCGAAGCTGCTGCACCAGGAGCTGCCCCTGAAGCAGGTTCTGCACCAGAAGGTGGAGCTGGAGCCGAAGCTGCAGCTGGAAAAGAAACCGCTTCTGAATTAGGCGCACCAGGTGCTCTATAATTAAATCGTACTTTACTACATAAAAAAAGCCGCTAATGCGGCTTTTTCTTTTTATATTAAATCAATTATTGATATGCAATAACAAATCTGGCTTTATCATCAACATTTAATAATAGGTGAATCGCATCTCTATGCTGATCAATTCCATCTGGTACAAGATAGCCTTTAACATCCCAATTTCGGTTTTTTAATAGGGAACAGTATTGTTTTAGTTGATATCTTACTCCAATTTCCAATCCAGCCAAATCAACTGAGTCTGAAAAATCAAATAAAAATGAATCTTCATCTACTCCATATGTAGCATCCCCAAGCACTGATCTGGTTGGAGTTAACAGGGTCATTTTAATTTGAGCAAGTAGAGCCTGAAATTCTTCTCTTTCAATAAAAGAAAGTTCATCATAACCAGGATCGCTTTCACGCTTTAAGTAGATATCTGTAATCATATTAGAATCTCATTGTGTACATCCAACCCGCAGAGTTTTCTCCTTTAATTGCTTCTAAAACGGCTGTCATTTCAGTATCGGCTTTGGTTACTAGGTTAGTGTAGTTTATTTTAACATCTCCAGGTAAAACATAATCAAATGTAGTAATCATTTCCCCAAGACGCTGTTTAGATTTTGCTCTACAATATCTTTGAAACATTTCATCTTCATAGAGATTAGATGCATCAATTTTTTTAGCAACTTCTAAAACTGCTCCTCTTTTTGGAGTTCTTCCTAGGATAGTTATTTGCTTAGTGTTTTTATTATAATCATATGCAATTGTGTCTAACAGAAAGGCTCTAGTTAAATCCAGAAAAGAAAACATTACTGTTCTATACATTAAGGATTCTCCAACAAATGGAGTCAAGAACATTTCAGCTCCAACAAACTTGTTTTCACCAAAGTCTCTATCCATAGTTGAAAAGACTGAAGCTCCAGTTGGTTCAACTGCTTTATGTACAAACTGTACGCATTCAGGTAGGGTAATTGTGCGGCTTGATTTAAATTGTGCAGCACTAAATACATCAATTGGAATGTGCAAATACGCTTTATCTAGAGCATATTGCCAATTATCATAGAAGAAAACCTCAGCATTCTTTATAACCCTTTCTACTTCTTTAGTAGGAAGCTGATAGGGAAGGGATCCCGAGAAAGTTACTTCATCAATAATGTCTGATATTAATTCTTGTCTAGTCACGCGATTTGCGTTATTTTAATTAGGCAGTTGGTGCCTGTGCAGCAGCAAGTTTAGCAGCTTCTGCTTTCTTTTTGTCTTCTTCCATTTTGGCTTTATTTGCTTCAGCAATTTTTAGTTTAATTGCGTCCAACTCCTTTTGTGCATCTAATACCTTTTGCATAGCAGTTGCCTCTTGTTGATTTAGCGCAACTAAATCTGCTGCAGCATCTTCATTTAATCCAAAATAGTTTTGAAATGACTTAATCATTTTAAATAGATTCTTTTTGTTATTTATCGGAAATATAGTCCGAAAAACTCTTTATTCGAGTTGTTCCAGAACCAGGATTTGCTCCAAGATCCTGTCTGCCGCCTTTATACATACCCCATTGTGCGGGTACTCTCATGGTTCCAGCAACTCTTTGTGGAGCTCTTTCTGGTGGCATATCGTCCATATCTGGATTACTTTTCTTGCGGTCTCTGGGTAACTCTGGGGTTAGCAGGTCCTCTTCAATCTTTCCGCCTAATATCACCCATACCTTCTTAGGATCCTTTCCTTCAGGGATCCCCTGTGCAAAACTATCAAAATCTTGAGCTAACCAAAACTCTCTCATTAGGGTTCCAGATACTCCATCGTCATCTCCCTCTGCTCCAGAGTTTCCACCAAATTCTGGTCTTTCGGTAGTAATTCGATTAATTTTAGAAATAGAACCTCTCCACTTCTCCATGGCAGCCCATCTAGGCATGTCCTTTTCTGTTGCATAGAGATTTACTACTGTGTTTGGGGCAAATTGAGTTTGACCTAGAGCTTCAACAAACTCGTATCCACTTCTAACTGGGGTAACCTCAGCTAAGTGTAATTCGACATTATCAAAATCTTCTAAATAGTAATCAAGTATTTCCATTGCAGCTTGACCAGTAATTCCAGCCATTTCTGTTTTAGAAACAAATACATGAACTTCGTCATTTTCTTCTGCAATTTTTGCAATTGCTTCATAGTGACCAGTGTGAGGTGGTTTAAATTTACCACTAAATATACCTATAGTTTTAATATCTAGTTTTGGAACTTGAGTACGACCAATTTTTCTGGTCTTCATTGTAATTTCGCTAAACTCATTCTCTAAACTTTTTGCAAGTTCCAGATTTTTACGGTCATCATCATAGAATGTAAAATGTCTGAATCCCTTTGCAATAAGCTTTCTGAAAGCTTCTTTCTTCTTTTCTGCAATAGATCCATCGAATCCAAATTCTGGATCGCTTACTGCATAAATTAATTTAGGGTGAATATCAATACCATGGGACAATAGGAATTCTCTGACTAATTTCTTATTATCTCTAGCTGTAATAATCCCGACAGCAGTCCCGGATTCATACGCAGTACGCAATATATTAAGTACCCATTCAACCAATCGACCAGCTTTTAAAATATTAGCATCATTAAATTGGTTATAGTCAACCTCGTGGTGAGGCTCCTTTTCGTATTCATTAAATTCTTGTGGAGTAAGATCAAAGGTCTTGCCAGTTAAGGCATCCTTAACTATAATCTTTGCATTAGTGACAACTAGTGTATCATCTAAGTCGAATATAATAATTGAATTATCTTTAGAAAATGCCATTTCGTTTACTCTTTGCACTGGCCTACTATTTTTTGTTATTTATTTGGCCAGTTATTCAATGTAAATATACTAATTCTGGACTAATAAAAGCAAAAAACGCAAAGCTTCGAGGCCTTGCGTTTTTCGATCAGGTTCTTCCAACTGGTAGATCTGTTTAAATTGTATCTTTTATCGATCTAACTGCAGATTCATATTCTTCAACCGTTATTCCAATTTCAGCAGCCTGTTGCTGTGGAGACATGGTTAAAGATCTTTTTTGATTTTCTGGGTTAGATAACCATTGTGAAACTTTTGCAATAACTAAATCTGCCTCTTCTGATTCATACATACCTTGATTACTTGACCAGCCAGATCCGCACTCCATTAAGCCATTTCTATAACAGCCAATTGCTTCTTTAACATAGTCATTGTACTCTATATCCGAATCATCATTATGGATTTCTAAAGCTTCGCTACAAAGTTTTTCACAAACTTCTTTTACCATTTCGCAAGTTGATTCATAACAAGCAGATTCATTATTCCAACCTTCGTTAACGGTCATACCATCATCAACCATTTCATACATACATTTTTCCATATATGCACAAGCTTCATTAATATAACCTTCAAATTGGTGTTCTGGATCTTCATCCGCTTCATACATTGAAGCATCTGAACAAGTAGATTCACAAATTGATTCAATTAAGTGGTGAGCAGCTTCAGATATCATCATTTTCTTACCATCATGGCAAGTATGACCTTCATTTCTTGGTCCAAACATTTCTGGCTCTTCGCCATCTCCCTCTTCTTCCCAATATTCAGCTTCACAGTGTTCTCCACAGTCTGAGCAAATATCGCCCATCATAACTGGAGCACCACAGCAATTTGAACTAGCACCATGCTCATAAGCATCGCGTGGATCCCATGATTCATTTACTTTTGCTGCATCATATACAGATTTTAACCAAGCTTCTAGTTCTGTATTATCACCAGAATTTAAGTTACTGTATTCTTTTTTAAAGGATCTAACAAAACTCTTGAAAGTTTTAGATTCCTTTGCTAAAATATCAATTTCTGACATTGCGCCTTCTTTGATAGCAGTAGTCTTTTTCTTATTAATAGCAGCAGTTTTAAATGCTTTGTAATCTTCAAAGTCATTATCACCGTCACCGTCTTTATCATATTTAGGATTGTATTTCTTCTTTTCAGTTAAGAAATCTGCAAATCTTAATACTTTATTTTCGGCAATTTGAGGTTCTTGGCCACAAGTTTCACAGTCTTCTGTTACTTCTGGATTTCTGCCAGTTTCTCCATCAAACTGCTCATCTTCTGAGTAGTAGTTCGGCTTCTTTAAGAAAGAAGGTAGGTCTTTATTAGAAAATTTTCCCATTTTAAATAGTTATTTCAGGGTTATTTATCTAGACCTGTCCTCTATACTTGACTCTTTTAGTCCATTGCCGTCCTCTGATGCAGTAATCTTGACATGACCATTATCCTTTAGTTTGCCATCTATCCAAAGTTCAGCTAGGAGGTCTTCGATATGATTTTGAACCATTCTTTTAATAGGACGCGCTCCATATTTCTCATCATAGCCATGCTCAATAATAAAATCTTTAGCAGATTGGTCTAATTCAAATGTATAACCATTTTCAAGTGATCTTGCTAACAAATCTTTAATTTCAATCTCTAAAATTTGACCAATTTCAGCTTTTTCTAGAGAATCAAAAATAATAATATCATCTACTCGGTTTAGGAACTCCGGTTGGAACTTATTTTTAAGAGCTTTGTCTAAAATACTCTTGGCAAGTGCCTTTTCCTTTTCAATATTATTTGCAGTAGCAAATCCAATACCAACCCCACGGTCTTGCATGTCCTTTACACCAACATTAGACGTCATAATAATAACTGTATTTCTAAAGTTGATTCTTCGGCCTCTTCCATCAACTGCATAACCTTCATCAAGGATTTGAAGTAGATTATTGAAAATATCTGGGTGGGCTTTTTCAATTTCGTCCAATAGAACTACTGAGTATGGCTTTCTGCGAACTTTTTCAGTTAATTGACCGCCTTCTTCATAACCAACATATCCCGGAGGCGCTCCCATCATTTTAGAAGCTGTAAATTTCTCTCCATATTCATTCATATCTACCCTAATAATATTTTCTTCAGAATCAAACATTTCTTGGGCTAGAGCTTTTGCTAATTCAGTCTTTCCAACTCCAGTTGGGCCTAAAAACATAAAGGTTCCAATTGGTTTTTTACGAGAGGCAATATTTGCGCGGCTACGTTTAATTGCTCTAGCTAATTTTTTAATTGCCTCTTCTTGACCAATAACCCTTTTAGTTAAGTCTGCTTCAAGCGATGCAATTTTCTCTAGATCCGTTTGGGTAAGCTTTGATACGGGAATTCCAGTCATGGTTGCAACAACCTCTGCAATTTTACGATCATCTACTTCAAGACGATTGTCTTTTAAGGTTTTTTCCCACTCAACTTTAGCTTCGTCAATTTTAGCAAGTTGATCTCGCTCGGCATCTCTTAGTTTTGCAGCGGCTTCATATTTTTGAGCCTCAACCGCACTGCGTTTATTTTTTGAAATTTCTCCAAGCTCTTCTTCCAATTCTCTAATCTTTTGTGGAACTACAATTCCATCAATATGGACATTTGCTCCAGCTTCGTCCAATAGGTCAATTGCTTTATCTGGAAAAAATCGTTCAGTTAAGTATCGATCTGCAAGTTTTACACAGGCATCGAGTGCAGATGCACTATAGTTTACAGAGTGGTGGTTTTCATAGTATTCTTTAATATTTTCAAGAATTTGACGAGTTTGATCCGGAGTCGATTGCTCAACCATTACTTGTTGGAATCGACGGTTTAGTGCTCCATCTTTTTCAATCGATTCTCTATACTCGTCTAGTGTAGTTGCACCAATACATTGAATTTCTCCACGAGAAAGCGCGGGTTTAAGAATATTTGCGGCATCTAAGGAACCGCTGGCTGAACCTGCTCCAACCATTGTATGAATTTCATCAATGAATAGAATAATATTTGGATTAGCGCTTACTTCATTGATAATTGCCTCCATTCGTTCTTCAAATTGACCACGATATTTAGTACCCGCAACAAGAGAACTAATTTCAAGAGCAATAATCTTTTTATCAAAGAGAACTCTAGGACAAGTCTTATCAACAATCATTTTTGCAATACCCTCAACAATTGCAGTTTTACCAACACCAGGTTCTCCAATAAGGATCGGGTTATTCTTTTTACGTCTAGATAGGATCTGACTGCATCTTTTAACTTCAGCGAGTCGACCAATTACTGGATCCATTTTGCCCTCTAGTGCAAGTTGAGTAAGGTCTTTTCCAAAATTATCTAGGACTGGGGTTCGCGCATCTCTTTTTGACATATATTATCGGTTTCTATTTGTATTTTTAAGCATTTTATTTTCTAAACTTGCAACAGCTTGTTCTAGTGTAGATTTGGAATTTTCCAACATTTTTCTCTCCATTTGTCGACGACGACTCTCAATCATTCTATCAAATCTGTCTATCAAATAGTCAAATACATTTTGAGAAATTGCAATCTCATAATAATATTGATGGTTTGATAAAATAAGAGTTTGATATTTAAGAATAATAAAGACCTGTGCATTTGGAGTTTGAACATATCGTGCACCGCTGGTTGGAGCAATTAATAAGGTATTTTTAGGATCTTTGAGCGAAACTTCAAGAGCCTTTATTGCTAAAGCTGCTCGATCATCAATTGCAATTCCAGGCCTTGAGCTATAGAATTTTTTTAGACGTTGTTTTACTAAGTATCTTTTAAATTTAAATGCAAGTCGATTTCTCATTCTTTTTATAAAGCCAGGGGTTTTGACAATAGTAGGAGGATTTAACAGTGAATTAAAGGCAGCATCGCTAAGAATCTCATATGACTCATAATTAGATCTAACTTCGTCTTCTTCGTGTTTAGGTTTTGCAGAAAAACTCTTTGGTGTCTTTTTAAAGACTAGATCAAGAGCTGATTGATTTCGCATTATAGAATAATTTTAGAGTCAGTATCGTCTTCAGCAGATTCCATTTTTTCAACTAATTGAGTAAATGCTTCATCCAGTCCAACCGCCATTAAGTCTAGCATATCCTCATCAGTCTTTAAGAGACCCATTACTTTTGCTTGACCCATTGCTTGCATCATTGCTTGAGCAGTTTCTTTTGCAAATTCTGTAATATCGCCTTTAGGCAATTTCTTTAATTTCGATTCCATAAGTTGTATTGTAAATTTTCTTGATTTTAGCTGCGAATTTTCTATCTAAGATAAGTTTAGATAGAGGAATACCATTTCGCTTACAGTATTCTCTTACAAATATTTTAAAAGTAGGTTGCTTTTCCATAATAATATTATACTAAATTTTAGTCCCACCAGCCTTTTAAACCGCTACCATCGAACCAGTTATTCCAAAGATCGCGATCATCTCGCATACCCTCTTTTCTGGCTTTCTTGAATATTGTATTAAACTTTTTATAGTCTTGGCCTTCTAGAATTGTAAATAACTCTTTCCACTCCTGCTCTTCAATTTGGCGAGCTCTATCATAAACTTTACGATTGTGTTTACGTTCAGATGGTGTATCTTTATCTACCAATTGAAAATATTCTGGTTTGTCTGGAACTGGTTCAAATTCCCAAGGATGATGAATGATTTCTCCTAATTCAGCTTCAGCCATTTCAATATAATTACTTTGATTGTAATTTCGGATGATCTCAATAGCTCTACGCATTTTAGCGACCTTCTTTAGTCTAGATTCATCAACTTCCATTCCGCGTTTTTCAAGATTATCTGCCATATGAGTCAATCCAATCTCCATAAACATTAAGGTACCATGATGATCCCACCAGTAGTGGTTACTTAGGGCTTTTCTAAAACGCCAAACATTTTTAATAAAACGGGAAATATCATAACGAAAGAATGCCCAACATTTATAGACACGACTTTCGTGCCAAACCAATCTCTTTAAGCTTTTTGTAAAGCTATCTGCAAATTTAATATCCATAACAGTCAATGTTTAGGATATTATACTTAATTTAGTTAACTTTGAACTTAAATCCGGTGATCTTTTCAATTTGGGCTACTGGAACTTCATTATTTTGCATACCGTCTGGTTTATCTGTGGTATTTGCAAAAAGATAAGCGTGCCATTCATTTTTAGATTTAATATAGATGACTTTCCAACAATGTGTAGGAACTGCTGTGCCTTTACCAATCGTCTTAGCAACTCCAATATTGCCACACCATACTTTAACTGAATCGGCAACTGCTGCAGTTTGACGAGTATAGGTCTCTAATGATTTCCAATCTCCAGCATTTAGTGAATGATATTGCGCTGACATATTTGAAAAATAGAAACATTCGTCCTGTACTAATTGAGTTTGGCAAAGATTATCTGCAGCTGGCATCATGTGACCTCTATCTGTACCTGAACCAACATAATCTGCAGCAATATTAGTTTCAATTGGAAGAAGCGGATCTGGTTTAAATGCGTCCTTTCTTTTAAGTGGAGCTGGGCAAGTTACCATTGATTTAGTAGTCCACCATTCAACAAGAACTGGGTACTTTAGGGATTTTGAAAAAACTGCTGTGTAGTTTGTATGCTTTAATCTAACTGTATCAGTAGTAGAAAATTTGGTTTGAGTCTGTGCTGATGCTACCACTGGTAACAAAAATAGCAAAATGTAAATTATACGTTTCATAGGAATATTTATTTCCCCGTTTTTGCTATTTGAATTAATATGCCGGCCGGGCCTGCTGCAATTGTATAAGTATTGAATCGATTGTCATGAATCCACCCATAGTCTTTAAATTTAAATAAGATACAGTCCCTGCCCTCAAACCAAACATGGATTGCATTTGTTGCATAGTCAATAGAAGGCTGTGAAATTACTCCAGCTTTCCAACTATTTCTAAATTCGGGTTCAAATTCTTCAGGTGATATTAGTATGTGCATTCAAGATTATTTAATCCCAAGCTTAATATATTTTTATTGTAGGATATTCTATAATTTCAACAAATCGCCTATCAACTTTAAATCTTCTTTCAAGAACTTCTTCTAATGCAGCCTCTTTAGTTTCTCCGCCATATGGATATGAAACAGATCCATATCCCATATCAATTACATATCTAAGATCTTTCCAGCCAAACCACGTTTTTTGCTGAACTGTGTATGAATTGTCACGTTTAACAAATCTAATTTTAATAGTTTTCATATTAATTACTTAATGGTGCTTTAATTGATGGATGAGATTTATAACCCTTTACTTTAAATGTAAAATCGGGATCAAGGGTATTAATAATTTCATCTAATTCTAATAGATGCCAATTTTCATTACCGGAATTTATTTCCAATTTAGGTAGAGGAAATGCTTCTCGGTCTTTGCCTCTTGGAATACCCCATTGATCGATTTCGGAATGTGATAAGGTGCTTGGATCTCCTCCATTATAGATTTCATTGAACATTTCTTGAGTAACCATCGCACGTCTTTCATCTAAACTGTATTTATGGCCAATTTGTTCGTTTGCTGCATTAATGTGATTTAAATAAAGATGAGTATCTCCAAGATTTCCGACCAATTGATCAGGTACCATATTTACCATCTTTGCAATAATCTCTAATAATAGGCCATATGAGGCAATATTAAAAGGTAAACCTAAAAATGTATCAACTGATCGCTGATTCCACATTAAGGAGATTGATCTTTGTGGAGTTGATTCATGAAAAGCCCTTTCTGTAATAGCAACATTTTCTAATTCAACATCAGTGTTTTCCATTACCCATTTAATTCTTTCAGCAATGGTTAATTCTTTAGTATAAACCTGAAAACCATAGTGACATGGAGGAAGAACCATGCTTTCGATTTCTCCAACATTCCAAGCACTAACCATTAATCTTCTACTATCTGGATTTGTTTTTAGTTCTGAGATTAGGTTTTGGATTTGGTCTATACCGTGTTTCTTATAAAATATTCCATGTCCTTTCAATCCCTCATCAGAAGAATTATCCACATTGACAAAGAAATCTTCATCAGCATAACCCCAATCTCTCCATTGCTTGCCATAGATTGGACCCAATTCTCCAAATTGTTTAGCGAATGCATCATCAGTTTTAATACGTTCAACGAATGCTGGCATTTCCATTGGAATATAATATTTTGAATGCTCTTTTGCTAATTGAGTTACATAGTTCTTGTAAGCATCACCATTCCAAATATTACAACCGTTTTGAACTAGGAATTGAATATTAGTATCTCCTCGAAGAAACCAAATTAATTCGGTTACCATAGTTTTCCATGCCATCTTTTTTGTAGTTAAAAGCGGAAACCCGTTCTTCATATTATGTCGAACTGTGTAACCAAAAATACTTAAGGTTCCAGTGCCAGTGCGGTCGCTCTTTTCAACTCCATGAGTTAAAATTGTTTTAAGTAAATCTGTGTATTGTGTATCTAGACTATTCATATTATTTAAATACTTTAATTTTAGCGTCAACTTCTGTTAATTCTGACCAGGTTCCAAGATAAGTTACAGCTCTAACCTTTCGATTATCGATCCACACATATTCTTGGTCGTCCTTGATTCTCGGCTTATCCATTACTAATCCATGATATTTAAAACCATTTTGATTTAGCCAATCTTCGGTAACTTTACGGTCTTTACTTTCACGAGCAGTAAAAAATGTAATAATATGACCTTCATCATACCATTTATTAATTATACTCAGTGAATCTGGAAATACATTTGCACTTGCAAAGAGATGAGAATCCTCATTCTTAATGTCATCACAAATAGTACCGTCTATATCAATTAAAAAAACCTTTGTCATTATAGTTTACCGTCGTATTTTGAAACAAGACCAATTACTCTAACTATTGTTATAGCAAACCCAGTTAACATCCATACATAGTGTCGAAAACCCCAATGCCATTCGGGATCATGATAGCCACCTCCACCATAATTACAACCAGTGTAGTGATATGTACCATTAATTTGTTCCCCGCTTCCTTGACATAGCCAATCTCCAAAAAATTCTCTTGCATTTTCTGGAACAAATGAAAATATCATAATGAATACACTAATTAAGAGAATATCAATAACTAGTTTTAAATTTTTACTCATGACTTCCAATTTTTTTAATTTGATAAGAATACCCCGAATCAGAGTTTACCTGAAATCGGCGTCTCATTTCTTCTGCTGCTTGTTCAGTTTCAAATTCCATTACCTCGCTAGTACTGTCCAATAATATAACTGGAAGATGTGAAGAAATGTCATTAGCCTTTACCATTTTTACAATTACGTAGCTCATATTTAAAATTTTATATCAATATTTATGTTGTTTGAAGTATCGCTCCAAAAATGGTAAGTATCGCCATCTTTAAATTTATCACGACCCTTTTCTAGTTCCTTTGCGAATTTCTTTGCAACCTCTTCATCCCTTTTTCTTATTTCTTCTTTAATTTCAGCATTAATTTGGTTAATTACGTCGTCTTCAAAATTAGCAGAAATTCCATGATCGGTTACTCTTAATTGCTTATCTGAATTTATAATAAACCACTCAAAACCAGTCGTACAGCCTGCTAAAAAAAGAAGTCGACTTTCGGGATCTTCTCCATATGAATCGACTAGTCTATCAAATATTCTATGTCCAATATCAATAACATCCATTACAAAATAGTTAAATTATCCCTTTTAGTGTTGTATCGTTGTCTGATTAATTTACCCAATTCCATATCGTTTGGAGTTTCATCAAGTATTTCAGTTGGAATTACCATAAAATTACCTTGTAAGCTATTCCAAAATATTTTGCTGGCTTCGGTTAAAGACTCTACATTTTTCATATATGTAACATTTCCAGTTTTATCAATTTCAATTAATTTTTCGCCACTATCATTAATATTAAAAAGATAAGTTTGTTGAACCAGTTTAAGTTCGCCGATTGGCTCTAGATTTTCGTGATTTTCCATATTAATATGTTTAGGATATTTTACTATGATCAATCACTAAAGTTTATTCATAAAAAAAGCTGCCAGTAATAGCAGCTTTTTCTGAGTTGGAGCTCTAGGTTCCAAAGGAATCCTATTATACTAAATCTTTAGACTCAATTAGTGTGTAAGTAAATGATTTACCATGAATTGCTGCGGCTTTACGGCAAATTACCATAAATGATTCAAAATCTGCAGCCTTTTTAAATACTTGACAACCTTCTGACCAGTTTTCAACATAAGTTGAATCTGCACCAGCTTTATGAATATTAATTCCAAAAATTCCTTCTTGAATCTTATTTTCATCGTATTCTAGGTCTTTATCAGCGTCACGATATACTTTTACTGGTTTTTGTTGTTTAAGGGCTTCATATTTACCTTGGTGTAAACCTAAAGTATGTGAACCTCTATATTGACCTTCAACTAGTCTAGCAACTCCAGCTGCATTATGATATTCCATAACACCCTTTTTGCCAGGATCGGTTGTTGCTGGCCAACTGTGAAATTTCCATTCGCCTCCTTCTTTGTAAGATACAGTAAGATGGTCGTCAAACGCATTTGTAACTTTTTGTCCAGTTGCAGAATTTCTAATACCAACTATATTGACATCAAAATCCTTTGCTCCCTCAAACCATGCATAACCTTTTGCTTTTACTGCAGCTTCAATTTGTTCTCTTGTATATGACATAACTTAATAATTTTTTATCTAAACCAGTTTTTTGGATTAGCCTTTTTTGCAGCCTTTTTTAATTCATTAGCGGCTTTATTTGCTAAATCTTCGGCCTCCTTTGCTGCCTTTTCTGCAGCGCGTTTAGTTTCTTCTGCGGCACGCTTTGCTTCATCTGCTGCAACCCTTGCTGCTTCATCTGCTACTCTCTTAGCCTCAGCTGCTTGTCTTTCAATTTCTCTAGCGGCCGCTGCTGCTTGCTCATCTGCAATACGTTTAGCCTCAGCTGCTTGTTTTCTAGCTTCTTCGGCTGCTGCCTTTGCAATACGATCAGCTTCTTCCATTGCTCTTTGAGCTTCAGCTGCGGCAAGCTCTGCAGCTTTCTTAGCTTCCTCAGCTGCGATTTCAGCTTGTCTGTGGGCCTCTTCTGCTGCTTCTTTAGCTTTTGCCTCAGCATCATTTGCAAGATCAATTGCTGGATTTAAGTCTAGATCAACATTAATATCGGCATCTAATCCTACTAATAGGGCAGCTTCTCCACTAATACCAATTGAAACTTCACCATCATTATAAGTTGCATGTGCTTCTCCTTCAACTCCTACTTGAACTCCGATACTTGCACCAACTTCAGCACTAGCATCAGCATTTCCAATTGGAGTATCAATTCCAGCTGAACCGCCTGCTTCAACTCCCGCTCCAGCTCCAGCCATTGCACCACCACCTACGTCAACTCCATGTTCTCCAACTGAGGCATGACCTTCAACTCCAGCGTGTGCTTCAGCATAGGCTCCAGCATGACCTTCAGCGTCTGCTCCAACTTTAACTTCTCCAAGTGGAGTGTCTAAGCCAGCTTCAGCATGAGCCTCTGCACTAGCTTCAACTTCTACTCTAGCATCAACACTAGCTCCAGCTTCAACTACTGCATCTGTTCCATTCCAACCTGCTTGAGCATGAGCTTCAGCGTTTGCCTCAGCGCTTGCATGTGCCTCAGCGTGAGCATCAGCTTCAGCTTCAATACTTACACCACCTGCAATTTCTTGACTAGCATGAGCTTCAGCATTTGCTTCTGCAGATACCTCAGCACTAACGTGAGCCTCAGCTCCAGCATAAGCCATTCCACCATCAATACCAGCTTGTGCGCTTGCGCTTGCTTCAGCGCATGCATCATAAGATGCATCAGCACTAGCGCCAACTTCTTCATTACCAGTTTGAGTAGATACTGAATCAGAAATTTCTACTGAAACTTCTGCCTCTACTTTAACTTCTTGATTGTTTTCCATTTTTTATATTATTTGTTTTTTAACTCTTGGATTGCATCTTCGACATATTTGTCCCGTTGATCTTGAAGATATTTTATTCTTTCAAGAAGCTCAGTTCGATCTTCCTCAGATGTTTTTTGAATATAGGCTTTTTGGTCTTCATATTGTTTTTGCCAATATGCAACCCGCTCTTCCATCAACTTGCCCTGATACCAAATAATTCCAACCATAAGTACAATCGTAAATGATTGTTCCTTTAACTTTGAAAAAAACGTATCAGTGAGCCCACCGATTGGATTTTGCTTTTCTGCCATTTTATTTTATCTTTTTCCTTCGTGAACTACCTTTAGTCCATCATTTCGGTCAATATACATGTATTCGCATGATACTAAACCGAATTGTTCAAAGTGATCTAAAACTTCATCTGCTGAAAATTCAGAACAAGAGTAAATATCAAATTGAAAAAATGCTGGGTTAGGTTTATCCCAAACGTGAATGGCAGCATGTGAAGTAGCTAAGGTAACTGTACCAGTAATACCTTCATTTCCAGGTTCGTCAACATAAACTGAGGTTGGACCTGCAACTACTACCATTCTAACCTTTTTAACTAGATCAGTTAACCACTGATTCAAAATAGCTTCATCTTTTGGTGGGTTTTGTAGGTGACCTCTGACCAAAAGATGAAGATGATTAGGAGTGAACATTTAAAAAATTCCTCGAAATTATTTTAATAGATTGTAATATTCGTTAAAGTGTTTAATACGATCATCAAGACCAATTGTTCCGCCATTTACTCTTTTAGTTACAGCAGTAACGGTTGCAGTATCTGCGCCTTTATCGCAAATTGACCAAAGTTTATTTGAATCAAAGAAGAATGCTGCTGAAGCCAAAGGATATTTAGTTGCAACTAGATCTGGATTAGCTACAGTATCTTCACCAATAAATTTAGCAAAGTTTGTATAATTTGATTTTCCAGTTAATTGAATATAACCACGACCACGGAATTTGTAACCATCCTTAGATGCTTCGTTACCATTACCCATACGATCTGCATAAACTCTTGATGCAATTTTCTCAGGTTGACGCGCATAAGACTCATTTAAGTTACCTGGAAAATATTTACCAAAGATTTTTTTAAGACCATCTGCTGAGTAATTAACATTTTCTGAAACGGCTTTAAAACCGCCACTTTCGTGACCACATTGTGCTAAGAAGTGAGCTAAACGTAATGGAGTTGTAATATTAAATTTAGCAGCAGTATCAGGGATTTGAGCAAGAACTGCATCAGGCACATGACCCTTAAGCGCAGCTAATTTAAAAGATGAAGCTGGGATTGCAACAGCTGGTGCTGCAGCAGCTGGCGCATCTGACTCACTAATTCCTAATTTTGCAAGTGTAGCAGGTCCAGCGATACCATCGGCAGTAAGACCATTTGCAGCTTGCCATGCTTTTAATTTGGCTTCTGTACCTGGACCAAATGATCCATCCGCACCAGCGCCTAATTTCTCTTGAAGTTTTTTAACCAAGTCTCCGGTAGAACCGACTTTAAGTACTGACATTGTTTTAAAATTTATTTTTTAAAGAATAATTCAAAGATAATTCCGATAAGAGCTGCAAAAATAATCCACATTGCTTTGTTAATACCGTCTTTCCACTTATTAACTTCATTAAGCACCTCGAATTTTTCGCGCATACTTTTTTCGTTTTCTTCTCTAAATTGAGTATTTTTGTTTACTCTAACGATAACTCCATTTTCTGGATCAAGTAAGAGTTTTTTAATTTGACTAATATCATCGTGCAATTTTTCATGAGATTCCTCAATTGCCTCAACCTTTTCCTGAATAATCTTTAGTTCACCGTTAGGCATATGCTTACGGATATGGTCCAGTGCACCAAGGATTTCGTCCATCATTTGGCTAACCTCTTCGTTATTGCTTTTTCGACGTCTGATAGGCTGATCTGACATTTACTACTCTTTCTAATTTTTTATTAAACAGTTGGTTCTTCTAACATTTGAAGACCCTCTTCGCCTTGTTCAGGTTCAACTGCAGGTTGTTCCATATGCGGCTCCATAGCTGGTTCAGCTTGAGGTAGCATTGGCTCTTCTGTTGGTTGTTCTTGAGCAATTGGCATTTCTGGTTGCATTTCGGGCTGTACTTGCGGCATTGCATCAACTTGCGGTTGATCGTTAGCTACAAATTCATCGAAACTCATGATACGATTGTCCATTATTTCAGTTTTATTTTTGTTATTTATACGCCAGGTAAAAAGAAAAAGGGCCGAATGGCCCTTTATAAAATTAGTTATTTATGTAGTCATAATCCCTGTTCACGACGTAATTGTGCTTCATCATGATCCATTTGGATTTTAGTCATTCTGTCCATTTCCTCATCGCTAATAGATTTCTTAAACACGATTCTAGGGTACCAATAACGATCATCGTCATAATCAAAGTCTGGATAAGATTGATCTCTATCTACTTCATATCCTTGATCTTCAACCCATTTTATCATGTCAGAAAATTCATCTGGATAGATATCACCTCTTTGTTGAATAGTAATTTGACCGCTAGTAGTATATGTAGTAGAGTAAGCTCTAACATTAAATTGATTAGCGAAATCTTGACCCAACTGCTCTTCCGTATATTCTCCATACGATTCGTTAACATATTGGCTAAATGGTTTGATATGCTTATGCATTAGTTTTTCTATTAATTTTTATTATTTATCTAAAATAAAAAAAGAGAACTTTATGTTCTCTTTTTGCGGAGGCGGTAGGATTCGAACCTACGGTACCTTGCAGTACAACAGTTTTCAAGACTGCCGCGATCGACCACTCTGCCACGCCTCCAATTTATTAATATTTACCTTTAGTTACTATCATTTCATGCATCCTATGAAGATCTGTGTTATCGTAGATTAGGATCTTTTCATCTCCTACTCTGCCAACTGCTCTTAGCCCACAGCCCTCACAAATAATTCCATCTTGATAGTGTTCATCCATTAAGCTACCAAATATTTGATCTGTATCAATATCTGGTGGAAATTCGTTTCCCCACATTTCGGGAGCGCACTTATCACAAAAGTCTGCCATAGTTTAAAATTTACCCCATCCACTGCGGTGACGATTTTCTTCAGCTATTCTAAAGCCTACTAAAATCTCTTTGCAGATTTTTTTAATCTTATTAATTATACTTTTCATAGTAAGTGTGGTTTTGCTTCTGCTTGACCGGCATTAGTTATTTGTACCCATTTTGGATGAAATTTTGCAAGTGAATCTGCTCCAGCATAGGATAATGCTGATTTAACTCCATCAATAAGGCCTTCTACAATAAATTTAACGCCACCTTTATATGGAACGACAGTTGATTCGCCTTCAACATTACGTTGAGCTTGGCCGTGTACAGTTTTTGTTTCAAGCGAAGCAGCTCCACGATATCTTTTCCAAAGACCTCCTCTATTTTCAACAATTTGTCCAGGACTCTCTTGAGTTCCAGCTAGAAGAGATCCTAACATTACTGAGCTTGCTCCTAATGCTAAGGCTTTTGCAATATCACCACTTGTTTTAATTCCGCCGTCTGCCATTACTGGCGTCTTTGCAACTGCGACTATATCATTAATAAAAGTTACATTTGGAATGCCGAACCCGGTCTTAACTCGTGTTGTGCAAAGTGAACCGCCGCCGATTCCAACACGTAAGCCATCTGCTCCCCATTCTTCTAGATCCTGTGCAGCTTCTGCAGTTGCAATATTTCCTGCAATAATATCAACGTAGTCTGGTAAATTTTCTTTACACCACTTAATCATTGTTTTTACATTTACATGGTGACCATGTGCAACATCGATTAGGATAATATTTGCCCCAGCTTCAACTAGAGCCATAGCACGATTCATATCACTTGCCATTACTCCAATTGCGGCCATAATTGGGATCTGCTTAATTTCAGAATGCCAATCATCATACATAATTCCCCAATCTTCATATGGTCCGCCAAAACCATCTCCATAAATTCTATATCGAAGATTTGCGACCTGTTTAGCTTGTTCTTCAATTGTCATAAAGCGATGAATACAGCCAACTCCACCTAGTAGAAACATTCTGAATGCCATCTCTTCTTCACAAACAGTATCCATAGGAGATGCAACAAGCGGTCTTAGCAAACCATAACGGCGGCTTACTAGTGTAGTGAGTTTAATATTTTGACGACTTGATACTTCAGAATAAGCTGGTACCAATTGAATGTCATCGTATGTAAGTGCAATATTAGTCATTGTCAATAAAAGTTAAAGTGTTAGTTGTAGGGTCCCAATCAAATGTAATAGGTTTGTTTACATATGAATATCTTTCATTTAAAACGGATGCATTAAACCAATGGGTTTGTCCATCAAATTTGTAACCATGTCCACCATGAATATGACCGCATACATGGATTTTAGGACGAGCTACTGTATCAATATGATTTCGCAAAAGAGGACATCCCAAGTTCGGTTCATTATATGGCGGGCCGCTTGTATCTAAGTGACCTTGTGCAGGACCGTGTGTAACCAAAATATCTGTGTCATGTGGAATTGCTGCCCATTTTGCGGCAAGTTCTTCACCTTGACGTGGAAGATTAAATGCCCAATTATGAAATTCAGGTTGCCACGGACTACCATAGATTTTAGCAGTTTTTACATTAGCATCATGCGGATCAGCATCACCAACTATAATCCAATCATCTTGAAGATAGTCAATATTTTTATATGAATTAACAATTTCTAGTGAACGTTCTTCTGCATCCTCAAACATTCGATCATGATTACCTGCAATAAACACTTTATGGTCGTACTGTTTTAAATCATTAAACCACTTACAGAAGTCAGTAATATCGTCTGCACGATAACCTGAATTCATAAGATCTCCTGCATGGATAAGTAAATCTCCACCTGGCAAATCTTGTGTTATTTCTCTGTGTTTAGTGTGTGTATCACTAATTAATGTTATTCTCATTACAGTTTTATCTTTTTACTTAATCTTATTATACAAAAAAAGAGTAGTGATTAGCTACTCTTTCTTATATCCTTTATGTTAATTTAGTTATCCTAATTCATAAAATTTTTCAAGAGCAGCTTGGACTCTATCCGATATTGATGGATCTGCCTGTTCAGCAATATCTGCAATTAGTGCAATACCCGTTACAACGTTATCATAACCTGGAAGATATGTGACATTCTTGTCCTTTTTATACATACTTAGAATCTCAATTAGGGTATCTTCAATGAAATTTGCAATTGCCTCTGCATTAACATTCATTGGATCTTCTCCATCTGGAGAAATAATTTCGGCATATTGTCTAACCTTCTCGCCAATCTCTGCAATTTGTTCAGCATGGGACTTATTATCATGATAGACATCTTTCTTTTTAGTTTTAGTAACAAGGTCCTTTGGAACTCTAACAATCTTTTTACTAGAATCTAATAATTCAATTTTGATAAAATCCTCATCCATATCAATTACTTGACCAGGGCCTCTATAACTAGTTACATAATCGCCAGGCTCAATTTCAGGATTGTCTTCATTTTTCTGAAATTCAGCTTCAGGATCTTGCATAAATTTATCAAGATCAAAATTTTCGTATAGCTTAATATATTTCATTGTACTTAATAATTAGTTCTCCAAGAACTTCAATTTTTCCAACTAACTTTTGAAAGTCAGTTTGCTTGATTTTTAAAGTATCTTTAGTTGAAGTAAGTTCATCAACTAGAGTATTGTACTCTTTTATTGCAGAATCGCGGTCTTCAACTGTCCAACCTTTCTTTGCCTTTTTATAATAGGGTAGTTTAACAATAAAGTGATTATAGGTTAGCATTGCATTACCACCGCGTTCCTTTGCATTTTCTGCAATTTTAGTTGCTCCCATTAATCGGGACTCATCGAATTCAACAAAAATCTTTTTTTGATCCTTTTGAAGTTTTCCTTCATTGACAAATTCTCCGAACTGTTTAACTTGATTCTTCATAAGGTTATTTATCTAAAACTAAAAAGGACTGAATTACTTCAGTCCTGTTGTACAAGAGGAAGGACTTGCACCTTCACGGTTTAGTTACCTATCAACCAACCTCTGGGCGAGGTCACGTCTATCTATCGACATGTGGCCACATGTGTCGTTTCCGCCACTCTTGTATTGAGTACCCCCTGAGAGACTCGAACTCTCAAACCTTGCGGCACTAGATCCTAAGTCTAGCGTGTCTACCAATTCCACCAAAGGGGCAGGTGTTATTTCTTATACTTTACAATTTTAATTTGAACAGTGTCACCTACTCGCATTGCTCGCCTAGAAGTATAGGTTGTTCCACAGTCAGTAGTTACTCTCCATTCTGGATCTATTTGCAGTGTGTGCTTTTCTCCAATTTGGAAATATTCAACTTCAGTTACAATGCAATCCTTTTCAATAACTTCAGCGACCTTAGGTGATTCACAGCCAAGCGCAGCTAAAGTAAAAAATGTTCCAATTATAAAATATACTTTTTTCATATTTAAATTTTGTGGTAGTCCCGCCAAGAATCGAACTTGGATCCACTGCTTAGAAGGCAGTTGTTCTATCCGTTGAACTACAGGACCATGCGTGTGTTAAGATTTATCCAAGTCCCTCCACAGTTTATCACTGTATAAATTGACCAAGATAAAAAGGGTCCACCATCTAATATCAATTATGTCTAGCATGGTTTTATCAAATGCTGCAATTGCCAAAACTACCATAAGTAGTAAGTTAATTACAATCTGTGCCCAAATCAAAAATTTACTCATCTTTTCCATAATTATATTATACCTATTTTTTAGTCGGGATGGCAAGATTCGAACTTGCGACCTCCTGCTCCCAAAGCAGGCGCGATAACCGAGCTACGCTACATCCCGAGTAACTAAGACTATTATACTAATTAGCTAGTAATTAAGTCATTCCCTTTTTGTGACTTTGAACCTGTCAATCCTAATTTTTTATCAAGTCTTGAATCAGTGTAGGATTTGCACTCTAATTCGACTCTTCTTATTTCCATTTCCAGATCACCTCTCCATACTTGGAGTTCATGTAAATAGTCTCTACGAGTTTCCTCGAGATCTTTATTGAGATTTCTAATATCTCTTTCTTGCTTAGTAACCTTAAGCAAACCAATAACAACTACTACTGCAAATGCAACAGCAATCATCGTTAGCATACCTAAAGCGAATGAAGTTATTTCCATTGTTTTAAGATTTTTTTAGGTCTTAGTTACAATGGTCTTGTACTAACAAAAAAGAAATGGATTAATCGAGATGGAAATAGATCTCAGCCAGTGGATAAAGTTTTTCACTGGGGCTTTTAACTGATACTTGCGGTCGATAAACTCTTGTGTTGGTTTTTCTATGGGTCTTTGCCATCCAAATGGTTACAAATTCTTTGACCGTATCTTCTACCTCTTCACCTCTAGAATTTACCATAGTAAAGCGTTTGCCGATGTAAGTATCGTCAATGGTAACTGGTGATTTTAGTAGGGTAGACATATTAGCAGTTGTTAATTTTAGTTATTTAACAACGCTTCACCCACAAGTTTTTAAAAATGTGATATTTTTTTAAAAATAACACTAAATTAATCTTGAAGTCTTCCTGCTCCTTTATAAGCTGCTCTATATCGGGGTTCCATTAGCGAACTTACTTTTACTCCCTCTGCCCTATTTGCAGCATGTACAAACATAGTTTCTCCAATATAGGTTCCACAGTGCCAACCCGATGGGGACTGACTACTTCTAAAAAATACAAGGTCCCCAATTTCAAGACTGTCCTTTTTAATACGGATTGTTTGGTTCCACTGTTTATAACAAACGCCCTCTAGTTTAATTTCATAAACATCTTGATAGAGTCTTTTATTAAATTGGGAACAGTCAATTCCTGCTTCAGTACTACCTCCAAGTTTATATGGCTTTCCTATCCAATGAATAATAAAATTGTTAAGAATTGAGTCCTTTGTAAATGGCGGAACTTCAACTAGATCTTGACTAAATGAAAACTTTGTGATAAATGAGATCCCTATCACAATTAATAATTTGTACATAATTTAATTTTAATGAGGCAGATCCAGTGCAAGCGCTTGCATAAAATCTGGATTAGCCTTAATTTCGCTAATAGCATCCACTAATTCGTTTTTAGACATTCCGAATAGTGAGCATCTTTCCTTGATGCATTTTTCTTCTTTGGTTCCATAATTTTCCCAGACATCATAAAAATATCCAAGTGCATGGTCCCAACCATATACAATAGTATTTCCACTATCTAGTTTTTTAGTGTATCTACTCATTGTCTCTTTGATTTAATTGCACTAAGAATAATCTCAGCAATTCTATTTAAGCGCCATTCACTTTTTTGTTCTTTAATAGTCAAAGGTTCAGTATTATTGTGAACATTTACTTGACTTGCATATTGATACCTAAATGCATCAAAATAGATTTGATGTAGATTAGTTGGAATATTACTAAAATCTGCAGTACACTCAATCGGTAAATTGGTTCCGCTGCCTGCGATAGTAATACTACTCTTAATAGTAACTTTGCCTGACCCTTTCATAGTCAAGTGACTTGAATCAGTGTTAATTGTTAGTGTGCTCATAATCTGATACTTTAAGACCCCATTGCATATCTACCCAGCTCATATCAATCTCAGCTTGCTTTCGGGTTCTGTGTTTATTATTCTTTTGTAAAACTTCAACTCCCCACTCTACCCATTGATTACGCTGTTCCATTGTCATAGTCCAATCCCAAAACCAATTGTCCTTACGCTCAACGATATCTTCATACTTCACATCATGACCAGCGATCTCAAACATTTTATCAATGAGAATTTTAGCCATTTCTTCAGGAGATTTTTTCTTTGCCATTTTCGTAGATTTTACTTTGTTTGTTGAATTTACATAAGCGGAAGGTGACGGTAGGTTACTGTACTCACACCATAAATTCTCTGAACTATTTGCATTTAACATTTATAAAGATTGAATTTTAGATAGAGTTTGGGTTACGGCAGCTTCACTTAAGTAACCTAATACATCATTAGTAATTGGAGTATCATACGTAATATCCCCATCCTTTCCAAATACTGCTAATTCGTATAGACCTTTAGATCCACCATATGAATATGGGGTTTTAACAATACTTGCTCCAAACCCATTATCAAATTTAATAATGGCCTGTACTCCACCCATTCCATTTGGATGATCTTTAAATTCTAAATCTTCAAAAGTTTTCATTTGCTAAAATTAAAAGGTTTACCATCTACATTAACTGATACGATTTCTGAATAATTAAATAGGCTTTGAACATATGCTCTAGGATTTTTAATTTTATCATACACCAGCGTCTTGCCATCCTTAAATGTAATAGAAACCTCTGACCCGCCAGGAGTTAAGCTTAAATTATTTTTCCTAAATTGATCACTAACGTGAATAGTTCTGCTTGCTGCCATATATTTTTTGATATTTGCTTGATTCATACAATTTTATTTTAATTACCACATCCACAATCTGCATCCTCAGAAAGAGGACCTTCAATTGGAGATTCTGGTGCTTTATAAAATTCTTGATTACGCTCCCATAATTCGTCCATTGTAATATCGGTTTGACCCTCTTCATCAATAAAACGTAGAGTCCACCCACCTTCGCCATACTTTTGATTGAGTTCATCAATTCTTTCGGGACGACCTTCAACCAAATCTCCTTTGGCAAAAGTATAATTTGAGCAAACATGCGAATATAGAACTTCGCCCTCCTCTGTTACAACTAAGAATTGGGCGTCTTCTATCTGTCTAATACCTGGATAAATGTATAAATTCATATAATTAAATTGAATGTGTAATTCCCCAAATAACTCCGACTAACCATAGCGCAATAAGTGCAGCTACAATAACGTCTTTACTTGTAAATTTGTTCTTCATGATACTAATATACCTAATTATTTTTGTTAATGGCTGTCTCCCACTTCCCAGTTCTCAGCATAGATCAAGTAATCTGGATTGATTACTTTTGCAACTTTATGACGATCGCCAGTATGGTGTTTAACTACAACGCCTTCGTGAGGAACTTTAGTACCATGGATAAAATTATCAAAGACATACATATCTTGAATTTCCTTATTCCACTCTCCAACATACAACACATCAACATAAGGTAAGTTCATTTCAATTCCAACGAAATTAAAAGACTCGTCAGTTGAACAGTATTTTCCATTGATTTCCAGGTCAAATCCTGCAAATTCAATTTCCTTTAGTCCGTAATCATAATTCTTTTGAATACCCGCTCCATAAATCTCTCCATATAAAACTACTCCTATACCAATACCGTCTGGGAATCTCTCGGTGTCCTTGACAAACTTCCATAACACTTCCTTAATGTTATATTTATCGGCAATTTCATACCACACATTTCTATCATAGAACCCTTGGGAATCACTTCCCTTTTCTACATTATGGGAACCTACTACAAATTCATAATCAACCCATTTGGCACCAAACAATTTCTTTACCTTATCAAATAGGGAAAGTTTGTTTTTCTTTACAATGCCATATCGAGCATTGGTTCCATGGATCTTACGAGAAATCTCAACCCAATCTTCTTCAGTAAAAAGATCTGGTACATTCTTTGCATTTGGAAATTTATAGTAGATATGAAAGTTTGGATTTTCAGAATATCTAATTTTTTTACCACTAGCCAATTGAACTTGCTTAACTGGAGGTTCATATTTCCAAATATCCATTGCATACATCATGTCCTTACCTTCATAGTAATTTTCCATGAATGGAATATGTTTCAATGGAATAATTAAGCATTCTGAGTATACACCTCTCAACTTAATGGTACGCACTCTTCCACCTTTTCTAAGGTAATTTGTTACATTGAGCGAGTCAGACAAGTCTTTTGGAATAACTGCATCGGTAGTAGCAACTACAATTAGATCACCTTCCGCATACTGGCCCTTTTGTACAATGCAGTTCCATCCACCTACTACGGCTAATTCAATTTTATCAGCTCCTTCGATCGGCTTAATTTCTTTAATTGTTGCTACATAGCAAACACTATTTTGATTTTCCATTTTTTAATTTTTTACAATAGGTTTTTAATGTTACTAACTCATCTTTCTCATTATAAATCTTAATATCCTCTTGGTTTATGAAATTTCTAAGGCTTCTATGCCTAGCACCCAATCCCATTTTTATATGACCAGGATGCGAATCCACAAATGCGCCGTCTAACATATTCCAATATACCGTTGATGTCCAAGCGGTCCTCATTTCAATACCATTAAATAGCTCAACGGTATCGCCTGGATAAATTTTATTACCAAATGAATCATTACAAATTAACTTTCTCATAACTTGACTTCGAATCGGTTTTTCATTTGTTCAAGCTTTTCTTCTGGTACTCCATGTAGGTTTACTCCACCATGGCGATTTTCAACAATTAAAGACTGAACTTGATAGTCATGCTGCTTTGCTAATTCATAATACTTTTCCATTTCCCATTCTTGGGTAAATGTATTTGATACTACAATAACAGGCTCGCCTCTTCGCATAGCCATCCAAACCATATCTTTACACCATTCATGAGCCTCCTTTAATTTAGTAGCATCAAATTCATAGCCATTTCCTCTCATAAAGAACATATCTGCTTCATAGTGTTCTCTAGTTTTAAATAGACTGGCTGCTGTACTTTTTCCTGATCCAGGAAGACCTCTTAACAGTATTAAGTTTTTCATATTTTTATTTAAAAAAACCAGCTACATTATGCAGCTGGTCACTATGTTACATTAATATTATACCCAACTTACTTGATTCCAATCATTGGTGTAGATTTATCGCCTAACATAGTTTCAGGCAATCTACCGTTCCATTTCTCAATCCACTGTTGTTGGATAAGCATTGGAGTTAGTGTACGCTGCTTTAATTGGTTTGCCTCTGCTTCAGCCTTTGCTTGAGTTAACATTGCTCGAGCATTACCATCGGCTGTCGCAACTTTAATTTTAGCCTGTGCCTCTGCTGTTTTAACTTCATTCTCGGCTCTTAATGCAGCTTGTACTGCATTATTTTTTGCCTCAATTGATTTCTTAAATGTTTCAGGATAGATTAGATTTGATGTAAACTGATTAATAATAAAGCCTTCCTTAAGTAACTGGCTTTCTAGCAATCTGCGCACTTCTACTTCAAATACTGCGCGATTAGAAATTAATTCGTCTGCTGTATATTTGTTAGTCGCTAAACGGAACGCATCATATACGGCAGTCTTTAAGAAGCCTTCTTCAATTTCAGGTAGGCTTCTGCGATATTTAGCAAAGATTGCGGGTACTTTTTCTCGCTGAACTGAATAGTTCATAATAGGAGAAACTTGGAATTCACTACCATCTTTAGAATTGACTACAAATGAATTGTCAATGTCCTCAGTTTTCTTGTATTCTTTGTGCTGAATAAAGGTTGGAAATTCATAAATTTTTGTGGAGATTGGATTATAGAATACCCAGCCAGTACACTCAGTTACATCATCAACTCCTTTTCCAGTTCCATACAAATTAACTTTTACTCCAACATGTCCAGCGTCAATACGTTCACATGATTGAAACAATACGATTAGTGCAATAAATGCAACAATTCCGATTACAATTTTTCTTACCATTTTTTTAATTTTTAGTTGTTTATTTAATTTTTCTTGTTCTTCGCGTTCTCTTTCGAGTTCCCAATAGCTTTTTTCTGCCATGTTAGTTTTTGTTTTTGTTAGTAAATTCTTTGGCTCCCTTATGTTCATTAATCATATGTATAATTAATGCTATAATAAAAGCCCCAGTTATAATGAATAATCCCAATCCACCTATAAATGATAAGGTATCTGCTCTATTCATTAATGTAAATGCAAACTCAATTGTTGAGACTGCTCCGACTGCCACTAAAAAATATAGTATGACTAGTCCTAATGTTGATGCTATCTTCATATTTGTTTTGTTAAAAATTAGTGGTCCATACAGGACTCGAACCTGTGACCTTCTCGTTATGAGCGAGCTGCTCTAACCAACTGAGCTAAAGGACCTTAAAGTGTATAGTAATCTTTGAGGCTCTCTTTTAATTCAACGGTTCCATCTGGTAAAAACTTAACAACAGCTTCTTCAATCTTTGGGCTGTCCTCATTTTCAAATCGACCATCCATTTCATAAAGTACATAGACAGTTTTTCCAGTTCCTACTGCTAAATTAATTAAATCTTCTTTACTAAGGGTAACATCAATATCTCCCCACCAAATCTTTCCCTCGTCAGTGCACACATTAGCATTAAAAATTGACAAGTTATCTGGGTATTGCTCACGATAACCGCTTTTGCTTGCTGAGATCATTCGACCTGGCCAGCCTAATTTGTATAGTAAATCTTCCATTCCTATTTTGGTTTAAAATTAATATACTAAAAAGAAGTGAGTTAGAGCCTCTCTGTTCTGATTTTAGTCTAAAGATTCGCCACAGCTAGGGCAAAACTTCCAACTAGATTTTTTGATACGCGAGCCGCATCCACCGCAGTAGTTACGTATTTCAGTAACTTCAACAGGTTTTTTAGAAAGTGGTAGGAGTTTTATAATTACGGTTTCATTAACCCACCAATTATAAGATCCATTGTCTTCAGAGAATTTTTGTTTTGAGTTAGAACCCTTTTCAATTCTGCCAGTTTCAATTGAGCCAGCTACTGGCATTGAAACATTATTAACAGTAGTTCCACCATAACTTAAACTTCCGCCGCTGCTTGAGCTCGTATAACTAATATTTGATCCAAGCTGACTTGTTCCAGTCGTGGTAAAGAAAGTATTTGGGTTAATTGTAGTAGTGTGTGATCCATTCCAATTATTTGAATTAATTGTCATTGAATTACCATACCAGTAATTTCCTCTTAAGTTTTGCTCATAAAAGAATTCAACCTTAACTTCTCCATTTTTAGCAATAGCTTCTTTGGATTCTTTAGAGTCTTCAACTTCATAAGTTTCAAACTTAAATTTTTTAGCAACATCAAGATAACGCTCAAGATAAATTCTTTGGCCTGGATTAACTACCAAACCTGCTTGAGAAATTTCTCTACCGTTAATTGAAATTTTTGCTAAGACTTTGAATTGGTGAGGATTGAAAATTTCCAATTCAAATTGTTGTCCGTCTTTTAAGTAGACTGAATTTTCGTATTGTTTAATACGATTTTTGTTGCTGGTGATATTCACCGAACACTTCTTTTGTTCTTGTAGTGTATACATTTTAGATTTATATTTTTTGCTTACCTCTTCATGACCGTGGGATCATTCAAGGGCTCTTAACCCGAGGCGAACAAGGAGAGGCTCTAATTCTCTCTTCTTCAGTATTATTTACTTCTTATTCTTAAAAAGTTTTACAGTTCTAATTATCTGTGCACAGGTTTCTACGATAGCAAGGCAAAGCGAAACCCTGATTGCCCAGTCAATAGACCAATGCGTATTTTCCAAATGACCCAGTGCAATTGAACATAGGGTTACGAGTGAAATTGGAAAAATAAAATTAACCGTAATCATCACATAAAATATGATGTTTAAGAATGAGTGAAGTTTTGTTTTAGCAGTTTCTTTCATTAGAATAGTATTTTAATAGTAAAACCAATTATTAGTAATAGCAGTGCTGCAACTGCAATTGTTGCAAGTTTTTCGCTTGCTTCAACTTGTTCTTTACTACGACCTTGGTGATCATTTGGATTCCAGTTTTCCATGTGGCTTTTAGTTTATTTAACTATGCGCCTTGCATAATCATTCACTAGTGGCCTTCCTGTATTATAGCAGCCTAAAGCAACTGCCCAACTATCGTATCTTCTATACAAATATGCCAAAAGTTTCATTGAAATTTGGACATTTAGCTCAAGATTATTTAGTAATTGTTTCTTGGTTACCGGATCGTCCCAAATAAAATTTGCAGTTGGGACCTGGATCTGCATTGCACCATATGCGGCGGCAGATGAAGTTAGTTTTGGATTATATGTCCAGTGAAATGGGCCCTTATATCCAGTTTCTTCTCGGGCTACACCCATTGCAATGTGGAATGGCACACCGTATTCTTCAGAATACTTCTCTAGATAATAATAAAGAGCTAAACTTGGCGGTGACTTCTCATCGATTGTTCCGCTGTTTAGCTCTTTAGGTTTTTCGGTGTGTAATAGTCTCCAAAGGAAACCGAATGCCAAGATTCCAGCCAATACAATGAGAGTTTTAAATGATCTTACTCCCATGATTTTAGGTTTAGTGGCCAGTTGCGTTTACATATGCCTTTTGTGCATATATGTTAAAAATGACACGTCCAATTGAATCGGAATAGATTGTATAAACCCCAGTCTTTCTATCGATAATCAACAAATCTTCATTTTCATTGACTGCAATTGAAGTGGTTTGTAGAGTTTTAGCTTCTCTCCAAGCTTCGCCTTTGACTTTATTTAAGGCTAGTTCGTAATAGTAACCAATACAGAATCCTGCGATTAGTGCACTGGCTAAAACTGCAACTGTCCCAATTCTCTTAAGTAGAGAAGTTGCTTTTTCAATTAGTTGTTGGGCGAAGTTTTTTTGATTTTCCATTTTTTCTTTCTTTAGGTTTATCTTTAGATAATATACCTAAGTAATGGTCACGTTGGTCTTTATACAGTTCTCTAGCCTCTGCCAATAGAACTGGATAGGACTTATCGATATCTGGAAAATCCCTATCTAAATCTTCAAGAATTCTACCTAAGATTTGGAGTCTAACTACAGCGTAATTTAAATTGTGTTTTAGTCCCCAAATATGTAAAACATTATTAAACTTTTGTTTAGCTAGCTCAATTGGTTCATGGTGAATCCATGCCTCCATTTCTGGATCTAGATGAGTAACATTAATTTTTGCACCAGGAATCCAATCAGACTTAAGATAGGTTTCAATATCAATTCCTCTAGCTTTAGCTAAATTTGCCAGTAAATATTGCTCTACAAAAATCTGATCGCCTGCTCCAATAATAGGTTCCCACTTATAACTGTTTTCTACAATTTGATCAACATGATACATCCATTCATGAATAAATTCGCTAACTCCATTACAATATAGGATTGCAGTATTAACTGCTCTAGGCGACCACTTATCAACTGGACTCTCTAATTCTGCAATTTTGTATAGATCTGGCCCATCGACATATCCTACATCTGGATATTTGGTAGAATTTGTTATTTCTCCATGAAATGTTAAGATCTTTGCATCAGTATTAAAAAAATCCCTAGACTTAATATAGAGATCTGTATCAATCATACAAAATCTGTTAAAGTCAAGTGAAACATGTTTTGCAATCATCATTTTAGGGTATGCCCAAAATCGAGGACTGCCATTCATCAATACTTGTTCATGATGAATTGTATCAACAAAAGAATAGGCATTGTGTAAACCATAATGGAATAACTGTGACTCACGCTCTGGACTAATGTATAACCCAATTGGTCCAAAGTTTTTTCTCCAATAGAGAGCAGAAGTTAGTTGACATAATAGATCAACTGATTTAAACATTCCTTCATCTATATCGCTTGAATAGAATGCATGTATTCCTAGTATAGGTTCACTCATACAATAATTAAGCTAACAGCTCGTTAATTTTTTCAATAATATCTGCTTGTGCCTTTACACCAACTGTTTGATGTACAGTTTCGCTATCTTTTAAATAGACTAGAGCAGGGATTGATCTAATACCATGAAGTGCAGCCGTATCAGGATCTTCATCTGCATTTACTTTAGTAATTTCAACTAAATCATTTTCATTAAAGTGTTCAGCAACCTTTTCCATAACTGGGCCAAATGTTCTACAAGGTCCACACCATGGTGCTGAAAAATAAAGTACGTTTACCATTTCTTTTTATTTTATTTTACTCTTAAAACCTGTTTAGATTTTTCTTCAATCCATTCAAGCTTTCTATATTTAAAATCCTTCCACTCTTCAAAGTCATCTAACATATCAATAACTTCAGTTGGAACTAGGACAAATCCATCTGGCGCAATACCAGCAAATTTATAATAATTTGTGTCCTTTAATTTTTCTTTAACCAGTGGATTTTCAAATGGTTCATCATATAAACCTGCTTCTTGATCCAATTTCATCATTTCAGCAAGGAGTTTTCCTCGCTCTTCTCTAGTAAGATCCTCTGACATTTAGTTGAGGTTATTTTTGGTACCGACGGCCGGAGTCGAACCGGCACGGGCGTTACTGCCCAAGAGATTTTAAGTCTCTCATGTCTACCTATTTCATCACGTCGGCATAACTAGATTATTATACTAAGATAATTAACTGGGTTATCTTTCGCAGATAAATATTTATAGAAATAACTCAATTATTAATGGGACAAAATATTAAAGACTTTAAGTCGTGGAAGAGACTAAATGAAGATTCATTCTTAGGTTGGATTGGTGATCTTGCAACTTCAGCATTTACTGGAAAACCTGTAACCACTACGCCAGATTCAGTAACCTCAATTGCGGAACCTGGATCAGCTGCGGCAACCGTTATAGATAAGACTGCTTCTGCATTAGGTATTAAGACTGATACAAAGTCTAGTGAAAAAGAAAAGGAGACAGATTCCTCGGCTAAGACCTCTACTAAATTTAAAAAGTTTGATAAAGAAATTCCAGCTGAAAACGTTTCTGCGCTTGAAGCAGCAATGGACAGACACGGAATTACTAATGAATTTGCAAGAAAAGCAATTCTAGGTGTAGTATCAAAAGAAAGTTCCCACTTAACCCCAGAAGGAGATTATAGTAATACTTCAAATTCAAGAATTAGAGAGGTATATGGTGCAAGAGTTGCAGATCTTTCTGATAGCGAACTTACTGCACTAAAAAATAACCCTACTAAATTTTGGGATAGAGTATATGGAGTAGATGATCCAACCGGTAGAGGTGCAAAATATGGAAATACTCAACCTGGAGATGGAGAAAGATATAGAGGTCGTGGATTTAACCAAATAACTTTTAAGAGTAACTATAAAAAACTGCAAGACCTATTTGATAAAACGGGTAAACTTAAAACTGCAAATGAAATTAATATTGTTGAAGAACCTGAACTATTGGAAGAGCCAGATATTGCAGCAGAATTTGCAATTTTATATTTTATTAATAGTTTTAAAACAAAGGGTAAAAATCTAAATGACTATAAAGATTTAACAGCCGCTGTTACTGACTATGTTCAAGCAAATGCTGGATGGGGTACAAATATTAATGTCGGTCATACTGCTCAAGGTTTTGCGAAAGCTTTAGACTATGCATCATCTATTGTGTAATTACAACTAACCTATAAAACAACAAAAGCCGCTTAATGCGGCTTTTTCTTTTTGGTAGCGGGGGCCGGATTCGAACCGACGACCTTTGGGTTATGAGCCCAACGAGCTACCACTGCTCTACCCCGCACTATAATATTTTCAGTATGTGATTGTTGGAAAGTAAAAAAGAAAAACGCTGAGATTATACGTTTTAACGTTAGACCTTTGCATAGGATTATTGTTTCCCTACTTATCCAGAGACTTTTGATCTCTATTCTAACAGTGCCGGTTTTTTAGGTGTACCACTCCTTGAGCTGCGTGTTTGAACTACTCTCCTCATATTGTATCTACCAGAACCTGCCGATCCCGTTAACCCTTGCGAGGCTATAGATTTTTCTGAGAACTCGTATTGGACTTGCGATCCTTTACGGCAACTGACAACCAGTTACTAGGTAGGCACCTTTCGTTCGCAGCTGACGAGCGCTTAAGCTTTGCTTTAAAATGGATTTAGTTATTCACCAAAAGAACTTTAATTCCAAAGTTTATTGACTCTGTGGATTGTGAAAGTAGTGGCTCGTCACTAAGCCAGCCCCAATTTTGTCAGGGTCGATACTTAACTACTCTCTGAGATATCCCTACCTCAATTTTTCTGGATTCCTCTTAACTGCAGTCTTGGTAGACTGATGATAAGGTTAGTAACAGCACCACCTGTACTCTAACTTGTCTTTCGACTTTAAGGCTCCCATTAAATTGGAGTTCGCAATCATGGAGTCGGATGATTCCACTCCTTGCAAATATCCTACAGGTTAATCTTATTGAGGTTCCCCTCTCAACTAAACGACCCACATCGCCTAGTCAGCATTCCATTTCTCCTACAGTGTTACCCTCAGATACTTAGGACTTCTGATATCCTGCTTGCCTACTCGAGTTCCTTGCGAAACCGCAGAGCTGATAAGTCATATAGCTCCACTTTATATCTGTTTCCAGATTTATTTGACGATCATAGGCGACCGTTTTGCAACCTAGCAAGCTAGGCTACATATATCAATAAGATTCAAAGAACTAATTGTTTACTTATTTATTATACCTAACTTTTTCAATTTTGGTTTAAAAAAAGTAAAAAAATTAAGGGTTTGAAAAGAGATCCGAAAAAATTTTCGCTGAAAGATTGTTGTGTTTTGACTCGCCCATTTTTGAATTACTTGAATCTTGAACCTTGAATCCAGAGTCTTCGTCTTAACATCGATTGGATAGCAGAATATTATGTAAAATGGCGTGCGGCCATCTCAAATGCTACTGATCCTCCTTCACTCTCTTCTCGCCCTATTTTTTAAATTTTGGTTTTTGCATTGTGAGCTTCTAACTCTTCTTGCAACATCTCGATTTGAGACTCCAATTTTTCAATCCACTGGTCTTTCTCAAGAATTGAGATTTGTGCAGTGTATTTTACTGGAGCATCCATTCGATATGATTGGTGCATTCCTTCTTTGCAATCTAAACCTTTCAATTTAGAAACCAAAGATTTTAGCTCAGCCAATTTAAAGATTTTATCATAAACCTTTGCATTAGCTTTGTGAATAGCTGTTTTTAAGGCAACTAGTTCATCAATCGACGCCATTGCTTTTTCTAACGCTTCTCTTGAATCATAAGGACGTGTTGTTCCTTCTTGTACAGAGTTATACGCAGCAACATGCGAAATGTGTTCATTAGTTTTTGAAACTAATTTGTTTTTCTGTTTAAGTGCTTTTGTAATATTCATATTCTTTTTTATTACTTATTGATTAATAGTTTTAATTTATCTAAAAATTTTTTGAGCGGATGGAGAGAATCGAACTCTCATCTCCAGTTTGGAAGACTAGAGTAATAAGCCATTATACGACATCCGCTTATTTGTAGTCAGGACAGGAATCGAACCTATGACCTTTGTCTTTTGCTTTTTATCGCTCATCAACGCGCTACCATTGCGCCACCTGACCATAGGATGGAGTCGAACCATCGTAAACAAAGCGTAACATAAACTGACAGCCACTCAGTTTTAGTTTTAAGCATCGTAGTTAGGATAGGATTCGAACCTATTCCAGCTTTGCCATAAAGAGTCAGCCCTACTGTTACTCAACCTTGGGGAGGTGCCTCCAACCAATGGACTCCTAACTATTTGCGGACCGGACGGGACTCGAACCCGCGACCTCCGCCGTGACAGGGCGGCATTCTAACCAGCTGAACTACCGGTCCGTAAGTAAAGATAATGATGGAGTACCCATCTCGCTCCATTCTTAACAGCTTCATCAGAGTTTTCTCTGGGCCCAGGCTGAGGGTGCTGAACTCTTGATCCAATCGTGATTGTCGACATCACATTGATTGGAGAGACCATTATCTTTGTAGCTCTAGTAGGAATCGAACCTACCTTGTTAAGTCACTTACTCCAACCAACTACTCCTTGTTACGTACCTTGAGCCTTTACGGTTGACCGTCACATTAACCCACTTGCAGCGGCCAGGGGCGACCTGCGCTTGCTATAGAGCCATTTAGATATTTCAGAAGAGGTTACTAATCTTCAGCTCTTCAAAGCTTCTCAGCTTACAGCGTTCCGTCAATTGTTTACGCTGCTAACTTATTCGGTAAAGAGTAGCCCGTACGAGAATCGAACTCGTCTCTCATCCGTGAAAGGGATGCGTCCTAACCGATAGACTAACGGGCCAAGTGCAGATCTTGCATGCTCACCATGCTTGTGGATTTGACTGAACATAGTTTACTGTTCACCTGTTGCGAGTGCACTGCAGAGCAGGGTCCATCACATAATACCTTGGGTCATGATTACTTCATTGGGTAGCTACTCCCACAAAGCCAAGGTCTCTTTCAACGGTGCTAATCCGTCTTATGTAAGATCTGTAGTGGAGGATATCGGATTCGAACCGATGACCCCTTGCGTGCAAGGCAAGTGCTCTAGCCAGCTGAGCTAATCCCCCGTTTAATATAATTATTATACTATAAACAAGCTAATACTTGCATTGAGCCTCCTGTCGGAATCGAACCAACGACCTACTGATTACAAATCAGTTGCTCTACCAGCTGAGCTAAGGAGGCAAATGGGTGAAGTATGACGTCTACTCTATTTATAGTAACCACCTATAAATTAAGGGTGCTCTTCACCATTGTGGACATAGGCTCATCGCCTACTCTTGGGCTTCCACTAGCCCCTTGTTGTCCCGCAAGGATTCGAACCTCGATTCTCTGGACCAAAACCAGATGTGCTGCCGTTACACCACAGGACAGTATACTTTCCAATATGTCAAAGACCAATTTGTGCCTGCAGATGGACTCGAACCACCGAACCCGTAAGGGAGCTGATTTACAGTCAGCCGCAATTGCCGCTATGCGATACAGGCATTATTCTATTTTCTAGGCTTTTTAGAAATTACCTCATCAATAATTCCGTATGCCTTTGCTTCTTCAGCATTTAGCCAAAAGTCTCGAGTTGCATCTGCTTTTACCTGTTCTGGATCTTTATCACAATACCCACCCAATAAAACAAATAGCTCATCATTTACTTTTTGCCACTCTTTCCAATCGATTTCAGCATCTTGGATATTTCCGCTAAAACCGCCTGAACTTTGATGCAACATTGTAGTTGAGTGCTTTAGTGAACTACGCTTTCCTTTAGTTCCTGCTCCTAATAACACTGATCCCATTGATGCTGCCATTCCAGTATTAACTGTTCGGATATCACAGTTAATATAATCCATTACGTCAACCATTGAAAGACCACTCTTGACGCTTCCACCTGGGCTATCAATATGCATTGTAATATCTAATCCGTCAACTGAGTCCAAAAACATTAGTTGAGCTTGAACAATCGTTGACATATGATCGTTAACTGGACCGGCCACCCAAATTAATCTTTCCATCATTAATCTGGAAAAAATATCCATTTGAGTTGCACGTAGTTCGCGCTCTTCCAAAATATAAGGAGTCATTGACGACTCAATCTGCTTTTTATGGTAATGCATGTTCAGTGAAGAAATTCCATGATTACTCATTGCGTATTTTTCAAATTCATTTCTCATATAGCTATTATACTAATTTAATTATACTATGTGCTTTCTACTGGATTCGAACCAGTGACCCTTTGCTTGTAAGGCAAATGCTCTGAACCAACTGAGCTAAGAAAGCAGGTATATGTCTTTCCATATTGTCACCAATTTTGATGGGCTCATCGATTAGATGTTTCACTAACCAGCACTTGAGATTGGAACTCCTTGTGATCCCGGCAAGACTCGAACTTGCGACTCCCTCATTAAAAGTGAGGTGCTCTACCAACTGAGCTACGAGATCGTGGTTGCGGGACTGGGACTCGAACCCAGAACTTCGGCTTATGAGACCGACGAGATAACCAGTTTCTACGCATCCCGCAATATTGGCGTCCCAGGAAGGATTCGAACCTACGACCTAGCGGTTAACAGCCGCTTGCTCTACCACTGAGCTACTGAGACTTTTGCACGCCTGAAAGGATTCGAACCTCTAACAGCGGTTTTGGAGACCGACATGATACCATTTCACCACAGACGTGTATGTTGAGGTCAGTATTGGATTTGAACCAATGTGAACGGTTTTGCAGACCGCCTCCTCGCCTCTCGGACAACCGACCTTATTTGTAGTCAATAAAGGACTCGAACCCTTATCTCTTGATCCGTAGTCAAGTGTTCTATCCAATTGAACTAATCGACTAAGTTATGTGTCTCTCCACATCTGTCATACTTCCCTTGTATTCTGTTCTGGGGTATACCCGTTCCTAACGGTAAAGCAGTATCAAAAACCAGTATGTCGAACTGGATGGACTCGAACCATCGACCACTCGCGTATCAGGCGAGTGCTCTAACCAACTGAGCTACAGTTCGATTGAATTAGAGCAAATATACAACAAATATTTGACACTAAAAAATTTTTATTCAACTTTTTTCCAATCTTTTTCTTCTCCTAATCTGATAGGAACAAAGAGGGCAAACCCATCATCATCTTCAAAATGATTGCAGGTATCGATAAAAGTGTTACCGAACTTCCATCTCCAATATTCAAATACCTGCTTTTCCGCATTCCATTTAGCGGTCTTGGCGTTGCGATGATCGCCAATATACACTTGATCGTGAACTAGATCAAGTTTGGGTATTGCCCCTCTTTGTATAAGTTTAGGAACATAAAAGTTTTTATATTCTTCAGGCTCTGCTCTAGGAATAGTTGGAACATCATGCGGTTCCTTAAATGGAGCAGTTTCAGTTTCCCAATATTCCTTGATACGCTTAGCCCTTTCTGCTCTTTCATGCTCAAGTTGTTTTTGTATCTTGAGTTTCATAAACTCTTTGTCTATATTTTCCATAATAGCAATTTACTAATTTTAAGCGGAAGCTGAAGGATTCGAACCTTCGGGACCGTTAAGTCCACAGCTTTAGCAAAGCTGCACAATAGACCACTCTGACAAACTTCCAATGGGGTAATTAATGGGATTCGAACCCATACTAGCAGAACCACAATCTGACGTGCTAACCATTAACACTATAACTACCATAAAACCCCACTTCACCAGATTAACGGACTGGCTGCCATATGGGAGTGGGGGTACCCCGTTAATTCGGGACTCCGTGGACAGGGGCGGGATCGAACCGCCGACACCAGGATTTTCAGTCCTGTGCTCTACCTACTGAGCTACCTGTCCAAAATACTTTCCAACATGTCAAAGAACCTATTCTATAAAAATAAAAAACCCGAACTTTTTGGGTTCGGGCTCAGTGTTTTCATAGCTACTAACTTTATAATACCTATCAACTCCTGAACCCTAAGTCACGGTCATTGCCTGTCCACTTAGCATACGCTACTTGGCTAAAGCAATTCTCGATAATATGGTTCATTTGTGTTTGCATCACTTTTGTTATTTGTATAGTTATTTATATCTGCTAATATACAAAAAGTTTTTGATAATTTGCATATTATTTTTATTTTTTTTATGCGGTATGAGCAATATTTACTCTTACGCAGGTTTGGGCTTGAGCTTCATTCATAAAGAAGTTATTAATATAACCCATAATATTGGCGCTGCCAATTGGATTGGCTGAGTGAGTATAGACCAATGGAAATGGAAAAGGCTTTCCTCTCTTTACATCTCGAGATAAGTCACTCCACTTTGGATTCCTATTATAGAATTCATCCACTAACCATTTAGCACAATCATATCCAGTTTTTTCGTTAATGTGAGTATAATCTAAAATATAATTAGGACTCACATTATTAAAGTATTCACTCATAGCAGAATCTCCTAAGTCATGGTCTAGAGAAATTACTTCAATATTTTCCAAGCCAGTTTCCGTAACTAACTTTACAAACTCTTCATAATTTCTGACTACAACCCATTCTGTTTCAACTGGAGTTCTTACATCATCTAAATAAATTCTCATCATATCTTTTTAGCGTCTCTTAATTGCTGACGCAAAGCATCAATTTCTTTAATATCAAACCAATTTCGGCTTTCCCAAATTTCAATTAGTAATTTACCTAATTCATTTTCAGTATAGGTTGAACTACCAAATACATTGGACGGTGAAACTGGTCCATTTGCTTGAGCATAACCGTCTTCGATTACAAGCTCAGCCAATTCTTCTTTTTCTCTGTTTGAACATTCGCTCCAATACTCTGATGGATCGATGTCGATTTCGGCTTCTGTGTAAAAATCTGGCATTTTATTTTCTATTTATGATTTCAACTTTAAGTAGGTCATCTGAATCTTGGGAAACTTTAAGAGTTACTTCCCTAGCGCCCTTTGCCCAAAATAGCAATTCCAACATTTCTGAAATTTCATCGGGATATTGATCACGAAGAATTGCACCAGCTTTAAACGGATCGTTTTCGATCTTGTCTTTGAACTCGTCCATGGTTTCTTTAAATAACTTTAGGTTTAACTTTGCCATTTGAAACTAATATACTATTAAACTGGCCATTTTTGCTGAGGACATGCACTTGGGCCCTTTGGTGTAAAAATTTTCTTGTTAAGTGGGCAACCGCATGCTCCACAATAATGGATATTTAATTGGTTTACCTTTGCTTCTGGACAAGCTTCGCAGATTGCTAGTCGTTCATCCGCAATAGCTTTTTGTTCTGGGGTTGGGTTAAATGATCTAAACCACGCAATTGATACTTCCTTTAAATCTATCATATAAGACGGACTTTTTCTGTCTTATACTATGAAAATGGGATTGGATTACTGGCGAATTCCAGTTCTTATAATATAGAAATTAGTAGTTCCACCTGAAACTAAACCATCTATTAATAGGGTCGTTTGGCCAGGTAAAGTTGATTTTACATTAGTCGTTCCACTGTTAATAGTAGACCACTGTGTTGCTGAAAATATTCTATAAGTTGGAGTTGAGTTGGGCCAATTTGATAAGTTAGCATTTGCTTTGGCATAAGTAAGAAACACATCAGTTATTGATAGTGTATTATTATCATTAACATCAACTCTATAATAATCCTTTGAATTAAATGTTTGAGTTAGAACCTTTTCGGTAAATGCTTGAGCATCTGCTACAGTTGGATTGGAAACTGTAATGGATTCTATTGCCACTCTAAAATCATATTTGTTTACACTTAGTGAAGTTGTAAATGAATAGACTCCGCTTGAATTTGTAGTAGACGTGCTATGGAAAGAATAATTAGAATCAGACTTAAGTTTAGAATATAATTTAACTTCAGCTCCAGGTAAAGCGGCTGCCTCTGAATTATAGACTGTTCCTGAATAGGTAAATGGCGCAACTGTAATCATGCCTGCAGTTGAGTAGGCAAATCCACAAGTTCCATTTTGTAGTTGAGCTCTATACAAAATACCATCAGTTTGGTTTGAATATGAATTTGTAGTAGAGGTATTTACAATATCTGTCCAAGTTACTCCATCATTTGCTGAACGCTGCCATTTAATAATAGTTCCAGTATGACCGCTAAGAGTTAGCGAACCTGAATTGGTTGAAGTTGCATGAACGGCTGATGAAACTGTACCTCCAACTGGTGGAGTTCCTGATGTAACAGTAATAGTTTTAACATCTGAGCTAACCGCAGATCCACAGTTCGGCGTTTGTACCTGAACTCTATAGTAATAAGTTCCAGCCGTATTAATAGTTTCAGTTAAAGCTGCAGTAGTATTTGTAATATCTGTCCAATTAACATTATCAGTTGATCTTTGCCATTTATTAATATTACCCTGTTGCCCAGATAGGGTTAGCTCAACCTGACCACCTGCACAAATCGAGTTATTTACAGCAAAGATTGAACCGGCTCTAGTTGGTTTAACTGATAGCGCAGTGCTAGATGTTGCCAAGTTTGAACAAGAAGTTGGACTAGTCGAGTTTACAATTGCTCTATAATAAGTTGTTTTAGTTAAGTTTGTAACAGTAATACTTGCTGATGTACTTGAAATTGTTGTGCCTGCAGTAAAGAAGTTATCAAATGAAGACTCCCATCTAACAATACTTCCAGTATAACTATTAAGAGTTAGGGTTGTGCTATTTGAACCAGAACAAACATTAATATCTCCACCTGTGATATAGCCGCTTGATGCTCCACTAATCTCAATATTACGGGTTAGGATTGTAGTACTTGATGTAATATCGCCTGGCATGTCTCCATATTCACAAAGATATCCTGGTAAATTCGTATTGGGTAAATCATTCCACATACCATTATTACCTGAATAAAATTGTCCATAGTGCTCGCCGCCTGCATTATTTGGTTCGCCGCCTGCCCATTTTGCATATTGACCAGTTGTAGCAGTGCTTCCATTGGAAAATTGAGTTCCCTTTTCAGGTCCAGTGATCCAGTGCCATTTTTGTTCAACTGCAGCTTGCGAAGCGTATGCAGTAGTTCCCTTTGCAGTATTAACTAGACCGACCTCATCTGCTGCACCAAACCAACCATCGTTTGCCATTAATTTCCAAACAAAGTTATTTTCAGCTTCTGACGTCATTGTCGCTAAATATCCAGCTCTACCAAAATAAGATCGGCCTTCGGCTGAAGTTTTCGCGCCTGTCCATGAAACAGTTCCAGAAACATATTCATAGAAGTGTTCAGTTAAAGGATTATAGAATACTGAACCTGCGACAAATGTAATTCTTCTTTGCAGAGCATAGCATGTAGAAGTAGTTGATCTAAATTCAACTCCCCTTAGAATAGTTTGCCAATTAGCCGCAGTAGTTGATCCATTAAATGCTAGAACTCCAGTTGTTGTATTAAATGCCGAAACTGTTACTCCACTAGGAAGAGTTACTGTAGATCTTAATTGATCTCCACTTGCACCACTTGCATAGGCTTGAGATACTTGAACTCTAAATCCAGTAATTGTACCATTTGCAGTTACTGTTACATTTGGATCTACTTTAGTCCATGTATTATAACTAACTGCGACAACCCCACTACTACTTGTTCCAAGATTAACAGTTGTTGCTTGTGAAAAACCTAATGATGGAATTAAGAATAGGGCAATACTTAATAATATGTAGAGTTGTTTTTTAAACATAATTACATTTTGCTAACTGCATCCAATAAACTTTTCTTTACAGCACTAGCGAAAGTTGTTTTTTCAAATGGAAGGTTCTCATCCTTTAATTCAATTAGGGTAGATTTAACTGTAGTTTTAGCAGTACCTTCGCCAATATATTCTTTACCATCTTTGGTAATTTTAACTTTAATAATAGTTTCTTTTTTAATTGCAGTGAAAGGTCCTATTGAAACTCCAGTAGTTGGTGCTTCAATTGAAAAAAGATCTACTGTAATTGGAGAACCATCATTACAAATTGTATATTTTTCTGAAACAATTTCTTCAGCTAATTGTTTAATACCAAAGATTACTCTTTCTTTTTTCATATCAGGCGCATCTGCACTTGCTATAACGCTTGTTACTTTATAACAAGGTTCAGTAAAAGAAAGTAGAGTAAGGGTTGATAAAACTAATAATAACTTTTTCATAGTATTTGATTTTTTAAAGCATAACTTTACCACCAGTTAAGACTTGATAGTTAAGCATATTTTTATTTAGTTCATAAGTTCCAGAGAAACTTATGTTAAATTTAAATTTCTTTGTAATTGAATAATCCCATGAACTAAATGGAACTAC
>JACCDP010201429.1_pt1 | contig 42339 bp, 29 predicted proteins | sample 7445841 | NCBI WGS metagenome assembly JACCDP01 (sample SAMN15323441, study PRJNA562643) | freshwater metagenome | isolation source: river surface water | place: USA:Blue River Watershed | collected 2017-08-17
ACATGCGTCAAATCAACGAAATCCTCCGTCTCCGCCATCAAGGCCATGGAATCGAAATACTTGGGCAAGGAGTCTCTTGTGCCTGGCGTCGACTTCCTCTCCAGATCGGAAGCCATCTGGTTCCGGTCCGCCCCCCCCGGGTGCAAGCCGGTTGACAAAAGTTGACAGCGTGGATGCACCCTAGCAGAATTCGGCCTTGCAGAAGGCTCTCAACATCCCAGTCATTCAAGATTGCCTCATCAAGGCCGGACTCAATCAATCCGGTTTGGCCGAGAGGTTGAATGTCTCCCGCGAGGCTGTTTCCAAATGGCTGGCCGGAGAGTCGTTTCCGTCGCCGGATAAGCTCTTGCGATTGGGCATGCTGCTTGGACTCACGTTCGAGCAGTTGGTTTTGCGGCCGCCCGCCACCGCCCTTCCGGTAGTCTCGTTCCGAAAAAAGACCAACCGCAAGACTCGGACGGAGCATCTCGACAATGCCCGCGAGACAGGGGAATTGCTCAAGCGTCTCGTTAAACACTTACCCAAGCTGGAGCTTACGCGCCCGCCCACCCTAAAAGAACCGACCGCCGATTACGATTATGTCGCGAAAGTCGCCGCTCAGGTGCGCTGCGAAATGGGTTTGGAGCACAAGGCAGTTATCGATTTCTCGGATCTTATCGGCAAGTTCAACGAACTTCAGGCTGTAATTGTGCCGGTGCTTTGGGGTGAGCAGCAGTACCACGGCAATGCGCTTAACATCTTCCTGCCGGATTCGCAGACAACTTGGGTTTTCCTGAATCTGGACAGTAGCATCGTGGATTTCAAATTCTGGATGGCGCATGAGCTTGGACACTCTCTCGCCCCGGATCTTGCGGGAGATGCCGGTGAGGATTTTGCGGACGGCTTTGCGCAAGCACTTCTCTTCCCAGAAGCGCAGGCCGCCAAGCTGCGTGCCGACCTTCAAAAAGCCGTTACTGTTTCCGCTCGAATAACTCGCGTGCTCGCCGAAGCCAAAAAGCATGTGATTTCTCCTTACACAGTTTGCAAAGCTGTAGAGGGGTACGAGGCGGCCCGCGGTTTATCCAGGACCGATTTTGGGCAGAAGGGCGGGTTCATGGGTGCGGTTACCAATCACGTCAAAGGTTTTGAGACAGTTTCCCAAGTCCTTCTCAAACACTCAGCGCCGTCCCCTAAGGACTACCTCGCTGTTGGGCGAAATGCGTTTGGAAGCCCATTTCCCGACGCATTGGCCGACTTTTGCAAGTACGAGCAAGGAGCGGAACACTTCCTCCACAGAGTCCTTGGGCTTTCTCTAGCAGATGCTAAAGCGCTGTCCGTGGAGCTCAAGAAATGAGCGGGAAGAGCCAGCACCTGCTGCTCGACAGCAACGCCTACTTTCGACTGGGCATCTCAATTCACCCTTTGCTGACACCTGCGTTTGGGACGTCCCCGCAATACGCATTGTATGTGCTTGCCGAACTCGATGATGAGTACGCCACGAGCGTCCGGCTTCAGGGTAAATTCGAGTGGGTGACGAAGCCGGAATACCGCGCCGACCGAAAGACGCGGCGATATACACTCCCAACGGACAAGCGCACCGCAGCTCTGAACGCCTTTACATTCCTTCTCAATTTTGCAGACGACCAACGAATTAACGTCTCCCGGGAGGACCTCAAAGCTTTGGCAGCTGCTTACGTTATGGGTATTCCAGTTGTTACTGATGACGGCGGCATGGCCCAGGTTGCCGAGGCGAATGACATCGAATGCTGGAACACTATCAAACTGATGCGTGTCATGGAAACTGCCGGACGCATCGATTTAGACAAAGTAACGGAGATAGTTGAGTATTGGGAATACGACAACGACCTCCCGATGGCGTTGCCAAGACTACGCACGATGTTCAGGGAATACTTCGGCTCAGACTGTCCGATCTAGCTGGCCTCAATACAGGTCGGGAGCATGGACTGCAGTGAAGTGCCGATCAATGATCCACCTTGTCCACGCCATATTTACGGACCTTTCATTTTTTAGCCTTCTTCTAAGTTCATCAGGAAGAATCTCCGCAAACTTGAACGCCGATTCGGCTTCGGGGTCGACCTGAATTGTAATCTCGGAGTCGGCTAGACCCCGCAGCTTCTCGACGCATTCACGGGCTTGTTTCACGTCCACTCGCAACTGGATCGTCAGGCTGTCAGCTTCCGCCACGATTGCGCAGCGATGGCGCAGGAGGTCCGCCAGGGTGTCGTTGATCTGCTGGCCGGCAAAGGTGCACCACTCCGTGCGTCCGCTTTCCTTGGCGGGAAGCAGGTGGGTGTGGTCCGGCCGGACCCACGCGAATTCATCCCGGATCTCCTTCAGTGCTTCGGTCGCACGTTTGGAGAGGTGGCTGGGTGTCGTTTCGTCGACAGCGACTTGTTGGATGCTTTGGGCCAGTTTGAAGGAAAGTCCTGGGGATCCTCCCATCCAACGGGTTTTGCCCCCCGAGCCGTCCGGCTCGACGTGCGCCTTCCTTGCTTTCCAGTCCACGTGGAGGACGCGCCAGGTACGGCCAGCCAAGCCGATGAATCGCGGTCCTTCGATCTGAGTGAGGAAGTTGCTTTGATCGACGGTCCCCACTTCCTGGTTTCCGTGAAGGACCGTGAAAATGGGCGGGGTGGTGAAAACTGACAGGAGTTCGGAGAAGTAGCGGTAACCGTAGTCCTCTTCGGCCTTGGGACCCAGGCCCAAGACTCCCTGATCGTTCACCAGGATTCCCGTCTGCACCAAATGCTCCAGCAGACCTTGGATTTCTTCGCGCGGTAGGTCCCGAACGAAGGGGATGCGTCCCAGCCACTGCTGCAAGCCGAGGATCCCCAGCCCGTTTTCCTGAATGATGAGGGCAAGAAGTTGTTGCGTCAGGATATGGTACGGAGCAGCCGGTGCCGTAATCGGTTCGACGAAACCGGCTTCCCACAGAGCGACGAGCGCGATGGTTCGGTGGAGTGCGGGATGGGACGTGGCAAGGAACAGGCAATTCCGACGGGTTCCGGGACGTCGTCCGGTTCGACCGATGCGTTGGAGGAAGGAGGCGACGGTATTCGGGCAGTCGATTTGGATGATGCGGTCGAGGTTTCCGACGTCGATGCCCAGTTCGAGAGTGCTGGTGGCGACGATGACGCAGTTGGACGCCTGACTGAAGGCCGCCTCGGCCAATCGTCGCTGATCGACGCTGAGGGAACTGTGGGAGAGGTAGGTTTCTACACCATGACTGCGGAGCGCGGCAGCGATCTGCTCCACACGGGAACGGGAGTCGCAGAAGACAAGTCGCTTCTCTCCTCGGTGGAGAGACGAGATGACGATGGCCGCATTCTCCAAGCTGCCGACGTAGTCGATCTGGATCTCTGGTGCAGCGATGCCGCTGGAGGGCGCCACGACCGTCGTCTTGTTTCCGCTGCAATGCCCGGCGAACCACTCCAGCAATTGGTCTGGATTCCCGACGGTCGCGGAAAGCCCGATGCGCTGTGGTTCCGCCGGGGCCAGTCGGCTGATTCGCTCCAAGACACAGAGAAGGTGCCAGCCCCGGTCGTCACCGGCGAACGCATGGATTTCATCGACCACCACTGCGCGCAGCGACGCAAAGAATTGCCGGTGCTCCACCTTGCGCGAGACCAGCATCGCTTCGAGCGACTCGGGAGTGGTGAGCAGGCAATCCGGCGTCGTTCGGAGAATCTGCTGTCGCCGCGACTGGGTGATGTCGCCGTGCCAGACCGCACAGCTTCGTCCAACCAAGCCCAGGTAGTATTCCAGCCGCTCGTGGAGGTTGTTGAGCAGCGCCTTGAGCGGACAAATGTAGAGAATCGACAGACCGTCCCATTCCTCGGTCAGCAACCGGGACAGCAGCGGGAAAATGGCCGATTCCGTCTTCCCGCCTGCGGTCGGCGCGATCAGCAGGGCGTGATCGCGGGCGAGGACGGGCCCGATGCTCAGTTCCTGCAAGGGACGAAGTTCCTTCCACCCCAGCGAATTGATGATGTGGTGCTGGAGAGCGGGATGGAGCTTTTCGAAGTTGCTCACAGGCTCAACTTGATGTCGTCGACACTTGCCACTCCGGCGGCAGATTGTTCGACCAGCGTCAGTTCCGTGGGCGTGACCGTCAGGGCGTAGTCGCGACGGGGATCGAAATCCGGGAACTGATCGATGCGGTCCAACACATCGCCCACCAGCTTCTTGAGGTAGAGCCGCGGAGCGACTCCCACTTTCCCGCCCAGCTTCCCGGCAACAGCCTGCGCGAGATCCTCCAGAAGGGCTGAATCTGCCAGCTGCCGAATTCTCTCGGTGTGGGGCGACCCGTGGGCGAACAGCTGGGTCACCCGGGTTCCTACCTCGATCAACGAATCCTTGGTGAAGGGCGACAGTCGCAATTGAACGGCCCTGGGATTGTCGAAGCGCGCCTCGGTCGTGAAGTCCACGTGAAGGCGTTGAGCGAGGGGGGCAAGCCGTTGGATCCCTTGGGGACCGTCAAAGAAGGCCGGTGTGCCGGTGATGACGAGGTAAAGCCCGGGAAAACGGCCCGCGTCGATCTCGTCAATCAACTGCCGAAGGGCGTTGAGCGCCTTCTCCCGCACGTCGCCGCGCACGCGTTGGAGGGTTTCCACTTCATCGAGGATGATCAGGAGTCCCGGGAGACCGGAGTCCCGCAGCAAGGTGAGCAAACCTTGGAGAAAGCCGAGCGCCGCAAAGTGGTCCACGTCTCCCTTGATGCCGGCTGCACGTTTCGCTTCTGCCCCGACCGATGGCTGGCCGCCCAGCCACGCCAGGATGCCATCCGCCACCGCCTTTTGATTCTGGGTAACGGCGGCCCGATACGCCCGCAGCGCGATGGCAAAGAGTGGAGTGGTCTTACTGACGACCTGGAGCCGTTGCTCAATCAGAGCGTTGGTGCGTTCGAGCAGGGCTTCCTGGGTCAGCTCTGCGCTACTGGCAGCCAGCACGTCTTCCTCCAATGCGAAGAACCACGCGTCGACGATGCTGCGAAAAGCACCGCCGTCGACGTCATTGGTCCGAAGGCGCTCGATGAGTCGGCGATAGACCGTCTCCAACCGATGCAGAGGGGTTTCCGTCTCAGAGATTTGGACTTCGGTGACCGCAAAGCCCTTCTTGAGCGCCCGATCTTGAAGCCACCGGGCCAGGAAGGTCTTCCCGCAGCCGTAGTCCCCTCGAATCGCCTTGAAAACGGCTCCACCTTTCCCGACACGGTCCAGTTCCTCGTCGAGGCAGGTCGAGAATCGATCCAGTCCGACCGCCAGCGCTTCCACGCCGTTCTTGGGCACGGTCCCCCGACGCAGTGCATCGAGGATTTCGAGTCGTTTCTCGGGGCTGACGGTCATGGTTACGAAAGATCGAATTGGGATTTCAGGAGTTCCCGGTTGAGACGAACCGTGCCGGAACTGTCGTCGATGGAGAGCACCGGATACCCCTCCACATTCAAGATGCGCCGCAAACTGGAGAGAATACCGGGCAGCCGGAACTCGGGAACTCCAGTCCGCGAAGACAAGGCGACCAGAAGCACGGAGCCGCCACGTTCTTCGATGGCTTCCAGGATCTTGCGGATGATTTCGGCCGAGGGAGCCACACGCCCGGCGAGGCTCAACTGGGATTTGAAAACCTCGGACTTCAACAGCCAGCCAATCCAATCGGCCTCCGTCGAAGTGGGCGCCGCCGTCCTCGGATCGAAGAGCGGAAGTCCGGTGAATTCCTTCGCGACGGGCACCGGAGTGGGCGGTGTTGGCTTCTTGATCTCTGTGACGACCGCACCTCCAAACCACCATTCCGGCAATCGCTGAGCCACGGCCACCCAGCCCGCGGGCAAGTTCTTCTCTTGGGCGAGAACGGCAAGAGGCACGATCACTTCCTGAGGGGAGATTCCCCCGTGGTATCCGTTCTTCCGGCTGGTGTAGATGATCCGTTCGCTCCATGGCGCGATGAATCCACCCGAGGCGAACGGCGCGACGCGCTCTCCCTTGACCTCCAGTTCGCGAGGTTCTGGTTTCCCCTGGTTGCTCCGATAGCGGTCGCTTCCTTCCTGACGAACCGTCTCCGAGTTGTGCTCGATCACGTGCCCGTGGTCGCTGGTCACCACCACCACCCGGTCCGCGGCCGTTGCGGCGGCCAGCAATTGTTGGAGCAAGGGGACCCGTTCGATGCTCCAGCCCATGTTGAGTTGATCGCCCTTCAAGAGGTGATCGTCGATGGCATTGACCACGACGCCGACAACCGGCCGCTTCTCGTGGATCGTGCGTCGAACCTCTTCGCTCAATCCGATGCCGTCCCGCTCCGAGAGACTGCCCTTCAAGAACAGCACCGGTTGCGTGGCGGCGGTATTGTGTTCGGAGAGCGCCGGATGATTGCGAAAGCCGACCTCTTCCCCGGCGGACGCCACCGCCTGCTCCCGCCCCACCAGCAGCAACCGTCGGGACCACTCGGTGATTGTGGGGAGTCCGGCGATGGCGAAGTGCGGCTTTTCCGGATTCGCAGGAACCGCTTCGAGGAATCCTTGCTGCGAGAATGCCGATGCCAGTTCCTGGTGGATGGCCAAGCTCAGGCCATCCAGAACGAGGAAGAGGACCCGTTGCTTCTTCGCCAGCGGTGCCACGACCTGCGGGATCAAGTCCTCTACCGTGAACAGGCCATCTCCGCCTCGCAGTGTCCACTCCACCAACGCGGAGCCGAATCGCTGATTCTGCTGCTCCCGCAAGGCGTCCACGGGCGCGAGAATCTCCCGATACGCCCTGATCAGCTGGGGATGGCTGTCCCCGTGGAAGAGGTGACGACGAGCCCAATCCACGAAGCCGCCATCCTGATGATATTCGGCCGCAAGCGCTGCGAAGTCGGTCGGAACAGCCCCTGGGCCACGCAATTGCCAGCGGCAAAGCCGAATGGCCATCTCCGCGCGCTGGATCCGATCAGGCTCGCGGTTCGCCAGAAGGTGTTGCCGAACATTCGCGAAGGCGGATTCCGCCGCTCTGAGGCGCTCGGCTTTGGGTTCTTGGGTGAACGCCAACAGGGCTTCCCCCAACAGGCCCAAGCGCTGTTCCAGTCCCATCTGGGACGCGTCGCTCAAGTGGGCAAAGGATTCAATCCGCAGCTGTCGCAACAGTTGATCGAAGGCGTCGAGCTCGGAACGTAGTGCCGCCGACGCGGGCTCTTCGAGTTCGCGGACGAGCCATGTGATGCCGGTTGCGCCCAGCGACTGTCCGTCTTTGGCGGACGGATGCTCGCCACCGAACATCGGCTCCAGCCTTGCTCCCGCGGCGATGAGCTCACCGGCCGGGTTCGGACGGAAAACGATCTGGCAGGCCAACGCCAATGCGGGAATGGACACCGGAGGGGACACCTTCATCGCACCCAATACCAGCCCGGCGGGATTACCGGCATGGCGCTTCAGCCACTCCTGAATTGCCGCGACGGCCTCACCGGTCAGTGCCTCGAACTTCGGTTTGGACTCGGGCTTGCGCGCCCAATTGATCAAGTCCAGCAGGTCGGGTTTCCCGGAGCGAAATCCGAGGCTATGCCGCAACAGCATTTCCCACGCGGTCTCGCTGTCGAGCCGCCCGCCCGCCACGGGAGGATAGCCTTCGGACGGTCGCGCTTCCGCGAGGGCTTCAGCCATCCAGCGAACCCCTGCAAGCCGAGGCTCGATATCCTTCGCCTTGAACAGCTCTTTGAGGATCTCCTTCGAACTGATGTGAAAGAGTTTCCGACGCACCAGCCGAGCCAGCACATCCTCTCCCAAGCGTCGGTCGGCGACGCTGGTAAGGAGCACCAGTTGCTCCAGTGGCGTCCGCGTCAGGGACTCGCGAATCGCGAGTTCCGAATCGGTCTGAACGATGACCTGTTCAACGCCATCAAGGTTGAAGGTGGCCGGTCCGAGCCAACGCTCCTGCACCTGCAAGCCCACCGCCCGCGTTTCCGGGAAACGCTGCCGGATGGCGCTGACCTGAGTGCGAATCTGGTTGAGCGTCAGCATGATGGTTTACCCGTTGTGATTCGACTTCACGTCCAGTGAGAGACGGACGCCGAACAGGACCATGGTCCGCTGTTCCAAATCGATGTGGCAGTCCGCGTCCGCGTGAATCAGAGCGTGGAGCGAAGCCGTCACCACGATCATGTTGCTCCGTTCATCGGCTCCACCCTTGGAAAGGGGGCGGATGTGATGAACTTCGAGGACCTCGACGACCTGCGCCTGTGGCAGTCCCGGCGGCAGTTGGTCACCGGTGACCTGACTGCTGCCGTAGAGCGACTTCAGCTCTGCCACCAACCGACGGTTGCACGCCACCCGGTCAGGCTGGTTTGCGTAGAGTTGTTCCACCTCCGCCGCGTCGCTTCGGTGCCAGGACGCTCCTCCGCCCGGAGTGGGTGTCGGGGGCGGGTTCCAAGAAGGCTCTGGAGTCGGCGACGGAGGAACCACCGGAATGATGGCGCCCGGTGCAGGCGTTGCCGTGGGCGTCGGAGTCGCGGGCCCCGGGACTGGTGTCGGCGCCGGTGGTGTGGGCAGGCGGTCCGCCAGCAGAGTAGCCGCATCGTCTTCGATTCTCGCCAGCGTCCCCGGCAGGGCGACGTCCTGTTCGTTCCGCGTCAGGACGTCCTGAATTCGTGAGGTGATGGCTGAGCCCGCCGCCTGACGGTAGTCGGTAAGACGGGATGCAGAATCGATGATGTTCCACTTCGTGCGCTGCAATGCGGTGGATGCCGCCACTGCTTGCCGAATCGAGGTGCCGAGAACCAACGGAAGCTGCGTCCATGGAGCCGCGGCCAAGGCTGCGACCACCTGCGTCTCCGTCGCACTGCGGATGGATTCGAGCAAATCACGACCGGCGCGGGCGGTGGCCAGTCGTTCCGAAGATCTGGCAGCGATTCCGCGCTGTTGCAGCCGCTGTTCAAGCTCCGCCACTAGAGTTTGCGCGCCAGCCTGGAACTCCAGTGCCTTGGCTTTGAGATCGGCGGTCAGCCTCGCGACATTCGACGCATTGCAGATCGAACCCGGGGTGAGTCCGAAAATGCCCTGAGCGCGCGAGCACGCTTCCTTCCATTGGGCGGACGAGGGCAACGGCTGGCTGCGTAGTTCCATTTCGTCCCGGAGGGTGTCTAAGGACGCTTGCACTGGGCCGCCATGCAGGGTCAGGGAGCGATCCGCCTGCGTAGTGAAGTAGAGGATGATCAGGTTCTGGAGTTCGAGCGGCAGACCCATCGGCTGCGGTTCATCAATCCAGCGCCGAAGTTTGCCCACCGTCGTGGCCCCCTCACTGCCTTCCTTCGGTGCGAAGTGCTGTCGCCAGTGGCCATCCACGACCAGATGCGTTTCGCCCATGGTCGCCAGCTTGAGCGGCTCGGCGATCAGCTTCACGTCGCGGCGGTTGGTTGGTTCCACCGGTGAGCGCCCGTCGGCCGATTGCAGCGCCTTCTCCAGCTCCACCCACACGCGCTTGATGCTTGCCCCTGAGATTCGTGCATCGGTGGAAAATTCCGGATGCCCCGGGAACTGCCCCTTCAGCGCCTCACTCAGCACCTCCTGAACCGCATCCTTGAGGGTCGCCGCCGAGGGAACCGAGATGGCGATGTTCGGATGGAGACTCGTGATCTGCTCGTCGGGGTCGAGGGTATGCGCGGAGTCCAGGCAAGACTTGTCGCTGGCAAGTCCGTAGGCGGCGTCGAGGTAGCCCTTGATCTTCTGACGCAGGGCGCGGGATTGGTTTTCGAGGATGACCTTGGCCTGCGCCCGTTCAACCGCGGAGAGGCGAGCCGCGTAGGTGTCGAAGCGGCTGCCGGTCAGGACGTGGTCCAGCTTCACCAGCAACCCCAGTTCCCGTTGGGCGGAGTTGTTCAGGAAGGACGGCATCCACGCAATGGTGCGTGATCCCTTCGGAACTTCGCGCTTGAACCCATCGATCTTCGCCAAGTCATCCCGCGGCCCGTGGTTCTCGTCCTTGTCGAAGGGGAAATCGATGATGACCTTCCAGTCGTCCGCCTGATTGTTCAGGGTCTCGCTGTTGAGTTCCCGGACGTTGGCGAAGAGGAACTGGCATTGGCGCCTGGTTCCCCGCCACAGGAAGTCGTGGCTGATCCAGAGGGCGTCGGCCAGTTCGAGACCCATCATCTCGTAGACCAGCTCCTTCACCTTCCGAATCCGGTTCCCGGCGTTGTCTTCGGTGGCGGCCTGATTGACGAGGCTGTCGGTATCCACCCCGGCCAACTGGACGCTGACGGTGGGATTGCCTTCCTCGTCTCCAATCTTGATCTGCCCAATCTCCGAGGCCCACTCGCGGCACTTCTGCAAGACCACGCGTCCCTCTTGACCCGGGATCGGCGTCTTGATGCTGCCGTGGTTCAGCGCAGCCAGCTTGTTCACCGTCATCGCCCGGAAGGACTCGACTTCGGGTGCAAGTGCCGAAAGCAACAGGGTCTTCGCGAGTCGGTCATCCCGACGGAATCCCATGACCTTCGGGTCGGTCGGACTCCCGGCGTCGGCCTGTTCCTTGCGGATGCCGTTCTTGCCTTCGATCAGCGGCAGCAGTTGCTGGAGGTATAGCCGCCGGGCGTTCTCGAAGTGGACGCGGATGACATCGCTGAAGGGTTCTTCGCCCTTCATGATGATGTCGAAGATGTCGCCGACGGGAATGATCTGCCCGAGTTCCAGCGTATCCTTCTGCTCCACCAGCAGCATGAGCATGATCTTCAGCGCGGTTCGCTCGCGCTGAAGCAGCGTGGAGAGGGCCACCAAGGTCTCCATCAGGGCTGGGCTGAACGGGTAAATCTTCCGGAACTGGTTTCGGTCGCCTTCCTTGGTTTGGAGAATATCGAGGACGTCGCGCCGAATCTTCTCGGTCTGACGGAACGATTCGTCGATCTGCTGCCGGGCCGCTTCACTCTTGGGCTTCAAGACACGCTTTTGCGCAATGGTCGGCAGGTTGCGGTCTTCCAGCTTGATGACGTCGAAGCGCTGATCGAAGTGCTTGATCGAATCGTCGAGGGAGACGTATTGGGCGCCCAGCATGGTGTCGCCCACCAGCTCCCGCAGGCTCTTCTGGCGGGCGATGAAGCTGATCAACGGGACGTCCCGCTTGGCGTTCTGCGATTCGACGAGCTTCGCCAGCAACTGGCCTTGCTGGGTCACGAACTCAGGTTTCCCGGCATGGCTGGCGAGCCAGAGGATGAGTTCGTCGAGGAAGAGTATGATCGCGTCGTAGCCCAGCGACTTCGCGTGGTTGCTGATGACCGACAGGCCGTTGTCGAGGTCGATGTATTCCGCCGTGCCGTGGGCGTGGCTGAAGATGGTGGCAACGAGCGAACCGACGAGACGGATGCGTTCCGGGTTCTGCGGATGGGCATTGCCCGCCCGGTCGAAGGAACCGGCATCCCAAGCGCTGCCGAGATCGCCCCAGCCGCTGTCGCCCGAACTGGCGTCCCCGTTGATCGCCTTGAAGAAGGCCGCGTCGCCCATCTGCTTGCGCAGGCTGCGAGCATTCTCAATCAGCTTCTCAGAACGATAAACCCCCGGATGCGGCTTGTCGGGATGCAGGCGGGTGACGAAGTCGGTGTAGCCCTCCAGGATGGCCGACGTGAGATCGGTCTTGCCGATCATGTGGAACGGCACCAGCAGGAACTTCTTCCCGTGGCCCCAGTCGTTCCAGTTCGTCTCCGCCAGCAGCGCAGGGAATTCCGCGAACTTCTGGATCGCCGGGTGATTGGCGAGCATCAGGTTCAGCACCGCCATGAAGTGCGATTTGCCCGAGCCGAAACTACCGTGGAGGTAGGCACCCTTGCTGGAGTGCGATTGCAGGCTGGATTTGACGAGGTCCAACGCCTGCCGAAAGCACTTCGCCAGTTCCGGCGTGACGACGTAGTTCTCCAACGTCTGCTCCGGGTTGCCGAGGCCTTCGGTGAGGCGGAGGACGAAGTCGCCTTGCCGCACTTGATCCGGCAGGTCGATGAGGTCTTTGAGGTAGGCCATGGCGTCAGTGCTTTAGGTCGTCGTGATCGCGAGTTGCTTCAGGTCCGTCAGGGATTTGCCGAAGCGTTTGGCTTCTTCGCGGACGTATTCTTCGTAGTAGTCGCCCATCTTCAGACCGAACTCGGGGTCCAACTGGTTGTGCCACTGCTTGAGCCAGGGCAGCAGTTCGTTCAAGCCAGCCAGGACCAGCAGGAGCTTGGGTTGGCCGGCACCGGTCGCTTGCAGGTTGCCGTAGTGAGCGGCGAGGGCCTTGGCTTGCTGGAGGTGGTCCAAACCGGCCCAGGCGATGGTCAGACACGAATCGCCGTCGCGGCTGCAACCGGGGTAGCTGATGAAACGTTCCTTCGGGACGTCCAGTTTCCCGCGCAGGGACCAGTAGGTCGAGGAACGGAAATCTTTGCTATCGTATTTGGGTGGGACCGGGATGTCGCCGATTCGCTGGGCCTTGCGCGCCTTCGCATCCGCTTCGAGGCGTTTGCGGTCGGCGTCCGCGAGGTTTGCGACGTTGAGGCCGAGTTCGTCGTCGATGGCGTCTTCGGCACGTTGCTTGTCCCAGGAGTCCTCCCAGACCGCGCGCTTGCGCAGGCCGCTTTCCTTGTAGCGCTGGCCGGGGAGGAACGGGACGGCGGCGCTTTGGATCAACTCGGCAACAAGCTTGTGAGGATCGAAGTCGGCGCGGCCCCGGTAGATCTCAGCCGCCTCGCGGAAGTCGGGTTGCAGGACGAGATCCGTGATCTCCTGCGTAGTGAGGAGTTCCACCTTGGGTTGGTAGGCTTGGGCGGCCTCGCTGCCTTCCGGGGCGTTGAGGTCGCGACCGATGGCCCGTTCGATGCGGTCAAGGAGCCACTTCTCCAAGGCCTTCTCCAACTGCTCGTCCCACGGCTCGGTATTCCAGCGGCGCTTGTATTCGGGCTGCTCGATGAGGCGAATGTTCGAATCGTCGGCGATGCACTGGATGCGGCGTTCGATCAGCTCGCGATAAGCAGCCGGCCAGTGAGACGGAACCTCAGTGATGGGTGTGGAGCCGTGCCGTTCGAACCAAGTGGTTTGCAGTTCGCCCGCTTTCATCCTCCGGGCCATGACGATCTCGAAGGCGCGCTGCCCCAAATCGATGCCTTCGGGCGGAATTTGCACCGACCCGTCGTGTTGACTTAGGCGGTCTCCGCCTTCGATCAGCTTGAAGGACTCATAGATTTGCCAATCCAGTTCCTCCTGACGCGCAATGAGCTGCTGCCGGAGGCGCGCGGCTTGGGCTCGGGCGTTGGCCAGCCGGGCGTGCAACGGGTCGCTCTCTAGGCCGCTCCAACTCGCCAGCGTGGCGGTCGGCGACTGGTTCTGCAGGGCTGCGCTGGTTTGGACGAGCGAGGTCGGAAGCTGCGTGGGCTGACTATTTGGAAATGGAATCGCACCAACCTTTGTCCCATCGAACTCGAAGGTGTTAAACTCAACTTCTCCAATTGTCCGAGCACCATGCTTATCGGTTGAGTCGCCTTTGTTGTGGCAAACCTGCTTCAACCAAAAGCAAGTTGTCGAACTGTTGAGAACGCCGAGCACTCGACAATGATATTCGCGTTCGGCGCTTCTGAGTTGGATAATCGGAGCGTGCCGATTGAAGAGTTTCAAATCTTCGCTCAACACAAAGCTATTGTGCGTTGCGAGGTCGGAGAAAGTAATAAGCAACTTCTGCTTGTTCCTCTCAATTGGGATTTGATGAAACTCATGATATGCACGCCCTGCCTGAACATACGTTCTGCCATCGAAATCACGTCGCGAACCGAGAACTGTTCGATAGTCCCAAAACGCGCGCATCAATGGCGGCTCGCTCGTGAGTGTGATGTTCTCATCGTATGGGAATACCGTCTGAAAACGAGGTTCGATAAACCAATCACGGATGTCCTCTCCATCGACAAATGGACGAAGTCTATCGTGGGGAATTGTCCTCAAACCCCAATGACCGATAGGTCTAAGATACGGCTCATCTTCGCCGAGCACGCAACTGAAACCAATCACCGGCTTTTTGCGCTGGATCTCCACGAAATCCGTCAGGATCTTGCTCGAAGTTTCCTCGATTTCATCCTTCAATTCGGCCAAGCCACCACCGCCGATACTCCAAGGATGCCGATGGAACGTGGCGCGTGCTGAGTCGCCTGCACTCACCCACTCACTCTTACTACCCGGCTCGTCGATCTGCCGGATGATTGCCTTCCAAACAAGGCCCAGTGCGGGTTCGGTGGGTGTTGCGGGTTCACCACGGATGCCGAGAACTGTGCGAATGGTGCTTCGCACAGGGGGCTGGTTTTTCCCAAAAAGTATGACCGTGGGCGTGCCGTGGCCGGGGATGTAGGCGCCCGAGGTGTCGAGGACATGCGTGAGGTCCCAGCGTGGGAGGTATGCCTCGATGAGCTTCTTGCCAAACACACGCTTCATGAAGGAATTCGCCGTAATCTGTCCGGTGAATCCAGCCGGCTGCTGCGAGGTGCCGTCGCCTTTTGCGGCGAGGTCGAAGAAGCGCTCCATGAAGGGGACGGAGAGCGAATACTTGCGGTGGCACGAGGGGAACCGCGCGCGGTAGAGTTCGCTGATGGCGCGGTCCTTCACGGTGATGTAGGGCGGATTGCCGACGACGGCGTGGTATTGCTGCCCAAGGATCCGACGGAGGGTCGCCGTGTCTTCGACGTCGTAATGGTGCTTCAGCTCATCACGGAACACGGCGTCGTCGGTGTCGAAGGTGCGTTGGGTGACACCCTGCATCTCAAACTCGCCAAAACGTCGCCCGTGCAGCAACGAATCCCCCACGGCGAGATTGAGGCGAAAGTTTGGGGCCGCCTTGAGCCGGTTGACTCCCACCGCCTTGAGCGCGGCGATCAGCAACCGAAACCGGGCAATTCCTACCGCGAACGGGTTTAGGTCTACCCCAAAGACCGAATCCAAGGTGCGCTGGGCCAGTTCACGGATGGGCGTGGCGGGCTCGGCCTGTTGCCAAAGCTTCAGAATTCGGTCGAACCCTCCCAGCACGAAGTGTCCCGATCCGCAGGTGGGATCGATCATCCGGATGCCCTTCAGGCCGAAGGTCTGGATCGCCGGGTCCAGCGTGCGGTCGAGGATGAACTCTTCGATGAAGAGCGGCGTTTGCAGCAGCGCGTAACGCTTCCGCGCCGCCTCCGAAAGGTCCTGATAGAGGTCGCCGAGGAAACGGGTGTCCCACAAGGCGTCAGTGAAGTCGTGGTTCAATACCCCGGTGTCCGGGTTCCGTTCCTGCCAGAAGCGGAGGAGCTTGGTCACGGCGTCACCGGTAGGACCGAACTGCCATAGCGGATTGTGCTTCGGATCGAACAGGTGGCTGAGGCCCGGAAGGGCGGCCGCCATGCGGAAAACGTGTTCGAGGTAGTCGCGGTCGGAATGGAGCTTGTTGGTCCGGAAGTATTCCTCCCGTTCGTGTTCCGCCGCCGTTCTCCGGTCGCCCGGCCCGCTGATCCACGGATGGTCCAGCAACTCGTTGTCCTCCAGGAACCGGATGAAGACCGTCCCCAGCACCCACGCCACGGCAATCTGTGTGACCAGTTCGTCGCGCCATACCGAGTAGGCTTCCGCGGTCCGGCGACTCGCCCGGGCGGCCTCGTATTGCGCGGTGAGCTTGGCCGCAATGGTGGGCTCCGCGTCGGAACGGGCGCGCAGATCCTTCTCCAGATTGAGGAGGACGGGCTTGAGGGCGTCGAGCAAGGCGGTGCGGTCGATCATGACGTTGCGTTCTGAAAGCTGGCGGTAAGGTTGAGCCACACCTCCGGGATTTGTTCCCACTGGCCCCGCGTCGCCACCGGGACCGGGCGACCGTGGAGGGTGGGAAGCCGGTTCTGGTCGTCGGACGGGACCAGCACCCAGAGGGACCGGGGATTCTGGCCATCGAGGCAGATGGCTTCGCGGAGTTGTTCCAAAATCGGAATCTGGTTGAACCGGGCGAGCAGACCAATGTTGGTCAGGAGCACCGGGCCATCCTGCGCGACCAGAAGCGCCTTCAACTTGGGCATCACGTAACCCGCCACGAGTTGATTTAGCTTGTTCCAATCGATAGAGGTCTCAGCGGCTTGGTCGGCCTCCAGGATCTTCTCCCATTTGACATTCAATTTCCCGGCCTGGCCCTTCAGCTCGCTCAGCAGGAGGGTGTCGAGGTCGCACACCGCCACTGGAAACCCCTCGCGGAGCCTTTGCTCAACGACGAGGTAGTTGGTCGTAGTCGAGACCAGCACGAGGTAGCCCGCCGTTTGGATCGAGCGTTGGAGCCGGTCGGTGAACTGATTGGCCGTCAGCTTCTCCGTCGTGACGCCGTTTTCCTCGGCGTTGCCCGAATTCCCCTTCGTCGACGTCGAGGAACTTACCCCGGTTACTCGATCCCGCCGCTCCGAGCGGTAGGCACCCCGGCCATTGTCCGCCGTCGGGTCCCACTTTAGCTTCGTATCGACCAGATCGAGCAAAGTATCGAGCTCGGGACGATTCGGCAGCGGAGCCGCTTCGGGATACCGGCTGCTGACGCGCTGACGGATGTCATCGACCGAAAGGTCACGCGTGCCGAGCAACGCACCCGCCGCCAACTGGATGGCGCGGCGCGGCTCCAATCCCCGGGGATAGACCTCCAATCGCGAGGACAGTCCGGCGGTGTGCGAGGCGTTCACCGCCAGCTTGACCAATCGTTCGTCGGAAAGCGGGGAAACTCCCTGCGGAACGCGAACCCGACGCAGCTTCTCGACTACCCGCGCAGGCGGTGCAAGCGGATCTTGGAGAGCCAATTCGTCGGCTTCCTTGCCCAACCGGAAGGCGTAGTCGCCCAAGTCGTGGCTGGCCGCGATCAGAACGCGGTCGTTGCTCCGGCTTTCGACGAAGCGGGCCGTCTTCAACGAAAACTCGGTTTCGCAGGCGGTGCGCAGAACCGCGATGGCGATTTGCGTCCGCCGGGGCTCGGTCTCGGTGGAGCCTCGGGCCGCGAGGAGCGCGTCCGCCAGTTCCTTGTGGGTCATCGCTCCGCCGGAGGCCTGGAGGATGTGGAAGATGGCCTCGCGAAGCCCGGTGATCGACGGCGTGCGCGCCCAACGCTCGCGGGCACTGCCAACGACCTGGCCAATCCGCTGCCGTGAAACGCCGCTGTGTTTTGCGACTTCGGTCTGGCTGGGCCATCCCGCAAGGTCTTCGGGACGGGCAACCGTCCGCGGGGCGTCGTTGAGGGCGGAACCGCTCGAAGGGGAATCCGTCGGTTGGGAATTTTCCGACGGGAGTTCCTTCAACCCCAGAATCAGGCGGAGGATGTCGGCTTCGCCTGCGCCGATCCGATTCAACGAAGAGACCAGATGATTAGCCACCCAATCGATGCTCGCGGATTCCGACTCATTGGGCGTGCTGTCCCGGTGATCGGTCTCTGACGCGTCCTGTTTGGGCTGGATGTCCGGGAAGCGAACACGCAGGTCGCGGTGCAGATCGGTGATCTCGCGCTGCGTCTTCTTGCCGACACCAGAAAGTCGATTGAGCCGCCAGATCGAGCACTGCAACAGGTCCCTGACGGAAATTGCGTTGATCTTGTCGACCGCATTGGCTGCTCGGGTGCTGAGACCGAGTTCGACCAACTGGGTGGAGAGCTGGGCCTTCTCGATCAGCGCCGCGCGGGCAGCGGTCGTGATGAGGTCGCCGCCATGGGGTGTCTGATCCAGTTCCGCGAAGACCGCCAGCCACGCGTCGCGCATCTGGCGGGCGTTGTCGAAGCGTTGGCTGAAATCCCGCCGTAGAGCGCGCTGGAAGAACTCGATCAGCTGCTCACGCAAATCGGCGCTGAAACGTTCCGGGAAGAGATTGGCTTCGCAGTCGAGGACGGCCGGATCGCTCTTGCCGTCGCCCCAAGCCGGAAGGTCCCCGGTGGCCATCTCGTAGAGCGTCATGGCCACGGCGAAACGCTCCGCCTGGAGATCCCAGCGGATGGGCTTTCGCAGCCGGATGAAGGGGTCGAGGTAGGCGGTCGTTCCACACCGGATGTTCTCCGCCGAGATGTGGGAGAGGGAGAAATCGAACAGCGCGAGGTGCTGCTCGGACTGCTTGCCACGCTGCCGAATCCCGATGTTCTCGGGCTTGATGTCGCGGTGGGCCACGCCCATGCGCTCCAGTTCCACGACGGCATCGATCAGGTCCGTGCCGAAGCGCTGAAGGAAGTCGATGTGCAGTCGGCCTTCCTTCCGCAGGCGGCGGGCGAGGGTTTCTTCGCCCGCGCGCTCCATCAGGATGCCGGCCAAACCGTGGAGATGAAGGAGTTCCTGGGCTTTGACGATTCCGGGATGGTCGAGCCGCTTGAGCGTCTCAAACTCCGACTTCAGGCGGTCGTTGTGGTCGGGCTGATTGGCGAGCTTCAGCACGGATTGGGATTCGCCCTGCTGAACCAGAAAGGCGACGGCCGTGGACCCCTGGCCGAGCCGTTCCAGCACTACCAACCCGCCCGGGAGACGGTCGCCGGTCTTCGCTTCAATGGGATTCTGACGCGCCTCGGAATCCGGCGTGGTCAGTTCGTTCTCCACCAGGTTGAGCTGGTGGAGGAATTCCCGGACGTCGTCGTAGCGGGCGAGGACGTCGGGGTGGGTGCTGAACCGGATGAGATCGCGGAGCTCGTCGCCCGCAGCATCCATGACGCTGCCGATATCCAACCCGCCTTCGCTCGTGACCCGCTGGGTCATTTCCAACGGCGACGTCGCGGGCGTCTGGCCGGTGAACAGGTAGTAGGCCAACGCGCCGAGGCTGAAAACGTCCTGGCTGAGTGCGTCGCAGAACGGGTCGCGCTGCGCTTCCGGCGAGAGGTAAACGGCGGAGGAATCCTCCACCAACTGCTCGGCGTGGAGGGTTCCTGTTACGCGGGTCGCACCGGCGGTGGTGGTGGCGCTCGAACGACGCGCCAGCTGCCAGTTCAGGATCTGGAGCTGTGGGACAGGGGCCTCGGGATTCAGCACCAGAATGCTCTGGGGACTGAGCGCCCGATGAACCAAGCGACGGTGATGGGCGAACTGAAGGGCTTCCCCGATCTGCCGCACGCATTCGAGGCGCGTGGTGACCGTCAGCCGATCCGCCCGCTGCGCCATGTAGTGGTCGAGACGTTGCGCGCCCGGCGGAATCCGGAACACCAGTGCCGGTCCGAGCTCGTGCTGGGTGAACGTCTCCGCGAGGACGATCCCCGGATGCAGCAGGTCTTGGAGTGAAGTGAACTCCTTCTCCGCGGCGCGTTGGAGAGATTGGCGTTCAGCTGCAGCGAGATGCGGCGCAATTGGGTAGAGCCGGACGATTCGACGTGTCTCGGGCAGATTGACGTGGGCCGCAATCCAATCCTGAAACAAGCCGACCGGGCTCTCGTTGAAGATCTCCTTTAGCTCGAAATCGGCCACCCGCCGGGACTTCTGCGTCGGACGGATACCCGCCTCCTCCAGCGCCCGAAAGACGGCACGAGCCGCCGGTTTGTCGAGGCGTTGGGCATTGTTGCGCTCCTGCCCGAGTCCATTCCGGTTAATGAGCGCCTGAAGAATCCCTGGAGACTTGTCTGTGTCGCGGAGGAACACGTTCGTGCGCCCGGCCCCCGCCAAACGATTCTGGAGGTCAGTGGCCGAGCAAAACACGACCGCTTCGAGATACGGAATCGACGTCTTGGCCGCCGCCTTCTGCCGCCGCAACAGCGAAACCAGCTTGCGGGCCTTGCGATTGGCGAGGAAGAGCGGGTTGTCGTAGGTGAACCGATGACCGCCGGTCGTCCAAGTCCAGGTGTGGACGTCGCCGTTGAGGATGCCCGGCCGGCTCTTGATCTCGACCAGGAAGAACCCCATCGGGGTCAGAATCAGGGCGTCGATCTCGTTGATCGTCCCATCGTCCGCGAGGAACTCGAAGTTTGACCACGCCATGTAGGGCTCGTGATCGGGCAATCCCGCTCGCAGGTATTCCAACGCCTCGGACTCCCAAGCAGATTGGGAGGGCGTGATGGCTTTCCAGCGTTGCGGTGACATGGGTGGGTGGCGGCTCCGGGCGTCAGGACCTACGGTTTCGGGGTCTTCTTCCCCTTGGTTGGGGACTTGGCCTCCCCGACAGATGACTCGCCACCCGCGAGACCGCCCTTGACCCATCCGTCGATCTCCGAGGCGAGGAACTTCCAGAGCTTACCCACCTTGTGCGCGGGCATGCGCTTCCGGGTGATCCACTTGTAGATCGTGTCCGGATTGACCCCGAGATGCGCCGCGATCTCGTCCACGGATAACCAACGTTCTGCCATAAGATTCTGCTCGTGGCCAGGTCCGGAGGCGCGACCACACAGCAACCAACGGGCTTAGTTTCGGAACCTACGAGAGCTGTCCAACAAAGCCAGCCAGAAACTGGGTGAAACCAAAATGCAAACCGGCCCTGCTCTAGGAAGGCGGGATCGCCACCACATCACGGATCAGGCTGTGCTTAGTCTAACCTTACAGTTTCGGCTTTTTTAGTGGGTCATCACCTTGGGCTCTTCATCGACGGCAGTTCGCTGTCGAGGGGTTGTAGCTTGTGCCGACCATGATTCGGCAAAGGCTCGACGAGTTCCTTCACCACTCAGGCTACCAGCACTCCGGTTACCCGTAGGAACCGGTTCATCTTTTCTACCTCAGGCGACTCATAAGCTCCTACTCCGCGCCCCCTCCGCCTGAGTCTTCCGCTCGCTCCACTCGCTAGCGACTCCAGCTCCGCAGCCGCTCCGCTTGAACCGCCTCCGGCGGGGCTTTGAGCTCACCGAACTGAACTGAGGGCGGGGCGGAAGCCTAGGCCGCTGCCCCGGTAACCCGGGTCGTCCCCGTTCCGGCCGGCCGAGCGCGCGTCCCTGGCGTCGTTGCGACAACTGCCCCCGCGGTACACGCGGTCGGAGCCCGAACTCGGACCTGTCGGGTCCGTCACACTCCCAGTCGGATAATCCCCTCTCCAGTCCGAACACCACTCCCACACATTCCCAATCATATCATGCAACCCCCATGCGTTCGCTGTCTTCTGCTTCACCGCATGCGTCTCTCGACCAGAGTTCCCAACATGCCACGCTATCGCATCCAACTCTCCATAGCGCGGACCCGTCGTCCCAGTTCGCACCGCATACTCCCACTCAGCCTCCGTCGGTAACCTCCACTCCCATCCTTCAGCCAATATACCCTCAGCACGTTGCTTGGCCGTCAGCTTCCGACAGTACTCCTCCGCTTCACCCCAACTCACCTGCTCCACAGGTCGGTCAGACCCTTTAAAATGCGATGGATTTCCTCCCATCACCGCCTCCCACTGCCGTTGCGTGCATTCCGTCTCCGCCAAGAAGAACCAACGAGTCAATACCACCTCGTGCTGCACCTCATCAGAATACCGATCCGGTTCGCTCGATGGACTGCCCATTGTAAATTGGCCACTAGGAATCCATCGGACTGCCAAATCACCAGCTTGACCTCGGGCGCCAGCCACAAACGGCTTGCTCAGTCCCAGCTTCGACGCCAACGCCTTTTCAGCCGCCGCCACTTTCGCTTTGGCCTCAGCCATTGCCTTTTCCTCTGCCGCCTTCGCCTCAGCCGCCAATCGTTGCCGCTCTCGCTCCTCAGCTTCCGCCTTAGCCTTCGCTTCAGCCAGTGCTACTTGACACGCCGTACGTTGTTCCGCAGCCCAAGACACCAGAGACCGTTCTGCTCCAATCTCAGCCTCTACAGGTGAAACCTCGCCAAGGGTCCGAAGTAATTCGTTCTCGTCGTCGAGCAAACGGTCGTTCGATACCAACAGTTTCTTCTGGCCCACCACCAACTGCATTACCCATAGGTAAGTCTCCGTAGAATCTCCCGCCCGGCGTTGCCCTCGGGCTGCCAACCAATCCTTTTCAGAGGCTTGCACCACAAACAGCCCATCGGCATCGGTTTTGGTTATTAACGGAGGCAACATTCTGAAAAGAGTCACCTCCGGAGAGTCCTTAATCGATTCAGCCAACCGTCGTCTCGAAATAGCCTCTTCAAGCCGTTTCAGTGGTAATGCAAACTTCGGGGGGGCGTTTCGAACAAGCGCCTGAACATCATTTTCAAGCCCTTTCAACAGTTCCAAATTAGCCCGGTTGGTGGCTGCCTGCCTTTGGACTTGGCCGGCGATTCCCGCCAATTCCTTCTCCCCAACGACGTGGATTCCGACCAACCCCAGTTTCACGTTCTCTCCCCCCTTAGTCACCACGAACACCTGACCAGTGACCTCCCGCTTTCCGGAGCAACCTCCACCGCAGACGAGGGCAGATAGAATCACCGACCAGGCCAACAGTTTTTCAAAAAAACCAACCGTCGATGTTCGGCGGGGAACCTTCATATCCACAAAGCTACAGCCCCTTCTTGGTCACTGACAACCCAGTTAGAGATTGTAACGAGGTAACTTCGGCTGACCTGTGATCATCGGGAGGCCGATAGAGTCGCCAAGTCAGGCGCGCCGCTGATACGGTCGATGCGGTCTTCGGCTATCCGTAGTCGCTGGTTCGATTTCATCCAGAGCTACTGGCGAGCGGTCAGTATGGTCCCGCCCACCGTTTCCAACGGTGCATGTGTTTAAATACCGATGTATTCCCCTAGGTTGCCGTTACTCTCGCGCACCAACGACCTTCGTGGCACTCTGTGCCTATGACCAAGGGTCCTCGGTCGTATCGCCGTCACCACCAATTGGAATGTGCTGTCAGTAAAAACGGAGCGCTCCTGGCACGACTACCGGCTTCCCTCAGGCTTCGAATGAGTCGACGGGCAATGCCGTCAGCAGACGAAACCAGATGGCGCTTAGTCGCGATGCGCAGACTCTTGGCATGGTCATACGCCGACTTGGCCGTGTACATGGGAGTCAGCGATAGAACCGTGAGATCGTGGGAAAGAGGGACACGTAAGCCAACAGGCATGGCAGCTAGGCTCATCTGGTCTCTCGAAAAAGGGCTATTCCCGGAAACTGAGGTTGGCCTCGATTGCTTCCGCGAATGGAAGCGCTTGCCGATAGGGGAACTCCTTGGAAGAGCCGGAATTCAAGTTAGCCAGTAGATCTGAATCGGATGATGCAACAGGGCTTGAGCGGAAAAAATGCTTATTTAGACGCAGTAAGTTGGGGCACGCCAGCGTCATGGATCTTCAGTTTCATGCCAGGTAATTGGCGTAGGTTGCCAGCCACCCCATTTATAGCTGTCCAACTCCACTAACAGCGTAGGCTACTACAACTCTAACTCAAAGGAGTGCGTACCCTGCGACCCGGTGCGTGTTTGATCTGGTACTAATGGCCTACGACAAGGACTTGCGCTCAGCAATCAGTCAAGTTTGGTAAGCTCAAGGCCCCGCCGGAGGCCGCAGGAGCCGATCAGCGGCAACGGGCGCAGCCGCAAAACCGCGCGTTGACCACTCGCCGAGCTCCGATGTTCACTCGTGAAATGCAAAGGGGCCTTGCTGGAATCTGGATGGCGCTGCTTTGGCTGCTTTCGGTGCGGTGCCTTGGTGGTCAGGCAGCCACCGCGGTCGCCACCGTCACTGCGGGTTTCGTGACCACCATCACGGTGACCTCCGGCGGATCCGGGTACACGAGCGAGCCGCTGGTCACGATCACCGGTGGTGGCGGCATTGGAGCGACTGCCAAGTCCATCCTGAGTGGTGACAAGGTGGCTGGGGTGGTTATGCTGACTGTAGGGAGTGGGTATAGTGGCCTGCCGACAGTCTTGATTGAGGATCCGCCTACACCGTTTAGCGTCCAATTGCGGTTGGTACCGGAACTGACCATCAAAGGCCCTGCTGGGAGTCTGTCCCGGGTCGAGTCTGCTGCTCACACGACTGGTCCATGGACAACGTTGACCAACGTAATTGTCGGTACCGAGGGGTCAGTTGTGGTGGATTTGTCACCAGGGTCCACAACTCGTTTTTACCGGGCAGTGCAGGGTGGAGGAGCAGGTCCGTCAGGGTTCGTTTGGATCGCACCAGGATCCTTTGTAATGGGAAGCACGAACGAGAGTTGGCTGGGCGCCGGGGAGATTCAGCACGTGGTAACGTTGACGCAGGGTTTCTGGTTATCCGATCACGAGGTTACTCAAGGAGAATATCAGGGGGTGATGGCGAAAAATCCGTCCTATTTCAAAGCCGATCTGAACCTTCCGGTTGAGCAGGTGAGCTGGAACGATGCAGTATTGTTTTGCCAGAAACTTACGGAACGGGAACGCCTCTCTGGGCGCATCGCGGCAAAGCAAGCTTACCGATTGCCTACTGAAGCCGAGTGGGAGTACGCAGCCCGGGCGGGAACGACTGGGCCAATCTATGCGGAAGTCTTGTTTGATATTGCTTGGGTTTCAGGTAACTCAAAGAACCAAACACACCTTGTAAAGCAGAAGGCCCCAAATGCATGGGGCTTGTACGACATGTTTGGCAATGTGATGGAGTGGTGCTCTGACTGGTATGGGGCCTACCCAACTGGGAGCGTGGTTGATCCGGCAGGTCCTAGTTCGGGCTCTGACCGCGTTTTAAGGGGGGCTAATTGGTATAATGGAGATGCGCGTGCGGCTGCTCGGAGCTTACTCCGACCAGATTTTGGAGCGCGACAGGCAGGCTTTCGTCTCGTACTCAGCTCAGTCCGGTGAAATCAAATCCACATCAGAGGCGGAAGGAGTGGAAGACGCAGGTGGAGTTGCTGCGGAGCGATTAGAAATCTTTTTAGAAGTTTATTCGAACAAGGTCGAAGCAGACTCGCGGTCACCTGTTTACGTAAGGTAGTCAAGAGACTCTCTAACACTGGTGACAATCACACGAGATGTTCAAGGGCGACGACAAAAGGGTACAAGTGGCGTCTGGCTGGCTTCAGGCGAGTAGGTTAGAGCTAAGTTTCCACCACTGGCCCATCCACCCCAACTACCCCAGCTCCTATATATAGGAGCTTGGGGTGCTGGGGTTACTGTGGTGGGCGGAACCCGAATTGGGGTGCTTTGGGGGTTGCTTGGGGTTTGGGGTGAATTTTAAGAATCCCCTTATTTTTCGATGGTTTTAATCCCACCTCCGGCTTGGGGTGATTTGGGGTAGTGGATACCCCCGTGGGAACCCCAGATCGGGCTGGTCAGACGAAGGTCGCTTTTGGGGTAGAACGAGCACCCTCAGAGAACCTCACATACTTGCCGGCAGCGAGCAATTTGATGACCTCCAGCTTCTTCATCTCCTTGATCCTGTTTTCCGCCGTATTCTTGCTGCACCCCTTGTCCTTCATGATCGCATCCACCATCTCGGCCCACCTGATGGACGTCTTATCCGCGAAGACCTCGTCGGCAAGGATACCCAACTCCTCCCGCTTTCGGTCGTTCTTGGGGTCAACCCTGGCCTTCAGGAGCCTGTGCATGCTGGACATCGAGTCCCACGAGAACTGCGGAGCCTTGTCGCCGCTGACCTCCTGACGGCGTGCGGGCATGCAGGAGAGGGTGATGACCGCGTTCTGCCTCTTGAGAACCAGGACCGACTCCGACTTCCGCTCGATCTGGCTCCCGAGGTGTCCGCGTGTCTTCTCGCTGTTAGGGTTGTGGTGGATGGCACTGACGACCACGCATCCGGTCTCGGAGGCCAGCTGGTGGAGTTCAGTCACAAGGCCGCAAGCCTCCTCCGGGTCGTTCACGTCCATGATCAGGTCGGCGACACCGTCGATGAAGACGGAATGCAGTCCCCCGAATGCCATGGCCGCTCGTGCCATCGCCCTAATGACCTCCACCCGCTCCTTCGGGCTCAGCGAGATCAGCGAGTAGCTCTGGTACCAGGCTGGCGGCACCTCCAGGCCGGCCCGGTTGATCATCCGCATGCCCATGCGCCAGTGGTCGCCCCGGGACTGCTCCGTGTCGAAGTGCAGGACCGCTTTGCCGTCGGGGTTGGAACCGCTGAAGGCCAGGTAGTCGCGCTCGGGGTCCTCGCCCATGAGGGAAGCAATCATGGCGGCGATGACAGAGCTCTTACCGGACTTCACCGCGGCGGCGATGGTGACGAGATTCCCGGCGTGAGCGATCTCCACCCCGGCCAAGCTGAAGACGCAAGGATCCTCGGGCGGCTGATTGTAAGGGTCGAAGCGTGTGTGTGCGATGCGTGCGATCAGTCGGTCTTCATCTGTCTCGACGAGCACCGGAGTCGGCTGCGGGTTTTCCGGGTCCATGCAATTCACCCTGATTGTGGAGGATTGCGAGGGAAACGCGGCCGTCCTCCGATTCGTCTCAGTAACCGTTGGTAGCAAAGTCGGTGAGGTTTCGACAGGCCTTGGCGCCTCTTCTTTTGCCCGGGGTGGCAGAATTGCGGCGACGGTTGCAGCATTCATACGGCAAAGGGCTGATTCATGGCGTCAGCCCGTGCAGGACCCGGGCCCGTTCGAATGTGTCGGCACTGACATGCAATGTGTCGTTCAGATCGTTGCATGGTTGGCCGTCTGCCCGGCTGAGGGTGCCGAAGCCGATGGAGTCCATGCTGTCGGCTATCCCATGAAGCTGATGGCTCCACCGGGTGAGGCTTGCCTTCCCGGCCTCGTCGGCGTGGACCACAAACCGCACCTTGCGACCGCGAAAAGCCTCTATGGCTTCGGCAGCGATCGAGGCAGAGGCCCCAAGCATTGCCACTGCCGCCGCATTGGCTTCCCGCCCCTCCGCCCAGATGAATGCATGTGCCGCAAGAAGATCTGGCCCACCTTCGCAGAACAGGATGGAACGGTGTTCGGGCTTTAACGCAGCAGTGCCAATCGGCCATCCGCCAACGGTGCCCGGCAGGGAAAGCCCCTTTGGCCCATCGACGGAGAAAAATCGTTGTCCATCAATTCTACGGGCCTGCGCCGCGATTCGTTGGTCATCGGTGACAAACCAGCACGAAAGGTCATGGTGATTCCCGGTGCGGAGAATCCCGCGTTCGACGGCCAATTTCAGCCCCTCAATCGAGATACCGCGCAAGTTCATGATCGCCTCAAGTGCCCGGGGTGGTGGCACAAGCAAGCAGGGCCATAAAGCTCGCTGGGTGGCTTTTTCCGGGGCCGGTAGGGGCGTTGGCGCGGGATGCTGGGCTGGCGCGGCGTTGGGGCGATGCCGTGCAAAATGTGCCCCCTTCGGCTCGAAACGGCGATCTGGGCCGAGATTCCTGACCGTTAGACCGGCAGCGCTGAGAACTTCGTCTCGGGTGCAACCCTTCCAGCATTTGAGTCCTACCCACCCGTCATCACCGGGAAACACGCTGAGCGAGGGGTGGCGATCACCGTTGTCATGCCCGTTGGTGTTTGGGCATCGGATCGCGCATTTCCGCCCAACCCGGGCGGCGGGGATGGCTTCGGTTAGGTTCATCCCTCGCCCTCCTGCCGGCACGCCGTTTTCGACCGGAGAGAGGCTTCAGGTTCAGGCGGAATCCGGACGATAAGATTGTCGAGGCTGCAACGACCAAACCAGGATTTGATTTCATCGTGTGTAACCGCGGTGCATGGCGCCTCGACTTTCCAGATTCCCGCTGTTGCGGCTGTCCGCGAGACTTCATGCGGATCGATGGGATCCCCGCCACAGCACCTAACTCGCGCTTCGATGATTAAGTCCTCGTCTGCCGGACAGGCGATCCGAGTCCAAATCAAGTTTTTGGTGGAGGAGCCTGCATCGAAACCGCAAGCCGGGGATATCCACCCACCAATCTTTTGGGGTGTTTGCATGGTCTTGGATTAGTTGAGCGTTCCCGTGGCGGTCTCCAGCGCCTGAATTGCTCGCTTTACCGAATCGGGTTGGTACCGAACTGATCGTCCAAGCCGAACGCAGGGAATGAGTCCGGAATGGGTTAGCTCATCGAGCATCCGGGGCGAGACTTGGAGCAGCAGGGCGACCTCCTTCTTTCGCAGAAGAAGTGGCCGAGGCCCATTTGACGCCACTGATTGGGCGGCCGGAAGGTTTTGGGAGATGCTGGAGGAGAACTCTGATGTCGTTTTCATGAATGAGTTAGGGTTTTGGGGCCCAATTCGGGCACGCCTTTGCTCCTAACTCACTGGATGACTTTCCGTCACCTGTATCTGCCTATGGGAGAGATACTCGCCCTTTTCAAGGCTCAACGATGGCGTGAAAACAAAGGAAATCGGCCAGTTTGAGCACCTTCGTTTCCAACAGCCCAACGACTCGTCGATTCGCTTGCGTTTCTTTGTTTCCGACGCTGTTCCGACGGTCTTGCGCTTCGTGAACGCATTCGGCCTCCATTCGAAGCAGGAAGAAACGCCGCTGGCGCTCATTTCAGGGGAAACCGCATCAAAAGACGTAGCTGGGTCGGGGTTATAAAACTGCTAACCTCCTGCGGTTTGCTGAACGTTACTGACTTCGGAGGCGCTTCACTAACTTCGAGGCTTGCGAAATTGGAGGAGTCCGGTCGTAACCGTGGGCAGATCTCCTCTAACTCCAGAAGTCAACAGTCGAGAGGGCAGCGTAATTCCACCTCCGCCCCCTAGAGCATCACCTTCGGACACCTCTAACGAACCAGACTGCCTTGTAAGGTCCAGGAGGTCTGTTCCGCCTCTAACGTACTTTCTCCAATTCGAATTCGAAGTGGATGAGCACCAAATTCCAGATTGAACGATCTCCCGCCAAGTAAATCCCGCCTGGTCCAAGCGGGCTGCGGCTAGATGCTTCAAGATTGTCTCCGGCTCAACGTCGAATCTCCAGCCAGGGATGAATCCCAAAATTGAGGCCTGACGGAGGACAAGCGAACGGATTTTGCCTCGCACCAAGTCAGAGATCTTCGTCGCCGTCGTTTGCGGATCACGCCGTAGTTGCTCTACGTCTAGGGTCGAAACTTGCCAGTCCAGGGGAGCATGAGAATCAGTATGAGAACCATCGCAAGGTTTGTGAAACTCAACTGAATGGGAGATTTTTAATCCTTGGTAGGGGAGTTCCCTGATAGGATCGGTAAGTTCCCGTTTTGCGAACGCACGAGCGTCTGCGACGGGGTCCAAGTCATGCATCACGTTCGACAGACATGGAATACTCCAGTTCTCATCACCCAGCGCGCGATGCGTTTCTGCGAAGCTCAACCATTGGCTTTTGGAGTGCCCTCTTTTCCACCATTCCGCCAAGGCATTAACTCGAAGTAGATCACAGAGGCATTGGTCCAACCCAAACGCTTGAGGGCGTTCGTCCCATTTCAACGGAACTGTCCAATTGCCTTTGTAGCGTTCGCGCCCCAATTCCCACACCGCTGCATAGAACGCATACGGAATCGATGCGCGCTTTCCATTGCCTGTTGCACCGAAATCGTATTCGGGTTTGAACCGTGCCAAGGCGGGCATGGCATTGGTCTTTCTACCCTTCATAGCGATCCTCCGGAGGAACTTGAAAGGTTCGCGTCGCCGGATTCGGGAACAACCCCAAACCAATGTGAGGCTTGCTCCGGCGTTACCAACTCGCGGTAGTTTCGGAAGAGCATTGATGGACTGTTTCCTGCCTCCAACGCCACCCTTGCAGCATCCCGAATCAGTGCCATCCGATACGAACAGAACGAGTGCCTAAGGCCGTTCTTGACCCACTGGAACGATTCGATTTCGTCCGGCTTGGTTTCCTCTCGAGTTGGGTGATCCTTTGCCCGGTTTCTGCGCAATTGATCCGCACACCGACGGATGGAATGAAGCACCTTGTTTTCCTCTGCGTAGGGACTCACCGGCCCGGTGCGCTCAGGGATTTCGAGCAACCACATTTGAGCGGCAGGACAAAGCGGCACCAGACGCCGGCTGGCGGTTTTGGCCTTGGCAGCAGGGACTTCAACGAACGGCTCCGCTCGATCTAGCTTCACCATGGACCAGTCGAGGCGCATTAGTTCGGCCGTCCTCAACCCACAGAAGGCTGCAATAGCGACCCAGCCGAGGAGATCGGGCCTGAATTGACGGGTTCCCTCCAACAGCTCGCGGAGTTGCTGGGGTGAAAAGATTCCAATCGATCCGCCTTCGGACCTTGGAAGCTCAATACCTTCGAGTTCCTCGAGGAGGTCCCGGGGGCAAAGCCGGCGACGTACCGCCCACCGGAGGAGAGTCACGATATGTCGGAAGTGGTTCAACTTAGTGCGGGGAACCCCTTTCAATCCATCGAGATAGGCCTGAATCAACTTCCCACTAAGATCGCCGATCGGGCACTGGAATGTATCTCCAAACAGCTTGAGCCGCCGACGGAGGTCGTCGCGGTGTCGATCACTCAGGCCTGCGTTGTCTTTCGCGGCGAGCATTTCCGCGATGACTTCCCGGACCGTCTTGGAGGTTTGCAGACCTGCTATGCGTTCGGTATGTGCGCGCACGGCATCGGTGAGAGTCATGCCTGTCGGGAGCAGAGTGATGGCTGCTGCTGCGTCATTCAGAACTCCGATGAGGTCGTCCCGGCCGGCTCGCTGGATGATCCGCAAAGCTTGGAGATAGCACTGGCGATCGAACGCGCTCAGTTTGGCTGCTTCGACGTCGCCAACTGCAAGCTTTCCAGCGATGAACTCGGCTTGCTTTCGAGCCTTGGCCAAGTCGGTGAAGCTTTGGCGCACCCTTTTGGCACCCTCGTAATGGGCCACGAACCAGCGGGGATACACACGCCCGTCGGGCTTCCGCATTGGGCTGGGGATGATCCGGATGACGATCGAACCTCTCCTCACCACCTCTGAACCAGGAACCGAATCTTGCACGCCCATGCGTGATCGTTGTCACGACTCTGGCACGAATTCAAGAAAACCAAGCGAAAAAGCCTGATTTAGATGGTGGAGGCGGCGGGAATTGAACCCGCGTCCTAAGCCATTCAACCCGAAACGACTACATGCTTAGTCAGCCATTTAATCTTGGAACGATCGTGACCGGCTGACGGAGACCGACCGTTCCCAGCCCGCATGAAGTTTCTCGACCACCGACGCGCAGACTCCGCCGACGGTCATGCCTGCTGATAGCGTTTCGTCCCCGTAGCAGGTGTTCAGGGCGAAACGTCGGGCCGATTAGGCCGCGAGAGCCAACTCTTCGTTAGCAGTTGTGTTTTTGATCCGGTGATTTACGAGGCCAACGAATCATCCTCGGCATGCCATCTCGGGCAGGATCACCTAGTCGAAACCGGTACGCCCCCCCCTTGAACTGACAACCATGAGATCGCTGACGCAGAGCCATCTGTCAAACACCACATTCAGGCATCGCTGGAAGTGAAGCAGCAGTGGATGGCTGGAGGGCGGGGGATGGAAGGCGATTTCACGGTTGCTCCGGGATCCCGCACAGGAATAAATGGCGGTGTGCATTCCCCTGTATTGAGAACAGCCGCGTTGGCTTTGCTGGTCTGGGCGCTCTGCGGATGTCAGGCGATCCGGCGCTCGAGCCCTGGCAGCGGTTTTTCTGTTGTGGAAACCAATGGGCTGGTGCGCATTGCCTACGGTTCGTCGTTGGTGTCCGAGTACCATTTCCGGAACGTGTCCCGGCCGTTCCTGTATCCGCTCCTGGGTCCGGATGGGGTTCACATGACACGTCGGTGGCCGCAGGAGGAAGTCGGGGGGGAAGAGAAGGACCATCCGCATCACCACGCGTTGTGGTGGTCCCATGGCGTGGCCAATGGTTCGGATTTTTGGAGCGAGGCCGCTGGGGCCGGGACCACCGTGCATCAGTCGTTCACCGAGCTCCGGGTCCTGGGCCAAGGGGATAAGCAGAAGGCGGTGGTGGGTTCGCGAAACCGGTGGGTTTCCAAAGATGGAACCGTGGTGGCAGAAGACGAGCGCCGGATGGTGTTCCATGCTCCGACCGCTCAGGCTCGTGAGTTGGATTTTGAGATCACCGTGCGTCCGGTGGGCGGAACGTTGGTCCTGGGCGATACCAAGGAGGGCACCTTCGCCATTCGTCTGGCCGAGACGATGCGCTTGAAGCGAGCGGACAAGTCCAAGGGCGGGACGATTCTGAATTCGCGGGGGCAGAAGGATGGCGATACTTGGGGCAAGCGGGCCGAGTGGTGCGATTATTCGGGCCCCGTGGCGACCCCTCAGGGCTCAGGAACCTACGGGGTCACAATCTTTGATCATCCTGCCAATCCCCGTCATCCGACCTGGTGGCATGTCCGCGATTACGGGTTGTTCGCGGCCAATCCCTTCGGCATCCATGATTTCGAAAAGAAGCCGCCGGGAAGCGGCAACCTGGCCGTCGAGGCCGGCAAATCATTGACCTTCCGGTATCGGGTGGTGCTGCACCGCGGTGATGCGGCCGCCAATCCGTTGTCCACTTTGTACCGTTCCTACGCGGCCGAGAAAGGTGATCGGTGAGATCAGTCGCCTCGGTGTTGGCTGGCGGGTTGGGTGTCGGGTTGGCGCTCTTCTCAGCCGGTTGCAGTGCTCCAGAAATATTGAATCTCGGCGGACGCACGGCGTTGGCCACAGGGGCCCTTTATCGCCAGGCCGAATCCATCGTCATGGCTCGCGATCGGGAGGCCGCTCCGCAATGCAAGACGCGGAGTGTCTTGGGAACCCGCTTGCTGGAGGCACCCGAAGCTGTTGCTGATCCCCGCGGTGGCAGTGAATCGGTATCCTTCTCGGGATCCGGAACTCCCTCTTCCTACGTCGTTCCCTCGGATCGGCGCTATTCCCGATTTGTCGAGCGTTGGGTCATCCAACGCTGCGATACCGAAGCGGTGTATCGGGTGACTTACACCCCGAGCGCTTCGGGAACCGATGTCTCTGCCGAACTGGAAACCACACCTCCCTCACCATGAATCGTCGCCAATTCCTCACCACCACCTCGCTGGCCGCCGGTGCGGTCGTCACGGGTTGTACCACCACCGCTCCTGTTGCCCGCTTCACACCCAAGTCGCGGGTGATTGGAGCCAACGAAGACATCCGCATCGCGGTGGTGGGTTTCAACTCACGGGGCAACGACCACATCGCCGGCTTCAAGAAGATCAAGGGAGTGCGTTTGGTGGCTTTGTGCGACGTGGATTCCAATGTGCTGGAGAAAGGCCGCGCCGATCTCGCCAAGGACGGTATCCAGGTCCAGACCTACACCGACGTGCGCAAGTTGCTCGAAAGCGGTGAGATCGACGCCATTTCCACGGCCACGCCGAATCACTGGCATGCGCTCTTGGCCACTTGGGCCTGTCAGGCAGGCAAGGATGTGTACGTCGAAAAGCCCGTGTCGCACAATGTGTGGGAAGGACGGCAGATCGTCTCCGCCGCCCGCAAATACGGGCGTATCGTGCAGACGGGCACCCAGTGCCGTTCCAATCCCGGATTGCGCGAGGCGATTGCTTGGATACACGAGGGCAATCTGGGCCGGATCCAGGTGGCACGCGGGCTGTGCTACAAGCCGCGTCAGAGCATCGGGAACGTGACGACCCCAACGCCGGTGCCCGATCACATCAATTACGACCTTTGGTGTGGCCCCTCGCCGCTGACACCCTTGATGCGCTCCAAGTTGCACTACGATTGGCACTGGCAGTTCATCACGGGCAACGGCGATCTGGGCAACCAGGGCATCCACCAGATGGACATCGCCCGGTGGGCGTTGGGTGCCAATACCTTGAGCCCGAAGGTCTTCAGTGTCGGCGGTCGTCTCGGATATCAAGACAACGGGGATACTCCCAATTCCCAGTTCGTCTACCACCAGTATGACAAGGCTGCGTTGATCTTCGAGGTGCGCGGCTTGCCCAGATCCAAGGAATATCAGGATGGTCGTTGGTCCAAGAGCATGCCGGATTTCCGAGGGGCGCAAGTGGGCGTGGTCATCCACTGCGAGAATGGCCACATGGTCATCCCGTCCTACGACAGCGCGAAGGCCTTCGACAAGAATGGCCGGGAGATCAAGTCCTGGAAGCAGAGTGCCGATCATTACGCCAATTTCGTGGCAGCGGTCCGCAGTCGGCGTTCGAGCGATCTCAACGCGGAGATCCTCGAAGGTCATCTCAGCAGCGCGTTGTGCCATACGGGCAACATCAGCCACCTCCTGGGCAAGAAGCTCGCCCCGGAGGCCATCCGCGAGCGGTTGCAGGACAGCCCGGAGGCCGCCGAGACCTTCTCGCGCTTGGCTGAGCACCTCATCGCCAACGGCATCAATCTGGAGAACCAACCGCTGGTTCTCGGTGAGTCTCTGCGCATGGATGTGAAGACGGAGCGCTTCATCCGCAATGACCGGGCCAACCAGATGCTCACGCGCGAATATCGCAAGGGCTTTGAGGTTCCGTCGCGCGTTTAACGGGGCCAACCAAGTTTATCGCCCTTCAGCCAAAGCCCCACCCGAGTCTGCTCCGCGGGTGGGGCTTTCGTTCTTTCGACCGCCGAGGAGGACCGGCTTCCATCAGTCGTTGAGGTAGAATCGGGCGCAGTTGCCGCCCCAGAAGCCGGCTGCGTGATCCGGACCCAGGTGGCGCACATAATCCCGAGCCAGCCCTTCGGTTTGCTCGTAGCTGCCGGCCAGCAGGCAAACGGGCCAATCGCTTCCAAACATGAGTCGCTCAGGCTTGAAGGCCTCGAACACCACATCGAGGTACGGGCGGAAATCTCCGAATTGCCACTTCTGGTGGTCGGCCTCGGTGACCATGCCCGACACCTTGCAGCAGACATTCGGGCGCTGAGCCAATTCGCGGATATGGGTGGCCCAAGGCTCGATGAGACCTTGCCGGATCAACGGCTTGGCGATGTGGTCCAGAACGAACGGTTGATCCGGGAACCTTGTCACGAGTTCCAGAGCGGCGGGCAGTTGCTTGGGATAGATGAGGATGTCGTAGGTGAGCCCGAATTGACGGAGGCGACCCATGCCCTTCAGCACCGACGGCCGGACGAGAAAACGATCATCAGGTTCGTCTTGGGCAACATGGCGGACTCCGACAAACCGGGGATGTGACGCCAATGGTGCCAGGCTTTCTTCCAGTCGGTCCGATTGAAGGTCCACCCAGCCAACCACGCCCCGGATCCGCGGATCGGCATCGGCCAACCCGAGCAGCCACCATGACTCGGCCAGCGATTGGCGAGCCTGGACTGCGATGGATCCATCGAAGCCCAGTGAGCGGTGCAATCGCTCGAGGTCGGCCGGCAGCCAGTCGCGTTGCAGGGCTGAGCCCTCTGGAATCCAAGGGTATTCGGCCGCGCTGTACCTCCAGAAATGTTGGTGGGAATCGAGCTTCATGTGGGCAATTTGACAGGACATGGGAATCCTGAAAACCGCGGATAATCAGGAGGCCGTGATCGAAATGGGGTGTTTCGAGGGTTGCCGAGTGTCTGTGGCGGCAGGTATCAAGTCCTTGTGCCCAGTGTTGCTGAACAGTTGAAGGCCGAGCGTGAGCGTCAGGAACGCACCGTCCATGACGTCGCCAATGTGACCAACATCAAGACCGACCATATCCGCGCCCTGGAGTCGGGTGACTGGGATGCCTTCGGTGCTCAGGTCTATATCCGGGGCTTCACCCGCACCTATGCCAAGGAATTGCGGCTCGATATTCCTCGGATCATGGCCGAGTTGGAGACGGAGTTGGGCGCGTCGGAAGACTATTCGGCGCCACCGCCATTGACGGGTCGCCGGAAAGGCCCTTTGGATTTCATCACCTTGTGGCTTTCGCGAGTCCGGTGGCAGTGGATGTTCCCCATCCTGATCGGGCTTGCCGTTTTGGTGGCCGGATGGATGGGGTACCGCTCTTGGGTTTCGTCGCGGATCGCGACCGGAGGGGCAGGGGCTCCGGCCCGGAGCGTTCTGGCTCCGACACCGGCTCCGGCCACGGTTCCGTTGGGCAATGCCCTTCGGCCTCTGCCGAAAAAGCCCCTGAATGCGCAGGCCCCGTTGCCCACCAATGCGACAACGCCACCGGCGCGCACGCGCTGAGCGCGGCACCGGTGGCGTCGGAAAGGGCACCCGCGGGCGGGCGCTGACGTCGGGTCAACCGCTGATCTTCGTCCAGGCCGCGTTGGCCTTGGATGAGGCCACGACGGCTTCGATGAAGGCCATGCCACGAACGCCGTCCTCGATCTTCGGATAGTCGTTGGCGATGTCATCCTTCGCCAGTTTCTTGCCGGCCTGCTTGGCGCGGATCGCACTGGCGAAGTTCTTGTAGATGTTGGCGAAGGCCTCGAGGTAGCCCTCGGGGTGGGCCGGAGGCGTGCGGCCCGCGGCCTTGGCGGCGTCGCTCAAATAACCGTTGGCGGTGCGATACACCTGCATGGGTTGATCCATCCACTTCACCAGCAGCGTGTTGGGTTCCTTCTGATGCCATTCCAGGCCACCGAGTTCGCCGTACACGCGGATGTTCAGGTTGTTTTCTTCGCCCACCGAGATTTGTGAGCTGTGCAGCACGCCCTTGGCGCCGCCCTTGAAGCGGAGCAGCACGTTGCCGTCGTCATCGAGCTTGCGACCCTTGACGAAGGCCGTCAGGTCGGCGGCCAGTTCGCTGATTTGCAGGCCGGTGATGTATTCGGCCAGGTTCTCGGCGTGGGTGCCGATGTCGCCGATGCAGCCTGCGGCGCCGCTTCGCTTGGGATCGGTACGCCAGGCGGCCTGCTTCTGACCAGAAGCCTCGAGCCGCGTGGCCAGCCAGCCCTGCGGGTATTCAACGACCACCTTGCGGATCTTGCCCAGCTTGCCGGAATGAACGAGGTGGCGGGCTTCCTTAACCAGCGGATAGCCGGTGTAGTTGTGGGTGAGTCCGTAGAGGCGGCCGGTCTTCTTGACGATGGCGGCCAACTCCTTGGCTTCGGCGAGGTCGAAAGTGGCGGGCTTGTCGCTCAGCACATGGAACCCAGCCTCCAGCGCTGCCTTGGCCGCGGGGAAGTGGACGTGGTTCGGTGTGACGATGGCCACGAAGTCGATGCGCTGGTCTGCTGGCAAGGCCGCTTCCTTGGCCACCAACTCCTGATAGCTGCCATACACCCGATCGGGCGCGAGGAAGAGGTCTGCACCGGAGGCCTTGGATTTTTCCGCATCCGATGAAAACGCGCCGGCGACCAATTCAATTTGGCCGTCGATGTTTGCGGCGATGCGATGCACGGCGCCGATGAAGGCACCCCGTCCGCCGCCGACCATTCCGTAACGAATCTTTCTGCTCATGATGGATGTGTGTTGAACGACTGTGATTGCCGTGAGGAAACGCCCGTGAACATCGCCGGCCACCTCCAATCGAGTCAACGGTCGACGCACGGGGATGCATGGGAACCGCTGTTTTTGACCTTCTGCTCCGGGAGTCTTTCCCTGTTGTCATGATGAAGGTCTGCTCTACTTTCGCGCGCGCTGGAGGCGTCGTTGTCGCGCTTCGGCCTACTGTCCATGCTTGTCCATCTGCTCAAATCCAAATTGCACCGCGCCACCGTCACCGCAGCCAGCCTCGACTATGAAGGGAGTCTCACCATAGCCGAAGATCTCATGGAGCGCGCCGGATTGCATCCTTATGAGCGAATCCTGTGCGGCAATATGGCCAACGGAGCCCGATGGGAGACCTACGCCATCCGTGGTCCGCGGGGTTCTGGGTGCATTGAGCTCAACGGCGCAGTGGCCCACCTGGGCAAGATTGGCGACCGACTCACCATCATGTCGTTTGCCGAAGTGGAGGAACCTCTGGCGGCGCAGTGGACTCCCAAGGTCATCGTTCTCGACACGAAGAACCAGATCGTCAACGAGCGGGGAATTTGAACCGGGCGATGATCTCCGGCGGAGGTCGGTTTCAGGTTTCATGAAAACGGCTCATTTGGCCTGAACTGCGAGGTTTTTGGATCAACACGAGGTGATCCGGCCAGATGATCCGTGCGCACTGGGATACCGTTTGTCGTTGTTACCGATGAATTTCCTGTTGGTCTGGAGGACCTCCGCGGCGCATAGTTCCCGACCGCCCACACAGGGCTGCCTACTTTGAGCCGATCATGAGAGACGAACTTGAGAAACTGGTTGCCGCAGGAAAGATTCAGAAATCACACGTCGCCCCGCTGGTCTCGCTGACGGAAGCGGGATTCTGCCACCACAAGAGCTGGGGCTTCGGCCGCATCGTTTCTGTGGATCTTGCCCTCGGTCGCCTGAACATCGATTTCACGACCAAGGCAGGTCATTCGATGGACTTGGCCTTTTCGGCAGAGTCCCTCAAGGCCATCGCCAAGGATCACATCCTGGCCCGCAAGGCCCTCGACCTCGACGGGCTGAAGCGCGAAGCCGCCTTGCATCACCTCTCCGTCGTGAAGCTGGCCTTGGCGAGTTTCGGTGGTTCGGCCACGGCCGACCAGATCCAGACCATCCTCAAGGATGTCATCAGCAGTGATTGGAAGAAGTGGTGGGAAGTGGCTCGGTCGGAGATGAAGAAAGACGGCCACTTCACCGTGCCCCTCAAGAAGACCGAGCCCATTCTCTATCAGGATTCCGAGCTCAATATCGGTGTGCGTCTGGCCACCGACTTCAAGGCGGCCAAGGGGCTCAAGGCCCGCGTCGCGGTGGCTTCCGAGATCCTGAAGAGCGTCACCGACATCAACGACAAGGCTGTGATCACCGAGATCGTGGCCATGCTCAATGCCGACATCACGAATCATGCGGTGACCATGCCGGCTTTGGCGTTGGAAGGCGTGTTCATCCGCGACGACCTCAAGAAGTCGGCGGCCCTCGACATCGCAGAGGGTCCGATCACGGTCCGCGACATTCTCACCAGCCAGAACAAGCTGGTGGATTTCTTCGCCGAGTTGCCGGCGGCCAAGCATCGCCGCACCTTGGAGGCGTTGCGTGATTCCGCGCCGGATTGGGGTGCCAAGCTCATCCTCATCATCAACAACGTCAGCGCCAAGTTGGCGGGTGAGTGCGCCCGTTTGCTGCTGATCGAGAATCGCGGACAACTGCTCAAGCAGGAGTTGATCCGCCTGGTGAGCCAGCACGGCGCCAGCAGCGAACTGTTGCTCTGGCTGGGCAAGGAGCGGGGTGATCATTTCGCCGACATCCTCGGGCCTGAGGTTTTCCGCGCCATGCTCACCGCCATGGAGCGTGACGCCTTCAATGAAAAGCGTTCCAACCGCCTGCACGATTTCATCCTCGACGACATCAAGCTTCTGCCGGAGTTGATCGAGTCGGCCGATATCGAAGTCATCCGCGATCTCACCCGCAGTCTGCAGCTGTCGCCGAGCTTCGATGACATGGACAAGCGGTCGCTCTTCGCCCGCATCGTGAAGGCCTACCCGGCGATCCAGGAGATGATCACCGGCGAGAACAAGAAGGAGGATCACAGTTTCCTGGTCAGCTGGCCGAGCTTGCAGCGCCGTCAGGAGGAGTATCAAGACCTCGTCAACAAGCGCATCCCGGCCAACGTCAAGGACATCGCCTTGGCACGCAGCTACGGCGATCTTCGTGAGAACCACGAGTACAAGTCGGCCAAGGAGATGCAGCGGGTCCTCCAGCGCCGCAAGGCCGAGCTGGAGCGCGACCTGGGGCGCGCCCGTGGCACCGACTGGGCCAATGTGCGAACGGATGTCGTCGGTCCGGGCACGGTCATCCATGTCACCGAGACCCAGAGCGGCACCAAGGAACGCATCTACCTTCTGGGTGCCTGGGATGGCGATCCGGACAAGAACATCCTCAGTTACCTGACTCCGTTCGCGAAGATCTTCTTGGGCCAACCTGTGGGCGGCGAGGTGAACTTCAGCTCGGAAGGACAGACCAAGAAGTACCGCATCGACGGCATCACTGCCTACGTTCCGGCTGCTTGATGGGTTCTGGATTGGTTCGGGTCGGGATGCTTGGAGATGGTTTCCAGGCATCCCCCTGCGAAGTATGGATTTGAACCCCACTGGTGACGATTGGCAGGACGACCCGCTCGCGACGGATCCGCAGTGGACGGAATTGTTGTGGTATGTGGCCCACACCCGTCCGCGTGCTGAGAAGAAGTTGGCCGAGTTCTGTGTTGAGCAGGGGTACGAGCACCGACTGCCGGTCTACCGCAGCGTCAAGACCTATGCCCGCAAACGGGTGGTCTTCGAGAAGCCGCTGTTTCCTGGCTACATGTTTGCTCGGGTCCAGCGGCGGCATCGGCTGATGCTTGTGCAAAATCGCTACGTGGCCAACCTGCTGGATGTCCATGACCAAGAGGAGTTCGTGGGCCAGTTGGACGCCATCTACCGGGCCTTGGACGCGCAGGTGGAGATCCGGGTGTGTCCCGAGATCAAACCGGGTCTTCAGGTGCGCATCAAATCCGGACCTCTGCGGGGCACGGAAGCCTGGGTGGAGAGTCGGGCCAAGATGTCCGACGTTCATCTGAGGTTGGATTTCATCGGACAAGCGGTTGTGGCAAAGATTCAAGCCGATGACCTCGAACTCATCTAAGTCTGGTCAGGTTGACTCCGCCGGAAGTCGTACCGCGACCCGTCCACTGCCCCCGCCAACCGCTCGGTCGGTGGTCTTGGAGATCCTTCTCCAACGTGAGGAACCCGGTGATTTTCTTGAGCATCGGCTGGACCGTATTCCCGGCATGCTTTCCTTGTCGGAGGGCGATCGTCGACTGGCTCGCGAGATAGCGTTCGGGGTGCTGCGAAATCGTTCCGCTCTGGACCACATGATCGCCTCGCGCACCGACGGGCGACCTCAGCGTCCGGTGCTTCGCGGCATCCTGCAGATGGGGGTATACCAACTCTTGTTCCTCGATCGGGTCCCGGATCACGCGGTGGTGAATGAAGCCGTTGTGTTGGCCCGCCTGCGGGGCTTCTCGGCCCAGAGTGGCTTTGTCAATGCGGTGCTCCGAGGCATCACGCGCGAGAAGGATGCCTGTCGCCAAGTCTTGCATGCGCTGCGCGCCGAGAATGCCGCCCTCGGATGGTCGCACCCCAATTGGTTGGTCGAGCGGTGGGCGGGCCTGTTGAGCGAAGGTGATCTTCAGCGACTGCTGGCTTGGAACAATGCCGCTCCTGCCACCATCGCGCGTGTGAACCGCCTTCGGACCACTGCCCAGGCATTGATGGCTCGTTGGCAAGCAGAGGGAGTGGAAGCCAGCCCGGTCCAGGTGGATTGGGCGGATCCCGATACGGTCTTTTCCCTGACCCGTCATCCAGCCTTGGAAACATTGGGCTCCTTTCGTGAGGGAGGCTTTTATGTCCAAGACCCCAGCACCCTGATGGCGGTGCAGTTGCTCGATCCGCAGCCGGGTGAGCGTATTCTGGATCTTTGCTCGGCTCCGGGCGGGAAGGCATTGGCCATCGCCGAACGAATGCAGAACACCGGAAGCATCGTGGCCCATGACGCCCATGCCGGTCGCTTGGAATTGGTTCGGGAAAATGCCCAGCGGCTCGGTGCGGCGGGAATCGAGCTTCAGTCCGACCCGGAGCTTGGCGGGTCTGGAGCGCTATTCGATCGGGTTCTGGTGGATGCTCCTTGTTCCAACACGGGGGTCCTGCGCCGTCGGATCGAATTGCGGTGGCGCATTCAGCCCGACGAGATCACCCGCTTGGCGGCCGAACAGGCGAAACTGCTGCGTCGTGCGGCAGATCGCGTGCGTCCGGGTGGAGTTCTGGTCTACAGCACTTGCAGCCTGGAACCCGAGGAGAACGAGCATGTGGTCGATGCGTTCCTTCGAGACCATCCCGGATGGACCCATGTCTCGCGGCGCGCGCTTCATCCGGTTCAAACGCCGGTGGATGGGGCTTTTGCCGCGAAGTTGCTGCGGGTCGCCTGATTTGGCATTTTGATCCCATGCTCCACGCCTCACTGAATTGTCCTGAGACTTGGTCTCCGTTTCTTCAATCCAGCCCGGTCTGGGCGTTGTGCCTTGAGTGGTTGCGGACTTTGACTCCACAGACGCCACTGGGCAGTTATGAATTGGACGGCCCCACGCTGCATGCCTCGGTTCAGGAATACACCACGCAAGATCGAGGCTTGTGCCGTTTTGAAAGTCACCGGGAGCACATCGACATCCAGTACACGATCGCAGGCATCGAAACGATTGATTGGATTCCGAGGGATGCTCTGACTCCGGATGGTCCCTTCGGCAACGATGTTCAGTTCTGGCATCCGTCAGACGGATACACTCTGATCACACAGGCGTCCGGCCGTTTTTCGATCTTCTTCCCCAACGATGCCCATCGGCCGAAGGTGATCCACGGGCAACCGACCCTGATCCGCAAGGTGGTGATCAAGATCCCTTTGAACCGGTTTGATCGGGGCCGATAAGGGGCCGGTCATTCCTGGTGCGTGCAGGGCGGGCTGTGTTGGTTGTTTCTGAAGAAAATGGAAACATCCGCCATGGTCATGGGACCGAAGCCCACCGACCTCATGGGGTGCGAACGCGGAAAAGCCCGAGATCTCCTGGTGGTGTGACCAGATCGATGACAGCCGATCCAGAGCTGTCCAATGTGGTCTCGGCTGCTGACGTCCATGGTGGAGTTGTCAGGGTATCCGTCCGTTCGATGATCTGACGGGTTCCCGCGGGACCATTCACTGTGATCGACAGTTTGCCGGATTTCAAT
>JACCDP011489742.1_pt1 | contig 42320 bp, 32 predicted proteins | sample 7445841 | NCBI WGS metagenome assembly JACCDP01 (sample SAMN15323441, study PRJNA562643) | freshwater metagenome | isolation source: river surface water | place: USA:Blue River Watershed | collected 2017-08-17
CTTCTGCAAGCTCAAGCGGTACCGGCGCGTCGCCACTCGCTACGACAAGACGGCCCTCAACTACCTGGGCTTCGTCCTCTTCGCGTCGCTCCGCGTCTGGCTGGCCTAGTTTGAGGACAGGCCCTAGCGGCCGGCGGGCATCACGCGGTGCAGCTCGGCGGCGGGTCGTCCCGAAGGCGTCGTGAACGCTCGCTCAAGCACATCGCTTCGTCCGCGCGCATGCGCCGCCTCCTGCAAGGTGACGAGCTGAAGATCGAGGGCCTCGCCCGTGCGACGAACGAGGGCCCGCTGCGGCGAAAAGACCACGCGCAGCGGGCGATCCGCGTTGGTGTCGAGGAGCATCGACCAGCGCTGCAGCAGACAGCTCCTGGCCTTGTCGGGTGCGGCGCCCCGCGTGCATGCATCAAGGAAGGCGTGGGCCTGCAGCGCCGTCAACCGCCCGCCCGAGAGCTGTTCGACCACGCCACCGGCCAGCAGGTTCGTGGTGACGATCAGCTCGTGCGGCTCCGAGGTCGCCTGCAGGTGCTTCACGAGGGCGCGCTCGGCCGACGCGTTCGTCGCGAACGACAGCTCCGACATCGCCTCGGCCGTCTGCACCGCATTCCAGCCCATCGGAACGAACAGCAGCGCCGCGATCGATGCGGCAGCAGGGTTCGGAAGTCGACGCGCCAGAAAACCGAACAGCGCGTGCGCGAGGCACCCCACGGAGAGGCCGTAGACGACATGCAGCGGGAGGAAGTTCGCCGGGAAGTTGTCGTAGAGCAGCGCCACGGCGCAGAGATAGGCCACGAGCACGCTTCCGCACGTGGCGGCCACGACGTCGCCCCGGCCCCGCATGAAGAACAAGATGGCGCGGCCCAGAACGTAGAGCCCGGACAGGGCCGCAACGGCGGCGGAGAGCGGGTTGAAGCCCTCGGAGCCGAAGTAGAAGCCGACGTTCGACCACTCGAGCACGAGGTCGCGCAAGGCCCGGAGGAGCCGCGCGGGGTCATGAACGAAGGTGGAGAGACCCGAGAGCGCGCTCGCCCCGCGATCGCTCGTGTGGACCAGATCCGGCGCGATGATTCTGGGGAGCAACATCGGCACGATCGCGAGGGCGAAGCCGGCGGCCCCCAGCACCCACGCGCCTCGGGTCGCTCGCGGCCAGCGCGGACGGACGCGCCACAGCACGGCGGCGAGCGGCACCACGAAGAACAGCACCTTCACGTTGGCGAGGAGCGCGAGCCCTGCGAGGAGCCCCGCGAGGGCCACGCGCCGCGTCTCGAAGACCGGAGGCTCGTCCTCGTCGGGGTCGCGCCACGCCGGGTCGCGGGACACCAGCAGCACCACGCCACAGAGCAGCACGAAGGGCAGCGACTCGAACGTCGTCAGCATCGAGAAGATCAGGACGAACGCCGGAGAGGTGGCGACGCCAAAGGCGCCCAGCGCCGCGAGCGGCGGCCCCGAGAAGCGCAGCAGCAGCAGGTACGACAGGATGATCGCGACCACGCCCAGAGGGAGCAGCAGCTTCCGCATCATGAACGGGTCGTCCCGGTGCCACGTTCGCAGCAGCTCGAGCGGCCACCCGAACAGACCGGTGAAATAGGGCGCGCCCATCACCGGCAGGACACGTCCCTCACGGCAGAGGGCGAGCGTCGGACGCGCCGAGGAGGCCAGCAGCGCCGTGCCGGAGAGATCTCTGCACGACGGCTCCTCGGCGAGTGACCCGCCCTTCGGCTCGGCCGTCAGCAGACGCCACGCGGGCGTCGCGACGGCGATGTACTCCTCCGAAAACGACATCATCCGGTCGGTCATCCGCAGCCCCAGCACGAGAAAGACGAGCGCGGCCGCAACAGGCGCGGCATGGACGACGGAGCGGGAGGACGGGGCGGACATCGTGCAGCATCTTCGTCGGTTCATCCGGACCGTGCGCGTCGAAAGCGGCGGCGAACGTTTGACATCAGCGCGGCGCCTCCACTACCGTTTGCCCCCGATGCGTCCCGCCGCCGTCCACTGCTGCTGTTGTTGTCGTTCCGTCGCCCCCGGCGCACGGAACGGCGGACGCTAGGCACCTCGCCTCACCCGTCCCTGGTTCCGGTCCGCGCCGCCTCGAAAGAAGCCGCGCCCGACGACCCATCAGGAGACGACGATGCCCGAGACCCATCCCACGCCCCGCAGCGCCGAGTCGGCCCCGCCGGTGGACGCATTGCTGCCGCTGTTCCTGAAGCTCTCGGGGCGGCGGGTGGTGCTGGTGGGCGCGGGCCCCGTGGGCGCGAGCAAGCTCGAGACGCTGCTGCAGGCCGGCGCGCAGGTGACGGTGATTGCGCCGGAGATTCACCCAACGATCGCCTCGGCCGGTGTGACGCTGCACCGCAGACCGTTCGAGCCGTCCGATCTCGACGGTGTCTGGTTCGTCGTTGCGGCCGCCCCGCCCGAGGTGAACGCGCAGGTCGCCGCGGCGGCGGCCGAGCGGCGGCTCTTCGTGAATGCCGTCGATGATCCCCCGCGGGCCACGGCCTATCTGGGCGGCGTGGTGCGACGCGGCGGCGTGACGGTGGCGCTCTCGACCGACGGCCTCGCACCGGCTCTGGCGGGGCTCTTGCGCGAGGCGCTTGAGGAGCTCCTGCCCGATGAACTGCCCCGCTGGATCGAGACGGCGAAGGCGATGAAGGCCGAGTGGCGGGCGATGCAGGTGCCGATGGGCGAGCGGCGGCCGATGCTGCTGAACGCCCTCAACCGGCTCTACGAGAAGAGGCGCGAGGAGAAGCCATGAGCGGGTTCGTTTCACTCGTCGGCGCCGGTCCCGGCGACCTCGAGCTCTTGACCGTGAAGGCGGTCAAGCGGCTTGGGGAGGCCGACCTCGTGCTGCACGACGCGCTGGTCGACACCGACGCGCGGAAGCTGGCTCCGCAGGCCCGCTGGTTCTACGTGGGCAAGCGCGCGGGCCGCAGCTCCATCGCGCAGGAGACAATCGAGCGGCTGCTGGTGAGGGCGGCGCGGCGCGGCGAGCGCGTGGTGCGGCTCAAGTGCGGCGACCCCTTCGTCTTCGGCCGGGGCGGCGAAGAGGCGCTGGCGCTGGCCCGCGCGGGCGTGGCGTTCGAGGTGATTCCCGGAGTCAGCTCGGCGATCGCAGCACCCTCTTCCGCAGGCATTCCCGTCACCCACCGCGGGGCCTCGACAGCGTTCTGCGTCGTGTCGGGCCACGCCGAATCGGCCTATGCACCCGTGATGGACTCACTCGCCCCGGGTGCCGCCACGGTCGTCGTGCTGATGGGACTCGGCCGAACCGCCGCGATCGCTGCACGCCTTCTGCAGCGCGGCTGGGCGGCATCGACGCCCGTTGCGGTGGTGCTCGATGGCACGCGCGCGTCGGGCCTGTCGTGGACGGGGACGCTCGGCACCCTTCACGGCTTCACGGTCCCGGAGAGCCACGCCGAGGCCCCGGGCGTCATCGTCGTCGGCGCGGTCGTCTCCGTGGCCGAGGCCCTGCGCGAGGCTGGCGTCGCGTCCCCTCATTCGACCCCTCTTTCACTCACCCTCCCCTGAAGACGACTCCTGGAGAGCACTCCCATGGCTGCCATCGACAACCCGCACAACCTCGGCTCCGGACGGCTGGGCTTCGCCGACGAGAAGGACGTGGACCTGTTCGTAGAGACGCTCGAACGGTTCGAGAAAGGCGAGATCGATGCGGACGCCTGGCGCGGCTTTCGGCTGCTCAACGGCGTCTACGGACAACGGCAGGAAGAGTTCTCGATGGTGCGCGTGAAGCTGCCGGGAGGCCTGTTGAATGCGGCCCAGCTGAAGGTCGCGGCAGAGGTCGCCGATCGCTTCGCGGGTGGGAAGACACACCTGACCACGCGTCAAAACTTCCAGTTCCACTTCGTGAAGCTGGCCGACACTGAGGAGATGCTCCGCCGCTTCGCCGAGGTCGGCATCACGAGCAAGGAGGCCTGCGGCAACTCGGTGCGCAACGTCACGCAGTGTCCTCACGCGGGCGTCAGCGCCACCGAGCCGTTCGACACGACGCCCTACATGGAGGCGCTGGTGCGCCACTTCCTGCGCGGGCCGCTCTCGAGCTCGCTGCCCCGCAAGTTCAAGATCGCGTTCGGCGGCTGCTGCGAGGGCGACTGCGTCGGCGCAGCCTTCAACGATCTGGGCTTCCTCGCGCGCGTCGACGAGAGCGGGCGCAGGGGCTTCCGCCTCACCATCGGCGGCGGCCTCGCGACGCTGCGCCGCAACGGGTGGCTCGCGCACGACTTCCTGCCCGCCGAGGAGATCCTCGAGGCGGCCGACGCGGCGGTGCGCATCTTCCACCGCACGGGCGACCGTCAGCACAGGCACAAGGCGCGCCTCAAGTTCGTCGTCGACAAGCTGGGCCACGAGGCGTTCGGCGCGATGTACCGGGAGGAGCGTGAAAAGATCCGCTCGGAAGGCGGCGTGCCGCTCGTCCTGCCCGAGCTCGCGCCGTCGCTGCGATCGCTGCCGGCATCCGAGTCCGCCGCACCGGCCCCGGAGGCGTTCCGGAGGTGGAACGTTCGCGGTCAGAAGCAGCGGGGCTTCGCGACGGTGACGGTGAAGCTGACGCTGGGCGATCTGACCGGAGCCCAGCTGACGGGCCTCGCCGCGCTCGTCGATCGCTACAGCGCGGAGGGAGAGCTCCGGGCGACCGTCGAGCAGAACCTCGTCTTCCGTTTCGTGCCGGAAGGCCGCGTCGACGCGCTCCACGCCGACCTCGTGAAGCTGGGGCTCGCCGAGGAGGGGCCGAAGACCGTGCGCGACGTGACGAGCTGCCCGGGCGCCATGAGCTGCAAGCTCGCCGTGACGCAGTCGCGCGGCCTCGCGAGCCACCTGCAGGAGGCGCTGACCGCACGCCCTGATCTCGTTGCGAAGGCGGAGAAGCTGTCGATCAAGGTGAGCGGCTGCCCCAACTCGTGCGGCCAGCACCACGTCGCGGGGCTCGGCTTCCAGGGGGGCGTGAAGAAGGTCGGCGGTCAGGCCGTGCCTTGGTACCACCTCTACCTGGGCGGCGACTTCGGAAGCGGCTTCGCGACGTTCGGACGCCTCGCCGCGAAGATCCCCGCGCGTCGCTCGGCGGCGGCGCTGGAGCGGCTCATCGGCCTCTACGACGCCGAGAAGAACGAGGGCGAGTTGCCAAACCTGTTCTTCGCGCGCATCGGCCTCGACCGCGTGAAGGCCGTGCTGGCCGACATCGAGAAGCTGGACGAGGCCACCGCGACGCCGGAGGACTTCATCGACCTCGGAGAAACACGCGCCTTCGCGGTGTCACTCGGCGAGGGCGAGTGCGCGGCGTAAGGCCCGGCCAACGTGCGCGATCTCACGCCGTGAGGGCAGCGGGTGAGGCATTCTGAGGCCATGCCTGTCGCGCCGTTCCGCCGCCTCCCCTTCGCCGCCGGTCGCCTCGCCCTTGCGGTCCTTCTCGTCGCGGCCGGCTGTGGCGAAGAGCAGCGCCCGCAGACGGCGACCGAGCCGCCCGAAGCGTCGCTGCCGGACGAGACCAGCGCCGATGCGCTCGCCGCGCTGAGTTGTCCGTGGGGCAACGACCAGTGCGCGTGGCCCGCGACCGCAGCACCGTCGCTCCTCGTCTCGGCCGATGCGACGCAGGCCCGCGAAGTCGGCTCGCGCTTCGTCATGCAGGGGCGCGCCTTCCCCGGTTCGGTGGCGCTGAAGGCGATGCGCGGCGCGTCGTCGGCCGGTCAGCTCGTCGTTGAACTCCGCCAGGACGGGACGACCCCGAAGGGAGGAGCGCTGGTGGCGTCGGGCCGGATCGATCTCGCCCTGCTCTGTGTCACGGGCGAAGCGGCGTGCGATGCGGCGAGCCAGACGAAGCGAATCGCCCTCGGCTCGGCGCGGCCCGTGACGCCGCTGGTTCACGCCAAGGGCTACTGGCTGCGAATCTTCGTTGCGCCGGCGACGGGCGGCACGGCCGACGTGTGGCTCGCCCCCGCCGATGCGCCGAGCGCCGCCGCGCCGCTCCACACGCTGCTTCTGGGCACCGGCCTCGGCACGACGCTCTCCGGCCAGCAGGCCGCGATGAAGTACGCCGCGCCCTCGCCCGACGCCGACCTCGCGCACCTTCTCGAGCTGCGACCCGCGCCAGCCCCCGGCTGCGCCGACGGCATTCGCAACGGCGACGAATCGGACGTCGACTGCGGCGTCGCCTGCGGGAAAGCCTGCAAAGCGAAGCAGTTCTGCCGCCGTGACGCCGACTGCGGCGGCGCGCTGCTGTGCCGTCCGCTCGCGGGGGGCCTCGACGATTCCAGCTGCCGCGACGGGCTCTGCGCCTGCCGCGCGAAGCTGGCCCTCTCCGCCGCCTGCGCGAGCGATCGGGACTGCCTCTCCGGACGCTGCTCGAGCGCACCGGGCTTGCCCCGCCGCTGTGAGCTCGCCGCCTGCGGCGACGGCGTGAGGGCCAGCTCCGGTGAGAGTGACGTCGACTGCGGCGGCAAGTGCGTCGCGCGCTGCAACGCCTCGCAGTCCTGTGCGGCGGCAACCGACTGCGCTCCGGGGCTCGGTTGCCTGGGAGGCATCTGCACCGCGCGGGCTCCGCTGGGCTCGGCCTGCACGGTCGATGCGGCCTGCGCATCGGGCCTCTGCCTGGCGAGCACGTCGGGCGGCTCGTGCGGTCAGCCTCGACAGACGGGCGGCGCCTGCACGCGCGGCGTCGAGTGCGCCTCCGGCCTCTGCACCGCGAAGGTGTGTCTCGCCCCCACCTCTGCCGACAAGGTGAAAAACGGCGACGAGACCGACATCGACTGCGGCGGCACGAGCGGCCGCGGCTGCGCGATCAAGAAGGGCTGCGAGGCCGATGGCGACTGTGCGAGCGGGCTTTCCTGCAGCCGTGGACTCTGCCTCAAGCCCGCCGGCACCGCCTGCGCTGCGGCCGCCGAGTGCGCTCACGGGATCTGCGCCGGGGCGACCGGAGCGAAGAGCTGCCGCGCCGCGCCCGCCTGCAACGACGGCCTCAAGAACGGCGACGAGACCGGCATCGACTGCGGCGGCAGCTGCGCCGCGACCGGCCTCGCCTGCGCCTCGGGCAAGGGCTGCGTGCGAGACGGCGATTGCGCGAGCGGCCTCTGCATGGCCACCGGCCTCTGCGCGAAGTCCAGCTGCACCGACGTGCGGCTGAGCGGCACCGAGGTCGGCGTCGACTGCGGCGGCGCGTGCGGCCCATGCCCCACCGGCACGCTCTCGCTCGACGCCGCGAGCTGCGCCTCGAAGCGGCTGACCGTCGACGGCCGCTGCGCCGCCCCCCGCTGCGACGACGGCGTCGTCAACGGCACCGAGACGGGACAGGACCTCGCAACGGGCCGAGAGTGCGGCGGCACCGAGTGCGCCCCGTGCCCGCGCGATGCGCTCTGCAAGGTCGCCAGCGACTGCCGCTACGGTACCTGCCCGTCGGCCACCAGGCGCTGCACGCCGCTCACGTCGCAGGCCGCCGGCAAGTCGTGCGAGCTGGACGTCGACTGCGCTTCGGGCCTCGCGTGCCGCTGCCGGGGCGCAGCGTGTGCGGCCGGGGAGCTCGGGCTCTGCATCTCGGCGACGCTCTGCAACGACGGCGTCAAGGACAACGGCGAGAGCGACGTCGACTGTGGCGGCCTCCTCTGCGGCGTCTCGTGCGCGGACGGCAAGGTCTGCAGCCGGGCCGGCGACTGCGCGAGCGGCATCTGCAAGAGCGGGAAGTGCGCCGCGCCCAGCGCGATCGACAAGGTGAAGAACGGCGACGAGACCGGCATCGACTGCGGCGGCAACGTGGCGCCGACCTGCGCGGAGGGTGCCGGCTGCCGGGTCGACGCGGACTGCGCGAGCGGGCTGTGCGACGCAGCCCGGGGCCGCTGCACCGGCGCGAACGGGCGCTGCAACAACGTCGCGCGCGTCGACTGCGGACGGGCCTGCGGCGTCGGCTGCGACACGGGCGCGTCGTGCCGGGGCGACGTCGACTGCAGCTCGATGCTCTGCGTGAACGGCAGCTGCGCGGCCTCCAACTGCTTCGTCGGCGGCAGACCCTATCCGCCGGGCGCGCCCGACCCGACCAACAGCTGCGGCCATTGCGACGTGCTGACGCCCGGCAGCTTCACGGCGCGCCCCGATGGAGACGCGTGCGACGACGGCAGCGACGGCACCTGGGGCGATCACTGCGCTTCGGGCAGCTGCGCCGGCACGGCGAGCAGCTGCGCCGCATCGCCGCTGGCCACGAACCCCTGCACAGCTTCGCTCCCGGTTGCCGATGGCGCGTCGTGCCTCTCCGACTCGGATTGCCCCACAGGCAACGTCGGACAGCAGCGGTGCATCCAAGGCCGCTGCAGCGGCGAGCTGTGCCGAACCGTCCCGCGCGCCGTCGAGGGCGCCGCCCCCATCGCCTGTCGCACGTCACGGGGCGCCTGCGACGCAGAGGAGCGCTGCGTGCCCGGTGCCCTCGAGTGTCCACCCGATCGCCTCGCGCCGCCGACGCAGCTCTGCCGCGCCTCGGAGGGCAGCTGCGATCCCGCCGAACGCTGCGACGGCACGAGCGCGGACTGCGGCGCCGACCAGCTCTTTCCCTCCGGAACCGTCTGCCGTGCGAGCGCCTCCGCCTGCGATGCGGCCGAGCGATGCGGCGGTCAGGGACCGCTCTGCCCCGAGGATCGGCTCTCCGCCGAGGGCGATGCCTGCCGCCTGTCGACCGGCGCCCCCGGGGTTTGCCGCATGGGTGCGGCGCTCGGCTGTGAGGCGGTTCCGGCCTGCCTCATCGGCACCGCCTGGGTGCGCGAGGGCGACCTCGACGCGAGCGGATGCAAGGCGTGCGTGCCGGCCAGTTCCACCAGCGCCTGGACCGGCCTGCCCGCAGGAACGCCCTGCCTCGGCGGCACCTGCAACGCGAGCGGCGCCTGCGTGAAGCCGTGCACCGGCGCAGGATGCCCCGTCGTCACACCACTCATCACACGTGTTGAGCCAAACAGCCTCCACACGCAGTTCGATACGGGCCTCTGGATATTGGGCCAGCGCCTCGCTCCCCGCGCGACTGCAACTCTGATCCAAGGACCCAACAGGGTGATCCTGAGCGAGCAGCTCTCCTCCCCGACGGCCCTGCGTGTGACGGCGCCGGCGGCGCTCGCCACGGGGCTCTGGGATCTCGAGGTGACGACGCCGGACGGAACGACACTCATGTCGGGTGCCGTTCGTGTCACCGACGCCTCGTTCCGGACCGAGGTGATGAACGTCGGCCAGGGCGACGCGAGCCTCATCACCTCGCCGGCGGGCCGCACCATGCTCATCGACGGCAGCATCTTCGGCATGGGCCAGAGCCGCATCGTCCCGCGCCTCGCCGCACCGCCCGATGTCGTGGTCGTCACGCACTTCGACGCCGACCACCTGGCAGGCGTGTACGAGGTGCTCTCCGGACCGGACCAGCTGCCCAACACCGCCGACGACGTCGATCCGGTCGACACGCTCATCGACCACGGCGACAACCACGCGTGCGGCTCGCAGCTGTGCCAGCGCTACCTCACCCTGCGGGCGCGTCTCGAGAGCATCGGCAAGGCGCGCGAAGCGAGGCCCGGCGAGCAGCTCGATCTGGGCGGCGGCGCCTCGGCGACGGTGCTCTTCTCGAACGGCCGCCTCGCCGACGGGACGCGGCTCTTCACCGCCACCGAGAACGAGAACAGCGTCGGCCTGCTCTTCGAGTTCGGCGGCTTCCGCTACTACTCGGGCGGCGACATCACGGGCGGCGCCATCGCCGGCTGCAACGCGGCGCTCTCCGGCAGCTTCGAGGACGTCGAAGGCCCGACGGCGCGCCTCACCGGTCTCCTCGACGCGATGAAGGTGAGCCACCACGGCTCCTGCACCGCGACGCCGCTCGGCTTCAGCACCCTCGCCATGCCGCAGGTCGCCCTCACCTCCGTCGGCACCGACAACAGCTACTGCCACCCCGCGAAGCGCGTCCTCGAGAACCTCGCGAACACCGGGGCCGACCTGATGCTGACGAGCCCCGGCGTCATCTCGGCGAACAACACGTCGGGCTGTGCGCTGAGCGAGCGTCCCGCTTCGACGGCGCCGATCTTCGGTGCGCTGACCATCGACGTACCGGGCGACGGCACCTTCAGCGCCTCCGCCTACAACGGCACCGCCAGCTGGGCGCGCAGCTACACCGTCCGGGAGCCGCGCTCCCGCGTCGACGCGCGCACCGATCTGTGGCCGCTGCCCGCCGGAGTGGCCCTCGCCGGATTGCCCGACAGGCAACCCACGGAGGGGGCCCTGACGCTGAACCTGCCGCGTGCGCCGTTCGCGAGCGCCGCGCTGCTGCTGCCGTGGCCGCTCATCGACGACCTGCTTCTCGCCCAGATCGACGCGGGTCAGACGCCGCCGGCCGCACTCGCGCTCGACCGCCGCATCTCGGGCAACGCGCTCGTCCTCACGCCGCAGCGTCCGCTCGAACCGCGCAGCGGCTACGCGCTCGTCCTGCCGCGGCAGACGATGGGCAGCGCCGCGCCGGTCGTCGTGCCGTTCACCTCGGGCTTCGTCGGCGAAGGGCCCCGCCCCGAGACGATGCCGCTCCCCGCGTCACCCAGCGGCGTCATCCCGAACCTCGCGACCATCGACCTGACCTTCGACAGGCCGGTGCGGGGCCTCTCCGACCGCGCCGTCTATCTCGAGGAGCTCTCGAACGGCGCGGACGCGGTCTTCGGCACCATCTCGAGCGGCAGCAACCGCCGTGACCACACGCTCCGGCTGCCCGCGGTCACGCGCATCGGACCGGGCGGCGTCGCCTGCAGCCCGCTCTGCCCGGGCCTCACCTACGCGATGCGCTTCACCGGCCAGATCGTCGACGACGAAGGGCGGCCCGTGTCGGCGCCGCTCGGCACCTTCACGGCAGGCAGCTGTTACGACTCCGGTGCGACGACCATCCAGAACGCCGCCGTCACGCCGTTCGGCAGCGCCGCGACCGTCCAGTTCACCGGCGACGAGCCCCTCAGCGGCCTCGTGGTCGCCGCCCCGTCCGGCACCCTCGGATCTGCCTGTGGGGCAACCCCGGACGGCAACTGCCGCACCGCCCGTCTCCACGTCGGGGAGTGCACCGCCAGCCCCTGCGCGCCTCAGGCGGGCGCCTGTCGCTTCTTCGCCACCTTCGAGGGGCTCACGCCGGGCGTCACCTACGACTTCGAGGTGCGCACGCACGACGGCGCGGGGAACGAATCGAACCGCATCGGCGGCACGCTCTCCACGAGCACCGCGCCGGCCTTCGTCGTCACCGAGGTGCTGGGCGACGCGCCCGTTTCACCCGAAGAACAGGGCGAATTCATCGAGGTGACGAACGTGGGCGGCGCGAGCGGCGACGTGTGCACGCGAAAGCTGGGACGCACCACGAGCGAGCTGCGCGACCTCTGCGCCGCGGGCGCCAGCATTCCGCTCGCGCCGGGAGAGAGCGCGCTGCTCACCGGCGGCGCCTTCTGCTCGGCGGCCGGCACCTGCACCCCGGCGTGGCCCCTCCCCCCGGCCCTCCCGATTGGACGTGCCTCGACGGCGAAGCTCTTCTCGACCGGCGTGGCCAACAGCCCGCTGCCGACGGTTCTGCTGATGGACTCGGGGGTGGTGCAATCGTCGGTCACAGGCGGCGGCAGCTGCCCCGAGGGGCAGGCGCGCACTCGGCTGTCGCCCTATGCCCCGGACATGCCGGGCGCGTTCGAGTGCCGCGCGGCGAGCCCGGGAGGGCCCTGAGTTACGGAATGCCCAGCAGCTTGTGCGTCTGCAGCCCCAACCGCCACTCGGGGTGCTCGAGGCAGTAGGCCACGGCGAGGCGCGTGTTCTCGGCCTTGTGCGGCCCATCCATCGGCTGGAGCAGACGATACCGGAACGACAGCCCGCCGAACGTATCCGGGGGCATATCCGGCTGCGGATAGACGAGCTTCAGCTCGTCCCCTGCGGTCACGACAATCGGCGCGCCCGCCTTGGGGCTGACGCAGACCCAGTCGACGCCAGCCGGGATCGGCCTCGTGCCGTTCGTTTCGACGGCGACCTCGAAACCGAGGGCGTGCAGGGCCGTGACGGCCTCGGCGTCCAGTTGGAGCAGCGGCTCGCCGCCCGTGCAGACGACGAGGCGAGGGCCCGGACGGCGGCCCCAGGCGGAGAGCACCGCCTGTGCGAGACTTTCGGGAGAGTCGAACCGCCCGCCGCCCGGCCCGTCGGTGCCCACGAAGTCGGTGTCGCACCAGCGGGCGCAGCCGCCCGAGCCCTTCGTGCGGTCGGCCTCGCGCCCCGTCCAGAGGTTGCAGCCGGAGAAGCGCAGGAAGACGGCCGCGCGGCCGGCGTTCAGCCCTTCGCCCTGCAGCGTGAGGAACAGCTCCTTGACCGAGTAGCCCATCGCCGCGCTCAGTTGCCCCCGTCGGCGGTGCCGCCGTCCGTCACGCCCGCGTCCGGAGCGACGCGAGGACGACAGATGTGATCCACCTCGCAGAAGAACGCCTCCAGGCAGTCGGCGTCGCTGCGGCAGGCGTAGAGCGTCTCCTCGGGATCCTGCGGCAGGCAGGCTCCCGCCCACACGGCGAGGCCCACGACGATGACGATTCCCCAACAAGCGCGGCTCATGGCGACGACGCCCCCTTCGACTCCAACGCCCAGACCGTTCCTGCGCCGATGCCCAGCAGCGCGCCCACGCCGAACAGCACGTTCGCGCCGATGGCCAGCTCGTAGGCCTGCTGACCGGCCACCTGCGAGTAGCTCTGGACGACGGTGCCGTCGCGGAGGGTCTGCGGAGGGTTGGCCGTCAGCTCGCCCGACCAGGCGCCCAGAATCGCCCCGGTCGCAAGCGCCGCCACCGCCGCCACGCCCAAACCTCGCGTCCAGAGCGGGATCCGCTGCCAGGCACTCGTGGAGGCGGGTGGGACAGGAGTGATCGCCGCCTCGGGGAGCTGAACCACCTGGGTCGCGGCAGCCCCGGACGCTCCCCAACCGTTCGCGAGGGCCGCGGCGACGGCAGCTGCAGCGGCCTCGAGCCCATTCGCCGCCGGCGAGACCGCCGCCGTTGCGGTCGAAAACCGGCCGCGGACCGTGTCAAAGGCCGACGCACGCAGCTGCCGGGAGGAACCGGTGCCCGAGAGCCCCGCGGCCACCGTGAAACCGCCGGGCAAGCTCAGGGCGCGCGGGCAGGTGGCATCGACGCAGGCCAGCAGGGCGGCTCGCCAAGGCGCTTCGCCAGCGTCAGCGCCGGTATCGGTGAGCGGCGGATGGGCCGACAGCCGGACGGCCAGAAGCCGCTCGAGACCGACGAAGCGCTCGGCAGGCACGTCGCTCCACTCGGCGGACACGGTGACGGGCACCCCGTCCGTGCGCTGCTCGGCGTGGAGCGGTGCCGACCATCCGGTCAGGATCAGCGCTGCGAGGAGAGGAAGGCCACCGGTCGCTGACATGCCCCGTGGGGCCCGAAGTTCCTGTCGCATGGAGAGGTGCCCGAAGCAGCGGAGTCCGCACCGTGCGGTTCGCCGTAGGGTGCGAAGGATATCACGGCCGGGCATGATCGGTACCAGCATGGTGCCGAACGAGCCGGCCAAGCCCGCCCCATGGACCGGTGCCGGACATCGCAGGCGCTCATGTGACCGCGAACGCGGCCAGCAGCCAGGCGGCGGCGAGCCAGAGCAGCGCCGGCAGAGGACGGAACGATGCGTGGCCGCAGGTCATGGGTCGCCCCCTCGAAGGGACGTGATGATGATCATCGCGCCCTACTCGGGCTGGCCCATTCGCATGCGCCCGAAAAGGTGCCGAACGGCACGCTCCGTGCCACCATGCGCCCCTCACGAGCGAGGAGACGCCGGTCGAGATGACGACGCTGTGTCCGGGATGCCATGCGGTGGTGGGTGACGAGGCGCCGAGCTGCCCCGGCTGCGGCCTCGCGTTCGCCCCTGCGCGCTACTCGCCGACACCGATCGCCTCGCCGGCCCCCGCATCGACGCCCGCCTTCCGCACCGACCGCAGCGGCGAGAGCGACGCGATGCATGGCAAGGTGGTGGCGGGCCGTTTCCTCATCGACGAGCAGATCGGCGTAGGCGGAATGGGCCGCGTCTACAAGGCGCGCCATCTGGGCCTCGACAAGGTCGTCTGTCTGAAGATGCTCAAGCCCTCGCTGCTGGACGACGCGACGATCGTCAGCCGCTTCGAGCGCGAGGCCAAGGCCGCGAGCCGGCTCGACCATCCGAACTCGGTGCAGGTGCTGGACTTCGGCCAGGACGAGCGTGGGCGGCTCTACCTCGTCATGGAGTACGTGGCCGGACAGGACCTGCGGAAGCTGCTCCACGCCGAAGGCCCGCTGGGGGCGCGGCGGCTCGCCGCTATCCTGTCGCAGGTGCTGAGCGCGCTGGCCCGGGCGCACGCGATGGGGGTCATTCACCGCGACCTCAAGCCCGAGAACGTCCTGGTGGGCGAGCGGGACGGCGAGCGCGACTTCGTGAAGGTGCTCGACTTCGGCATCGCAAAGCTGCAGGACGCGCAGATGCCGGGACTGACGCAGAACGACGTCGTCTGCGGCACCCCCGAGTACATGAGCCCCGAGCAGGCCATGGGCATGGACGTCGACGCCCGGGCGGACCTCTACGCCGTGGGCGTGATGCTGTACCAGGGGCTGACCGGGCGGCTGCCGCTCAGCGGACGCACGCCGCTCGAGGTGCTTCAGAAGCAGGTCTCGGAGGTGCCGCTGTCGGTGCGGGCGGCGCGCCCGGACGCGGACTGTTCGCCGGCGCTGGAACGGCTCGTGGTGCGCGCGCTGGCGAAGCGTCCCGAGGAGCGGCCGCAGAGCGCCGAGGCGTTCCGGCGGGAGCTGATGGAGGCGGCCGGGCTCGTCTCCTCCACCGGCGTGACTCAGCCGCCGACGATGCCGCCCGCTGCGGTGACGCACAGCCCTTCGCCCGAAGTGAAGTCCGCCGCACCGCCTGCGCCCAGCGCACCGTCGCTCGCCGCGCTGGAGGGCTGGGAGACGCCCCCGCCACGCCGCTCGTCGAGCGGAGGGATGTGGATCGGCATCGTGATTGCGCTGGGGCTGGTGGGCGGGGCCGCGTGGGTGGTGACGCGCCCGACACCGGAGCCGGTGGCCGCTGTCGAGCCCGTCGACGCAGGAACGGAGCCGACGGGGCTCACCGTGGCCGATGCGATCGATCTCATCGAACGGCACAACGACGACGTGCGCGACTGCCTGAAAAAATCGAAGGGCAAGCCGGCGCCGGGAGACCTGGTGCTGTCGCTCTCGATTGGGGCAGAGGGCAAGGTCGTGCAGGCGAACATCCCTCAGAGTGGGCTGAAGGCGCCGAAGGTCGAGGCCTGCATTCTGGCGCTGGCGAAGACGTGGACCTTCCCTCCGCCGACGAACCCGCCGCTGATGCTGAGCCACACCTACCGATTCCGCCGTTAGGCGCGTTTTCGGGGGCGTCTCGGACTATGGTGCGCCGCGAGGCGACCATGCACATCCGCGATCCGATCCACGGCTCCATCGAGATTTCGGCGCACGAGCGGCGGGTCATCGATTCGCGCTTCTACCAGCGGCTGCGGCACATCAAGCAGCTGGGCTTCTCGGACCTCGCCTTCCCGGGCGCCACCCACTCGCGCTACAGCCACGGCATCGGCGCCATGAGCGTCGCGACGCGGCTGTTCGATGCGCTTTACAAGGACGCCGGGCTGCCTTCGCACGACCACGCGCGCCTCCGCCAGACGCTGCGGCTCGCCGTGCTGCTGCACGACCTCGGGCACCCGCCCCTGTCGCACACGAGCGAGTGCCTGCTGCCGCCGCGCGCAGCGCTGGGGCTTCCGGCGTGGACGGGTCCGGAGGAGGGTCAGGCGTCGCACGAGGAGATGACTCTGCTGCTGATCCTGCAGAGCGGCCTTTCCGAGATCATCTCGTCGTCCTTCGGCGAGATGGGCATCGCGCCGTCGCACGTGGCGGGGCTCATCTGCGGCCGGCTGCCGGAGGGCGAGACGCCGTTCGTCGTGGCCGGGGTCGACCATGCACCCATGCTTCGTCAGATCGTCTCGAGCGAGCTGGACGCCGACCGGATGGACTACCTGCTGCGCGATTCGTTCTTCACGGGCGTCCACTACGGCCGGTACGACCTCGACTGGATCGTGCAGAACGTGATGCCGGTGGAGCGCGGGGGGGCCATCTACCTGGGCCTGTCGCACAGGGCGGTCTTCGCCTTCGAAGACTTCCTGCTCTCGCGTTACCACATGTTCATTTCGGTCTACTACCACTACACGTCCATCAACTACGAGCAGCTGCTGCAGCGCTACTACGAGACGAGCGGCGGCGAGTTCCGGCTGTCGGCCGACCCCGAGGCCTACGTGCAGGCCGACGACGTGGCGCTCTGGAGCGCGCTGCGCGCCAGTCACAACCCGTGGGCCCGGCGCGTGGTGGAGCGCCGCGGCTTCTCGCTCGTCGTCGAATCGAACCCGTTCGAGCAGGAGGTCGACCTGGCGCCGCTCGAGTGGGCGCTGCGCAGCGAGGGCATCGAGCACTTCTCGGTCGAGTCGCGCGGCGTGCTGTCGAAGTACTTTGCCGATGCCGCGTCGCGTGCGCCGATCTTCGTGCGGAGCGCGCGCTCGGGCTGGGAGCGGATCGAGGAGTACACGCCGCTCTTCAAGCGCTATGCGGATGGCGCGCGCCTCGTGCGCCTCTACGTCGAGCCGTCGAAGCGTGACCGCGCCAGACAGCTCGCGGGTCCGCTCGCACGCAGTTAAGAGACTCGAGGAGCTCGGAGGCCGGCCGCATGCAGATCCCCGAATCGCCGCTCCTGACCCGACTGGCCGCGAAGCTCTGGCAATGGCCCGCACGCCCACCGCTCAAGGGCCGAAAGGCCGTGCCGGGGCTGTCACGCGACGTGTCGATCAATTGGACCGAGGGCGGCGTCGCGCACCTGGGCGCGAGCGGCGCGCGCGACCTGTTCTTTGCACAGGGCTACGTCACCGCCGCCGACCGGCTGTTCCAGATGGACCTGACGCGGCGCATGGCGCGCGGCGAGCTGGCCGAGATCATGGGCGACCGGCCGGCGCCGTGGCAGGAGCTGACGACGCTGCTGCGCGGCTGGTCGCTGGTCGACGCCGACCAGTTCCTGCGTCAGCTGGGGCTCGTGGGTGCGGCCCGCGCGTCGGTCGAGGCGCTGTCACCGGAGGGCCAGTCGCTGCTCGATGCCTACGCGGCGGGCGTGAACGCCTATATGGCGGAAGGGACGCGTCCGCTGGAGTGCCAGCTGCTGGGCTACCGGCCGCGTCCGTGGAGCGCGATCGATTCGGCGCTCGTCTGGAAGGCTTTGGCTTTCCAGCTCTCGTATGGCTGGCGGGCGGGTCTCGTGGCCGAGGCGCTGCGCACGCGCTTCGCCGACGACCCCGAGAGGGCACGCGCCCTGATGCCCGACCAACGCGACGTCACCGATGTGGTGCTGCCGCGCTGGGAAGGCGCCTCGTTCGCGCTCAAGGTGCTCGAGAACGTGGCGGGAAAGCGCGGCGCCGGCGGCAACGGCCTCGGCGGCTCGAACGGCTGGGTGATCGCGCCGGGCCGCACCGCAAGCGGCCGCGCGATGTTGTGCGGCGACCCGCACCTGCCCTTGCGCGCGCCGACGCCGGGCTACCTCGTGCACCTGTCGGGCGGCGGCTTCGACGTCGCGGGCTGGTCGGTCCCGGGTGTGCCGGGCGTCCTCATGGGTCACAACGCGCGCGTCGCGTGGACCATCACCAGCGGCTGCACGCTGGACGCGACGTGGGCGCTGGAACAACCGTCCTCGGACGGCGCCTCGGTCCGCACGGCGACGGGCTACGAGCCGATCGATCTCGAGCACACCGACATCGTCGCGCGCGGCGAGAAATCGCCCTTCCGGCGCGTTCTGCGCTTCGGTCCGAACGGCCCGATCTTCGATGCGAAGCTCCTGGGCGACGGCACGTCGGGGCTCATGCCTGCGCTGCGCTGGACAGGACACCTGCCGACGCCCGACCTCGACGCGATGCTGGCAATGAACCGCGCAGGGAGCGGTGACGAGCTTCGCACCGCAGCCGACAAGTACGGCTCACCCGCAGTGAACCTGCTCTACGCCGACGTCGATGGTCACATCGGCTGGCGTCTCGCGGGCGTCGCGCCGCGCTTCAAGGGCCAGCCGCCGAACGGCGCAGTGGCCGGCTGGCTGCCCGAACACGACTGGGACGGCGTGCACGGCTCGGACGAGATGCCCTCGCTGGTCGATCCTGCCGCAGGGTTCATCGCGAGCGCGAACCAGCGCGTGCGGCCTGCGAAGAGCGCGGTGCAGCTGGGCGAGCTGTTCGAGCCGCCCTACCGGGCGCGTCGCATCCGCAAGCTGCTCGAGGAGTCACAGGCCTGGACGCTCGACGGGTTGATGGCGGTGCAGCAGGACCGTCACAGCGGCTTCGGCGTCGACTTTCAGGAGCGCTTTCTCAGGCCCTACGCACGTCGCCTCGTGGGCGCGAGCGAACGGCCGCAGGGGGCATCCCAAGAGGTGCTGGCGCGGGCCCTCGCATGGAACGGCGACGCGGCCCACGACTCCGCCGAAGCCGCCGCGATGTGGGCGTTCGCGTCGGCGCTGGCCCGGGCGCTGTTCGAGCCGGTGCTCGGCGAGGAGCTCTACCTCTCGCTCTTCGAACACCACAACCTCGTGATGCTGCCGATGTTGCGCGTCCTCGAGAAGCGCGGCGCGCCGTTCTGGACCCCGGACGCGATGGACCGTGCGGCGCTGCTCGCGCTGGGCGAAGCGGCCGCCGAGCTGACCCGGGTGTGCGGCGGCCCACCCGAGAAGTGGCGCCTCGGCGCGCTCCGCACGGTCGCCATGAAGCATCCGATGAGCAGGGTGCCGGGCCTGACGCTCCTCGTCACGTTGGGACCCGTGCCGCATGGCGGTGACGGCAGCAGCGTCAACGCCGCCTTCGCCAAGCTCGGCATCAGCGACGCCGCCGACGTCGGTCCCGCGTTTCGTCATGCGGTCACGTGCGGCGAGTGGGACGACTACCGCGTGGTGCTGGCGACGGGACAGAGCGGCGACCCCGCGTCGATGCGGTACCGCGATCACTTCCCCGTCTGGCGTGCCGGAGGCCACTTCGTCCTGCCATTCTCTCCCGAGGCCGTCAAACGGGCCTCACAGGGCGCGGCGGTGCTCGTCGCCCCGGAACCGTAGAGGCCGCCGATGCACCCGTGGCAGGCCCGCGCGAAGTTCGAGGCGCTGATCGCCGAGAGTGAGGTCGACCTTCTGCGGGCCGCCCTCTGCATCGCCGCCGAGGACGATGCGGCGTGTGACCTCGAGTCCTGCGTGGCCGAGGTCGACGCCCTCGCCCGCCGCGCCCTGCTGCCGCCGCTGGCGACCGATACCGCGCGACTCGTGCGCCTGAACGAGCTGCTGTTCAACGAGCTGGGCTTCGACGGTGCGCACTGCGACTTCCGCGATCCGGCCAGCTCATTCCTGCCCTCTGTGCTTGAGCGCCGTACGGGCCTCCCCATCGCGCTCTCCGTGCTCTGGATGAGCGTCGGTCAACGGGTGGGCCTCGTCTGCTCCGGGCTCAACTTCCCCGGCCATTTCCTCGCGAAGGCGACCATCGCCGGGCGGGATGTCTTCGTCGATCCGTTCGCCCGGGGCGCCCTTCTGACCGAGACCGATCTTCATGAACGGCTGCTCAAAAACGGCGTCAGCGGTCGCCTCGACGCGCGGCTGCTCGAGGCGGCGCCCGCCCGTCAGATTCTCGCTCGCATGCTGCGCAACCTGAAGAATCTCCACGTGCGCCGCGGCGACGTTCCACAGGCCTACGCCGCCGTCGACCGTATGCTGCTGCTCACGCCCGATTCGGCCGATGACCTGCGCGACCGCGGCCTCCTCGCTCTGCAGCTCTCAGGTCACGCCGCCGCACGGCAGGACCTGACGCGCTACCTCACGCTCCGCCCGAACGCACCCGACGCGGCGTTCGTCACGCAGCAGCTGGAGAGGGTGCGCGAGAAGCCAACGCTGATGAACTGAGGGAACCCGCAAAAAGGAGAAGGCCCTCCCGGCACGACACCGGAGAGGGCCCTCACCTCTGCGTCACAACGGGCCTAGAAGCAGTAGCTGTCGTAGATGATGCTCACCTGGCTGCCCGCAGCCGGGACACGACCCTCGTTGAAGATCACGCCGTTGGTCGACGGGTCATAGGTCCAATCGCTGGCCGGACGCGTCTGGTTGTTCACCGCCACCGCGATGGTGCTGGCGATGGCCGGACGGGTCAGGCGGAAAGCGGCGCGGCCGGCGAACGCCTCGGCGCCGAGGTCGGTCGCGAGCGAGCTCCAGTCCGGCGAGCAGATGCTCTTGAACTTGCCGCCGGTTGCCGCGGCGACCTCGAGATAGCCGGTCCCCGGCATCGCATTGCCGTTGGAGCCGGAGCAGCCAGACGGCGAGTCACCGACCACCGCCGAGAGGCTGACCAACCCCTGCCTGTTGGGTCCCTTGAACTTCTGCAGGAAGTCGACGAAGTAGTCGACGGAGACCCGCGAGTAGTCAGGCTCGTCGCTGACGATGACGATCGACAGGCTGGCATCGCTGCGCAGGAAGGCCTTGTTTGCGAGCGGGTCGCTGATCAGCGGCTCTCCCAGGGCCGCGATGACGGCATCGAGGCCCCGCTCGTCGCCGCTGCCGTAAATGCCTCGGCTGCGAACCAGCTCGGCGAAATCGGTCGAGGCCGTGGTACCCGGCCGGATGATCTTCGGAATCCCGGTCGTCGACTGCATCCGGCCGCTTTCGGAGGGATTGTTCATGTCGGTGGTGATGACCGCGACCTGGAAGTCGTTGCCGGTCTGCTGAGCGACCGACAGGAAGCGGCCCGCGTTGTCGGCGACGGATTGCTGCTCCTCGTACATGGAGCCCGAGTTGTCGATCACGAACAGCACGTCTGTCTTGGCAGCGGGCGCCTGCGTGTAGTTGTCGGTCTGCCGCTCGCTGCGGACGGCCGCGCCGCGCACAGGCACCGACGTCACCGTGCCGGCCGCCGTCGAGACGTTGATGGTGCCGCTGTAGGCCCCCTCGGCGCCCGGCTGGAAGACGAAGGGCACCTCAAGCTTGCCGCCTGCGGCCAGCCGGTACGGGAACGAGGGCAGGCTCGCGTTGAAGACCGCCCCAAGCGACGCGGGCGACAGCGCAATCCCTGCGAGGTCGATGCCCCCGTAGCTCGCGTTGTAGAGGGTCAGCTTCTGCTCCGCCGAGCGGCAGCCCAGGGTGACGACACCGAAGTCCAGCACGCCCGGCACGATACGCAGGTCGCCGGTGCTGGGAGGCGCCGGCGTCTGGGTGACGCAGGCCCCCGAGCCGTCGCACACCTGGCCGGCCGAGCCGCAGAACTCGCCGCTGTCGACGAAGCTCCAGCCGTTCGGATTGCGCGCGCCGTCACACACGCGGCAGCCGGTGGCATCACGCGCACCGGTCGGGTAGCTCACACCGCTGATGGTGCACCGGGGAAGCTGGGTGCAGCTGCCCGTCGCGCCGCAGGTGCCGCCCGGGCAGGCCGAGCCCGTCTGCAGGAAGCTCCAGGTGGTGGTGCTGATGGAGGTGTTGCAGACCTTGCAGCCGGTCGAGTCGAGGTCGCCGTTGCGGTACCAGGTGCCGTCGATCTGGCAGGCGGAGACAGGCTCGCACACCAGCGACGCCGAGCAGGTGCCCGGCGGCCCGCCGCCGACGTCGCACAGCGCCCCCTGGCCCTTCGGGCCGTCGACGGGGCAGCCCTTCATGCGACCGTCGCAGAACTCGTCGGCGTCGCAGTCGGAGACGGCGGGGCGACAGACGTTGCCCCCTGCCAGCACCAGATCGAGCCCGCAGGCCGGCGAGACGCCGTCACAGTATTCGGGCTCGTCACACGGACCGGTGGCGGCACGGCACAGCGTGGTCGGGTCGGCGAACAGGTCGTCGGGACAGCTGAGGTTGCCGGGCTCGCAGCTCTCGGCCACGTCGCAGCTGGTCTGCGCGGTGCGGCAGACGATGGTCGGGCCGTCCTCGACCGCGCGAGCCACGGTCCGGCAGACGGAGCCGGCGCATCGGCCGTCGACGCAGGTCTGTGAACCGGTGTCGCCGCTGGGACAATCGACATCGGTGAGACAGGGCGAGCCGTCAGGGACCGCGATGGTCGCGGCGCATGGACTGTTGGTGCCGCCCGTCGCGCAGAGGCTCGGCGTGCCGCGGCACGTCGCGATCGAGTCGCAGGCATCGTTGATGGTCGTCGGGTCCTTGTCGTCGCAGGCCGCGCCCGTTGAGCGCGGCGTCCAAACGGCGGGGGTGCGGACGTCGCACCAGAGACAGTCGTTGGCGGGGTTGTAGTCGCCCGGGGCGTATGGCACGCCGTCGATGAAGCAGTTCGCCGCGACGCAGGTGCCGCCCTCGCACAGCAGCGACGCACAGTCGACGTCTCCACGGCAACGGTCGTTGGCCTCGCACTTCACGCTGCAGGCGCGGCCGCAGTCGATGTCGAGGAAGTTCGAGCAGAAGCCCGAGGGTGCGGGGGCGCACAGCTTTCGGCCGGGGTCGCAGTAGCCCGACAGACAGTCGGTGTCGGCGAGACAGCCGCGCTGCGCCGGACATTTTGGCGCCGTGGCACCGCCGCAGTCGACACCGGTCTCGTCGCCGTTCTTCGTGTTGTCGGTGCTGGTCGGCACCTCGCACCGCTTGGTCAGCGGGCAGACGCCGCTGGCACAATCGCCGGAGTTGGCGCAGATCCGCCCGTCGCCGCACTTGCGGCCGCACTTGATGCCGCCGCAGTCGACGTCGGTTTCGCCGTTGTCCTTGATGCCGTTGCCGCACAGCGTGGGCGAGGTGCAGAGGCCGACGGCGCCGCTGGCGCACGAGACACCGTTGCACGTGCAGACCAGTCCGGCATTGCAATCGGCGGTGAGCTGGCAGGCCCTGCCCTCGAGGACCGTCACAGGCGCCGTGCACCGGAGCACTGTGCTGCCGGACGGCTTGACGCAGGCGCCCAGCTGGCAGTCCGCGGCGGTCTTGCAGACGGCGGTGCGCGGACAGCGGGCGCACTCGGCTCCGCCGCACTCCTTGCCGGTGAAGCTGTCAATGCCGGTCTCGGTGCCATTCACGATGCCGTCTTCGCAAGTCGGGAAGGCACAGCGTCCGTCCGGCGTCAGGCTCTTCGAAGCGCAGGAGGCGGCCTGGTTGGTCAAGGTGCCGGGTGCGCAGCCGCCGCAGGTCGCTCCACCGCAGTCGACATCCACCTCGTTGCCGTTGCGAACGCCGTCACGGCAGGTGGCGGCAACACACAAGCCCGCGCCGCTGCAGCTGCCGGAGGCGCAATCGCCGTGGCTCGTGCACTTCTTGCCGGTCATGCACTTCGTCGAGCAGACGCCGCCGCAGTCGAGATCGGTTTCGCTGCCGTTCTTCAGGCCGTCGTCGCAGGCCGGACCGGCACGGCAGGTCATGGCGCGCGGAGCACCGGCGCAGATGCCGCTGAAGCACTGGGTGCCTGCGGTGCAAGTGTCCCCGGCCGGCTTGACGCAGCGACTCTTCGGGCTGCACAGCAGGCCCGAGGCGCAGTCGCCCGCCCAAAGGCAGGCGCGCCCAAGAGTGCAGGAAATGCCCGAACCGCCGCCGCAGTCGACGTCGGTCTCGGTGCCGTTCTTGATCAGGTCGTTCGAGCGCGGGGCGACGCACTTGCGGGTGACGCAGCGCTGCGAGGCGCACTGCCTGGACTCGGAGCAAGACCCGCCATCGTAGACGGGCGCCACGCAGGTCTTGACCGTGGTCGACGTCCCGGTCTTGCAGATGCCGGTGGAACACTGGTCGTCGGCCGTACAGGTCGAGCCGACGCCGAGGGGCGGCGAACAGATGCGGTTCAGGCAGCGCATCCCCGCCCCGCAGTCCGCCGTTCCGGCGCAGGCCTGCCCGGTGACGCAGCGCGCGGAGCAGAGCCCGCCGCAGTCGACGTCGCCCTCGCGAGCCACGGTGGATTTCGCGCCATCGACGCACTCCACCGGTTCGCAGCGGCGGTCGCGACCCGGCGCGGTAGAACAGCGGCCCGAGAGGCACTGGCGGTCCGAGATGCAGAGTGCACGCACGGCGAGCTTCGGCGCGCAGGCGCACAGCTCGCCGGCCCGGCAGACGGTGTCGTCCAGCCCACCTTTGAGGGGACGGCAGTAGAACTCTCCGCGGCAGTCGGCGGCGACGGTGCAGATGCGCTTGTCGCCGCAGCCCACGCCGCAGGCCACGCCGCAGTCGACGTCGGTCTCGGGGCCGTTCTTGATGCCGTCGCGGCAGCCGATGTTCGGACGCATCGCGACATTGGGGAGGAAGGCCAGTTGAGTGGTCCCGGCGGAGACGAATTTGACGGCGGAGCGCGCCCGCGCGGTGGTCGTCCCGGTGCCGTCGCCACGCACGAGCGACTGCATCGATGTCGGAACCGTCGACGAACCGTCGTTGGCGGAAAGCAGCACGTCGCCGAGGCCTCCGTCGACATAGAACCGCAGCCAATAGGCGGCGCGGTGGGTCACCTTCTTGAGCGGGCGCTTGGGCAGCAGCGAGAGCGTCTTCGTCTGAGCCGCCTCATCGCAGGCGGCATCGCCGGTGACGCAGAGCGCCGAGAGAGGGAGCGTCCCGGTCGCAAGGAGGCTGCCGACCTTCGGGCTGGTGGCGTCCGCGCGCAGTTCGACGTAGAGCGTTCCTGCGGAGACGGCGGAGCGGCTGGCCCGGACCGTCACCGAAGAGATGAACGAGTCGCCCTGATTGACGAACTTGGCGCCGAGCTCCTGGACCGCGGTGCTGCCCGCCCCGACGGCCAGCGACGGTTCAGCGGTGGTCGGCCAGATGCATTCACCCGGGCCGAAGGGGCATTCGGTGCGCAGGAGCGCCGACCCGACGGAGCCGACGTCGGCGCCGGTCTCATCTGCCGCCTCGGAAATCAGCAACTCGTCGGAAGGGGCTGTTTCCGGCGCTCCGGACCCGGTCTCACAGGCGGCGAAAAACGCCAGACATGCGAGGAGCGTCAGGCCCCCGCCCATTCGTTCGATGCGCATGGTTCCCTCTCCTCGTTGAGCCACGCATTCGGAATGACATACGGCAACGACGGGATCAACCGCTTCGGTCACATTCTTGATGGGCCTCGACGCCGCTCCAGCAGGGGGCTAGAAGGCCGGGTCTCACAAGGACGCGCCCAACCGAACGAAAGCGACGACACGATGTCACTCACTGGACAACAGAAGCGCTATCTGCGCGGCCTCGCGCACCACCACCAGGCCATCGTTCAGGTCGGCCACCAGGGGGTCACCGAAGGCGTGCTCAAGCAGCTCTCGGCGGCGCTGGAGGACCACGAGCTGGTGAAGGTGCGCCTGGCGCAGGCCGTTGACGATCGGGCGGGCGCAGCGGAGGAGTTGGCTGCGGGAACCGGCAGCGACTGTGTTCAGACGATGGGCCGAACCGCCGTCTTCTATCGGGCGCGCAAGGAGAAGCCCGAGATCGTCCTGCCGGGCACCTCTGCCGCCAAGGCCGCTGCGAAGGCCCCGGCCGCGAAGAAGAAGAAGAAGAAGGCCCCGGGCAAGGCGAACCGCCGCAACGCAGCGCGTGCGCCGAGGGAGCCGGCCGAGGAGTCCGACGACGCGGTCGATCTCGGCGACATCCCCGAAGACGAAGGGTTCTGAGGGCCCCGCGCGCCCGCGCTCACCCGCCTTTGACCGGCGTCACATCGATGATCGAGACCAGTTCGAGGCGCCCGCGCGGCTCGGTGCGCTCGCCTCCGCCATCGACCACGGACCATCGCTTCATGGGCGCGCTGCGACGAAGCCGGGCGAGGCGCTCGGTCACCATGGCGGCCACCGTCACCTCGTCGAGCAGCGTTCGAACACGGGCGTTTTCGGGGCCGGGCGTGAAGCCCGCGTGGCGCTCGAGCCTCCGCCGGAAGACCAGCAGGTCGGCCACGGAGGGCTCTACCCACGACGAGCCGAGGTCGCCCCAGAGATGATCGAGCCTCGCGAGCAGGAGCCGCCGCACCAGCCCGTCGTCAGGAGGCTCCGCCTCCTCCGGCAGCAGCTTCGCCGTCGTCGCCACGCCGAAGGTGACGAAGAAGTCGATGAGCGCGTCGCGCAGATCTCGCGGCGTGGGGCGGGTCACCGCGAGGGTCGCTTCCAGCATCCGTTCCAGCTCTGGGATCTCCACGCCGAGGTTCCTGTTCACGACGTATGCCGACGGCGTTACGGCCTCGCGGCCGGAGGATGCGCAGCATCGCGGCACACTGCGTTCCGCTCATGTGACAGCGGCTACCCATCGACGGCAGGATGAGCGTGTGACGACGACAGAGACCGAGAAGCTCCTGCGCCTCTACCGGACGGCATGCGATCGCCTCGACGGGGCGCGCCTGGCCGCGTCGGTGGCGGACGAGCTCGCACCGGGAACCAGGCTGTTGGGGTTGGGGAAGACGGCGCACAGGCAGGTCGCGGCGGTTCTCGCCGCACGGGCCGACGTCGAACCGCTCGTCAGCGTCTCCACCACGCGCGGCGGGCACTGGGCGATGGAGGGGGCGCACCCCGTTCCGGATGAGCGGTCGTTCGTCGCGGGCGAGGCGCTGCTCTTCTCCGCGCAAGAGGCCGACGGGGCCGACATTGCGCTGTTTCTCTCGGGCGGCGGTTCGTCCCTCGCGACGGTGGCCGCGGAGGGGGTCGACGAAGCAGAGAAGGTGGCGCTCCACCGGCGGCTGCTCGTCAGCGGCCTCGACATCGGGCGCATGAACATCGTGCGACGGGCCCTGTCGGGCATCAAGGGAGGTCGCCTCGCCGCATCGGCCCCCAGAGCGCGCTGGCGCGTCTACGTCACGAGCGACGTCCCCGACGACGACCTCGCCACCATTTCGAGCGGCCCCTGCGTGGCTCGGCCCGAGCAGGCCGGAGAGGCCGTGAGGGTGCTGCGCGGGGCGGGGCTCTGGAGCGGCCTTTCCGCGGGTCTTCAGGCGCGCCTGTCGCAGGGGCGTCCGCCGGTCGATTTGAGCGGGACGATGATCACGCACCGTCTGCTGGCGGGCCCGCGGCGACTGGGACAGGTCGTGGAACAGCTGCTCGCCGAGGAGGGCGAGACGGCCACGGTGCTCGCGCCCGTCTCGGTGGGCGTGGAAGAGCTGGCACGTCGGTATGCCCGATGGGCTGCGGAGCGCCTGGGAGGCGGCCCGGCGACGCTGGTGGCCACCGGCGAGCCGACGCTGGCGGTGAGGGGGTCCGGACTCGGAGGACGAAGCCAGCACCTCGCCCTGCTGCTCGCGCGGATGCTCGAGGGGCGGCCGTTCACGTTTCTCGCAGCGGGCACCGATGGGCGCGACGGCCCGACCTCGCATGCCGGCGCGATCGTCGATGGCGACACGGCGTTTCGTGCGGGCAGCGCGCTCGATGTCGCCCTCGCGCTCGACGACAGCGCGCCGCTGCACGCGCGTCTTGGAACGGCGATCCCCGCATGGGACTCGCCCGCCCACGTCGGCGACCTTCACCTGCTGCGGGTCAACTGATCAGAGCCACGCGTCGAGGGCGGCGAGGTCGCTCGGCAGCGGCGCGTCGATGGTGCGCTCCTCGCCGTCCGTCGGATGCCGAAAGGTGATCCGCTGCGCATGGAGCGTGAGGCGAGGAACCGCTGGCGAGCCCGTCCCAAGGGCATCGGCGGCGATCTGCTCGCACTTTCCATAGAGCGGATCGACCAGCAGCGGCGCCTCCTTCGAACGCAGGTGCACGCGGATCTGGTGCTGACGCCCGCTCCTGGGGCGCACCTCGACGAGCGCCACCGGGCCGAGCAGCGTCTCCCGCTGTTTCAGCACGCGGTAGTCGGACGACGACGGCAGAGACTCGGGCTCCCCCGGCAGCGCAGGTCGCATGCGGCCTTTTCGTGCGGCGTGGAGCGGCAGGTCGATGGTGCCCTCCTCCGGCATCGGGACACCGTGCGTGAAGGCGAGATAGCGCTTCTCGACGTCGCGCCCCTCGAAGGCCATCGACAGCCTCCGGTGCGCCACGGCGGTGCGCGCGAAGAGCACCACGCCCGAGGTGTCGCGGTCGATGCGATGCACCACCCAGAGCCGCTCGCGGCGCGTCGCCTCCAGCTGCTTCGTGAGGCAGACCTCAGGCGGCTCGTTGCGCGCGGGAATGACCGTGATGCCGGCAGGCTTCAGCACGGCAATGAGCGCGGCGTCCTCGTAAAGCGTCTCCATCAACCCGATGTTTAAGCGAATTCGGTCGCGCGAAACAGGCACGAACGGCATCATCTCGCGCCCTTTTCGGAGGTGTCGATGACTGTGGGCCGCAAGCTGCGCGTCGTGTTTCTGGGCACCCCGTCCTTCGCGGTGCCCAGCCTCGAAGGCGTCGTCGCGTCGGGCGCCGAGCTCGTCGCGGTGGTGTGCCAGCCGGACCGTCCGAAGGGCCGCGGCCTCGAGCTGCAGGCGCCGCCGACTAAGCAGTGGGCAGAGGCGCGCGGCATTCCGGTGCACCAGGCGGAGAAGGTGCGCAACGGCAAGCTGCGCGCGCTCCTCGAGCCCTACGCGCCCGACGTCCTCGTCGTCACCGCCTACGGCCGAATCCTGCCGAAGGAGGTGCTGGACCTTCCGCCCCTCGGCGCGCTCAACGGCCACGCGTCAATCCTGCCGAAGTACCGCGGTGCGGCGCCGATTCAATGGTCCGTCGCGCGCGGCGAGACCGTGACCGGCACCACCGTGATGCAGATGGACGAGGGGCTCGACACGGGTGACGTCTGCCTCGTGCGCACGCTCCCCATCGGCCCGGAAGAGACCGCCGCGGAGCTGCACGACCGGCTCTCGGTGCTGACCGGCGAGGCGCTGAAAGAGGCGCTGGAGCTGCTCGCGCAGGGCCAGCTTCCGCGCACGCCGCAGGACCATGCGCAGGCGACGCTTGCCCCGCTGCTCACGAAGGAGGACGGCCACCTCGACTGGCAAAAGCCGGCGCGAGAGCTGTCGTGGCGCATCCGCGGCTTCCAGCCCTGGCCCGGCGCGACGGCGTTCCATCAGGGCAAGCCGCTCAAGGTCCACGTCGCCCGGCCGCACGACACACCCGCCCACGCGGCACCCGGAACGATCGTCAGCGAGACGCCGCTGCTGGTCGCGACGGGAGATGGGCTCCTCGAGCTGGTCGAGGTCCAGCCCGAAGGCCGCAAGCGGATGGCTTCGCGAGACTTCCTCTCGGGCGCGCGCCTGAAGATCGGCGACCGCTTCGACCTTCCTTCCGCCTTGACGCCCTGAGAGCCGACTGATGGACCTGTCACTCGCCGTACCCCGCCCCGAATTCGTGCCGCTCAACGCGGTGCTGCTGACCTTCGCCGCCTTTGCCGCGGGCACCGTCGATGCGATTGCGGGCGGCGGGGGGCTCATCACCGTCCCCGCGCTCTTCAACCTGTTCCCGCCGCAATATGCGCTCGGGACCAACAAGGGGCAGGCGGTCTTCGGCGCGACGGCGGCGCTGCTCCGCTACGGGCGCGCGGGCCTCATCGATGTGAAGCGCGCGGTCCCCGGATTCCTGCTGGGTTTCCTCGGTTCGCTCGGCGGCGTGTGGCTCGTGCTCCGCATCGACAACCGGATCCTGAAGCCGATGGTTCTGGCGATGCTCGTCGGCGTCGCGGTCTATGTCGCGCTGCAGAAGAACGGTCCGCAGCAGAAGAGCGTCCTCGTCACCGATGCCCGGCGTTTCTGGGCGAACGCGCTCTGCCTCGGCATCGGCTTCTATGACGGCTTCCTCGGCCCCGGCACCGGCATGTTCCTCATCGTCGGCTTCGTCTCGATCCTGGGCGACACGCTGCAATCGGCGAGCGCCAACGCCAAGGCCGTCAACTCGGGCTCGAACCTCGCCGCGCTGCTCGTCTTCGCGTCGCACGGGCTGATCCTGTGGCCCTACGCCGTGCCGATGGCGGCGGCGCAGTTCGTCGGTGGCTGGCTCGGCGCGCACCTGTCGGTGAGGGTGGGCAGCGGGCTCGTCCGCAAGGTGCTGCTCGTCGCCTCGTTTGGAATGATGGGAAAGATCGCCTACGAACTGATTCGAGACTGGTGACGACCCATGCGCGTCCGCATTCGCCCCACCGGCCGCTTCGGCGGCACCTGCACCGTGCCGGGCGACAAGAGCGTCGGACACCGCGGCGTGCTGCTGGGCGCCATGGCGCGTGGACGAACGGTGCTGCGCGGCCTCTCCTCCGGTCACGACGTCGAGAGCAGCCTCGGCTGCGTCGAGAGGCTCGGTGTTCGGATCACGAGAGACGGCCACGAGGTCGTCGTCGACAGCCCCGGCCGCGAGGGCTGGCGGCCCGGAACACACACGCTCGACGCCGGCAACAGCGGCACCACCGCGCGGCTTCTCATGGGCATGGTGGCGCCCTGCGAGGCACTCTCGGTGACCCTGACCGGCGACGCCTCGCTCGCGCGGAGGCCCATGAAACGGGCCTCGGAGCCGCTCCAAGCGATGGGCGCGCGAATCGACCTGCACGAGGGCGGCACCCTCCCGGCGCGCATCGACGGACGACCGCTGACAGGCACGACGCATCACCTCGCGGTGTCGAGTGCGCAAGTGAAGACGGCGCTGCTGCTCGCGGGACTCGGAGCCGACGGCACGACACGGGTGACAGAGCCACACCTCTCGCGCGACCACACCGAACGGATGCTGCCGCTCTTCGGAGCACGCGTGGAAAGCGGTCCGGAGGGCATCTCGGTCACGCGCACGACGCTCGTCGCGCCCCAGCTGCCGATCGAGATTCCCGGCGATCCGTCGTCGGCCATCTTCTTCGCCGTGGCCGCGGCCATCTGCGGCGACGGCGAAGCACTCACCGAGAACGTGCTGCTGAACCCCACCCGCACCGGCGCCTTCGAGGTGCTTCACGCGATGGGCGCCGACGTCCGGATCACGCCTGGCGTCTCTCCCGGTGAGCCCCGCGGAGCGCTTCGCGTCGGCCCCGGCGCGCTTCGGGGCGTGGAGGTCTCCGGCGCCGTCGTGCCTCGCCTCATCGACGACATCCCGGCCCTCGCGATCGCCGCCGCCTGCGCGGAAGGCACGACCGTCTTTCGCGACGCGGCAGAGCTGCGCGTCAAGGAGAGCGACCGCATCGACGCCGTCGTGACGGGCCTGCGCGCCATGGGCGCCGAGATCGAAGAGTTCACCGACGGCTTCGCGGTTCTTGGCGGTCGGACACTCCACGGCGCGCACATCGACGCGCGGATGGACCACCGCATCGCGATGGCCTTCACCCTGGCGGGCCTCGTCGCGGAAGGCGAGACGCTGGTCGACGGCGCACAGTGGGTCGACACCTCGTTCCCCGGCTTTTTCGGGCAGATCGCGGCGTTGACGGGCGGCGCGGTCGGGTTGCTAGAGTGACGGGCGATTGTCTGCTTCGGAGGAGTCATGTTGCGTGCCCACCGCTTCGCCGCCGTCCTCCTGGTCGTGACGACCGTTGGGTGCGGCCGTGACCTGCCCCTGCCGCCCGACCCGAGCGACACCTCGATGGCGCCGACCATCGACAGCATCACGCCGGCATCTGCGCTCATCACCCCCGCAACATCCTTTTGCATTCGGGGCCGCAACCTGTCGGGTGTCACCGAGGTTCGCGTCGGCGAGTTCACCATCCGCGGCGCCGGCATCAAGTCAGTGGGAGAGAACCTCGAGGTGCAGTTGACCGGCGAGAGCGTTGCGGCCGCTTACGCTGACGGCGCTCTGGGCGGCATGGACGGGGTCCGCCGCACGGTGCAGGTCCGCAGCGCCAACGGAGAGGCGGTCTCGTCTCTGGGGCTGAGGGTGTTCCGAGGGGTGTCGGAGATAGAATCGGTGGCGCCTCGCGCGACCGCCGCCGGCGACGTGGTCTACCTGCGCGGAAACGGGTTCGACGCCGAGACGCTCGCAAACAACGCCGTCGTGCTGATGCGCGATGCGACCGCCGCGTTGTCGTTTCAGAACGAGATGAGTGCGCTCGGCGACCAATCGGCGGCGGTGGGGGCCGACGCGCTCGCCGCAATGCTGGCCCAGTCGGCACAATCCGGCGAGAGCGACTTGGCGCTCGCACAGACGTTGTGGGCCACGCCGACGACACTTGCGGTGCTCATCCCTCCCGCGACCCCGGCCGGACGCATCGAATTCCAATACCTGAACCTCGGATTCAAGGGGCTCGATTCGGCAGGCCGGTGCCCGGCGGCAGACCAGCTGGCCGAGTCTGGAACGCCCACCATGGGTGGTAACGTCGGCGATGGCATCGACTTCCGGGCAGGAGAGATCGCGGAGGATCAGAAGTCCCTCTTCGTCTGGCGTCGCCTGGGGGTCCTCGTGGCACGCCCCTCGCGGGTGATTCCGGGCCGGGTGGAGATCGAGGCCGCCAATGGCGACCGGCTCTGCTACCGGGAGTTGACCGACGCGGGCACCGAGCGGCTCGCGTCGAAGCTGCGCGTGCTGCTGGACGGCGTGGACATGAACCCCGTGATGCCGCAGGGGGACGACGCGACGACCGTCGAGTGCGACCTGCAGCGGCCCGACCAGCTGCGGCTCCTGAAGGTGCCCGCCGGGCGTCATTTCGTGCAGATCGCCAACCCGTTCTCGCTGTCGCCGACCGTGACGTTCGACGTGCCGTAGCCCCACGCGGCTTGACCCTCGCGAGGGCCGCGACGACACTCGCCGCCCCATGCCCATCCTCAAAGGCGCCGCCACCTTCACGCGCTACCGCGTCGAGACCGACGGCCGCACCCCCTCCGACTGGAAGAAGAACCTCGCGAAGTCGCTGAGACACCGCGCCTTCGTCCCGCTCAAGCTGGACGGCCCCGACGAGCGCGCGCAGGGCTTCGTGGAGCTCGCCGACACCGACGCCGCCGAGTTCTCTGCCGGCAGCCTCTACGACGGCGAATGGGCGATCTTCTCGTACCGGATCGACGAGGTGCGGCTGCCTGTCAGCGCTGTGAAGAGCGAGCTCGAGAAGTGGCAGAAGCAGTTCGAGCGAGAGAACGAGCGCAAGCCCGGCAAGCGCGAGAAGGGCGACGCGAAGGAGGAGATCCGCCGCACGCTCCGCATCCGCTTCCCGCTCGCCACGAAGACCTTCGACGTCAGCTGGAACATCGAGGGCGGCACGCTGCTCGTCTGGGCCTCCAGCCGAAAGGCGATCGACGAGGTGCAGGAGGCCGTGGAGCAGGCGTTCAAGCTGCGCCTCATTCCGCAGGTGCCCGTGACGATCGCAGCGAAGCTGGGCATCGCCGAGAAGGCGCTCGCACCCACGCCCGCGCTGAGCATGCCCGACCGTCCGAAGGAGGCCCGCGATGGCGACCGCTAAGAAGCGCAGCAAGTCGAGCGAGGAGGCGGCGTTCGTGCGCGGCGACGTCGGCGTCGACGGCCAGGCGACCGAGGAGGCCAAGGAGATCGCAGAGGTCGAGCGCGACAAGGCCCGCGAACAGTTCCTGCGCGGGAAGGCCTATCTGGGCCGAGAATTCCTGACGTGGCTCTTGTGGAAGAGCGAGGCCGGCGACCCGATCCTCTCCTTCGAGGACAGGCCCGTGGTCGTGGCCCTCACGGCACGCATCACGCTGCGCGGCATCATCGGCGAGGTGGTCGAGACGACGCTGCGCGGCGCCATGGCACCCTACTCGCCGCTCGTCCGCCGCTCGCTCGATCGCGGCCTCCTCGTGCACCAGGCGCGGCTCAAGATCATGCACGGCGAGGACCCGTACGACGTCACCGTCGACGCCGAGTTCTTCGACCTGAAGAGCGCCAAGCTGCCGGTCTCCGGCACCGGCGAAGAGGACGAGCAGCTGCAGGAACGGCTCGGCCTCTCGGAGCGTTTGTCCGCCATCGTGTCCGCGCTCATCGAGGCGTTCTTGCAGGTGCGCTCAGGTCGCCGCTGGGCCAAGGAAGTGGCCGAGATGAAGGCGTGGATGGCGGAGGCCGCGGAATGAACCCGCCCGTCACGGGGCCCATGCCCGACATCGAATGGCTGGCCGTGGAACATCGCGTGAAGCCGGCGCTGCGCGTGACGCTGCCACCCTCGCGCGTCGACGATTACGTGAAGCGCATCCGCGCTTCGGGCATGTCGCACGTGGCCGCCGATCGCGTCGCCGCCCTGCCCGGCCGCTCCGAACAGGCGGTGCTCTACGTCGCTCACGATCTCGACACGGCGGACCGGGTGCGCGATGCGGAATCGACCATTTTGCCGGGACTTCCGTCACGACCGCCCGACGCGTCGGTGCTCGATGCGCACCGCCGTCTGGGCGCTGCGCTCGGCTATCCGTCCTGCTGCGTGGAGGCGTTCTTGCGCCGCCTCGTTCGGGGCGTGACGCGCCGTCAGAACGGTGCGAGCGCGCATGAGGATTTCGTCATGGCCGAGGACGCGGTCTCGCAGACCACGACGTTCCACGGCCGCCTCAACAACCTGCTGTTCGACCGTCAGGTGCGGCTCATCTCGTTCTACCCGTGCCGCTTCGACTGCCCCGAGGGCCTGTCGCGCGCCAACGGCGTCCACACGATGCTGAAGAGGGTCGCGCCGACGGCCGCCACACGCCTCGAGCGGGAACTCGCATGCGTGGTGCGCATCGGCACCGACGGCGGCCGCACCATTGGCGACGAGGGTCCGCTGACGAACCCGATTCGACTTGATTTTCAGGCGTTTTGATGTCGACGAACGTCCGCATCGCCGACGAACTCTCCCTCCTGCTCAAGCGGTTCGATCGCATCGGCTTCGGCCGCAACGGCGTGCTCGACGCCGAGGAGCAGATCGCCGGTTGGTACGCGGCGCTTCCGGAGCCGGCGCAGGCGATCGCTCGAACGCATCTGCTTTCCTGGCTCTCCGCAGAACCTGCGCACGAAGAGGCCGCGAAGCTGCACTACACGACGCCCGACAAGGTGCAGGCCCTCTCCATCAGCCTCTGCGCCGCGCTGCCAATCCCCGAAGCATGGGAGCCGCTGTCGGTCGCCGCGCGCGACGGCCGTTTTCAGGCCGATCCCGACTGTTCGGAACGCCTTGCCGACACACTCGCCCGGTTGGCCGACGACCGGTAGGATGCGGGGCATGTCGGTCGCCCTCCCGGTCGCGCAAAGCCTCAGCCCTTACGTCACGACGCTCACCCAGGGCTTCTCCGCCGAGGTGCTGCGCTTCTTCGGCCTCCACGACACGCCACTGCCTCTCTGCATCCTCGAACGCCCGCGCGATGGCCGTGCGCCGTGGCTTCTTCGCGTGGAGCATCGCGACGGTCCGCGAAAGGGCCTCACGCTCGAGCTGTTCGATTCGGGTTCGAGCGCGCCGGCATGGATGCGCACCGGCCCCTACGCACTCTCGTATCGCCGCATGCCCGATGGCCGAGAGCCGACGCAGGTGCCCGAGCTGAAGCCGTTTCTCGAGACGGTGCGCGACCGCGTGAAGCGTCTCTGCAGCGTGCCCACGCCCGAGTTGGAGGCGTTGCAGACCGCCCTCGCGGGCTATCTGCCGTGGCTGGGCATCGAGGACGAGATGCTGCGACAGGTCTCGTCGGGCCACGCGGGCAAGGTGGCCACGCTGCGCCTCGGCTTTCGCTGCAACCAGAACTGCTCGTTCTGCTGGCAGGATCGCGACTGGCCGGAGCCGGACGCGGAGCACTACCACCGCTGGCTCGACGAAATGGCCGCGCAGGGCGTCCGCAGCCTCTCCATCTCGGGCGGCGAGCCGACGATCCACAAGGAGATCGTTCCGGTCGTCGAGCACGCGCGCCGCCTCGGCATGAGCGTCTCGCTGCAGACGAACGCGATTCGCCTTCGAAAACCGGACTTTCTAAAGCGCCTGACCGACGCCGGCATGTCGGGCGTCTTCGTCTCGTATCACTCGAGCGACCCCGACATCTCGGAAGCCATGACACGCGCCCCGCGCACGCACCAACCCACCGTCGAGGGCATCGAGGCGTGTCTCGCAGCGGGCCTCGACGTGCGCCTCAACTGCGTCGTGGAACGGCTCAATTTCCAGCAGATCCCCGAGCACGCGCGCCACATCGCCGAGCGCTTCGTGAAGCCCTACGCGCGTCCCGTGGCCGAGGTCACCTACACCTTTCCGTCGGCCTACTGGGATCCGGCAGAGTGGCGAAAGGCGATCGTCCCCATCGATGAGCTGCGGCCCTACCTCATCGAGGCGGTGCAGACGCTCATCGCCGTGGGTGTCGAGGTCCAAGCAACGGGCACCTGCGGCTTCCCGCCGTGCGTGCTGACCGGCGTGGACGAAGCGATGCGCTTTCTGCCGCCGGAAGCGGTCGATCGCCTCGACGCTTCGGGGCGCCGCTTCGGGAAGGTCTGCAGCGAATGCGTCATGCAGTCGCGCTGCTTGGGCGTGCGCCACGAGTACCAGACGGTCCATGGCGAACGCGGCCTCGTGCCGTTCCGCACCGCACCGAACATCAAGGCGAACGCCTTCGTCTCGAACGCCCGCATCGACGTCGGCTGAGCCCTACAGCTTCAGCTGCCGCACGCGCATGAACCACTCGGCCCCGCGCGCGACCCGAGCCATCGCCCCGGTCGCCCACCAGAGGTTCAGCGAGATGCTCAAGGAGAGCGCTCGGGCCTGGTGCCACCACATCGGCGGGATGTAGAACAGGTCGCCCGGCTCGAGGTCCGCGACCATCAGCGGCGCGTGTTCGAAACGCGGAAACCGCTTCAGATCAGGCTGTTCCGCATCGACGGGGCTGTAGTTCGGTACGCCCGAGTGCCACGCGTGGCGCGGCACGCGAAAGCCCTGCCACGGGTCCAGCAAAACGAAGCGCTTGCGGCCATTGATCTGCGCATAGAGGTTGTACGGCAGGTCACGGTGGAACGGCCCCTTCGTCCCTTCGGCGCCGAACCAGAAGCGCGACCGCAGCCATGGCGGAGCGCCGCAGTAGGCCGGCAGCCGAACGTCGTTCATCAGCTCGGGCAGCTTCTCGTGCACGCGGAAGACGACGTAGAGCGGGTGCGGCCCCGGCTGTGCGGACACCTCGCGCGCGAAGTCGCCCAGCCGCACCTCTTCGTAGTTCAACCCCTTCTGCGGGTCGTACAGCGTGCCGCCCAGAGCGCGAATGGCGGGCACGAGCCGCTCGCCGAAACGCTCTGCGAGCCGCTCGGGCGTCCACAGCTCTCGCGCGGGCCAGTCGTTCGCGGCGCCCGTCAGAATGACCGGTCGCCCCGGCTTGAGATAGCGCGCGACGAACGTCTCCGGCGACGGCGGGTCTATCCGTTCGATGGGCGTCATCGCCTTCATGCGGGCCCGAACTTTCCCACGTTTCGTTACAGTTCGCGCGATGAGACCCGGGCGAAAACTTCCGCGCGGCCAACTCTATTTCGACGCGTTTTCGGCGTTGTCGGGACTGACGCGCCACATCGCCGCGCCTCCGGCGCCGGGCAGCGTCGTCCGCGCCTTCGAAGAGGCGTGGGCGTCCGCCCATGGCGCCTCGCACGCGATCGCCCTGCCCCATGCGCGCACCGCGCTGCACCACCTCCTGACCGCCCTCGCACTCCCCAAGGGCAGCGAGGTCATCACCACTCCGGTGACAATTCCAGAGGTCATCAGCGTCATTGCCATGCAGGGGCTCGTGCCACGCTTCGTCGACCTCGCCCTTCACTCGGCGGCGATGGATTTGTACGCGCTCGAGGAGGCGATTACCCCGAGAACATCGGCCATTCTGGTGACGCACCTCGCCGGCCTGCCGTGCGACATGGAGAGGGTCGCACGGCTGGCGCAGCGGCGCGGTCTCGTGCTTCTGGAGGACGTCTCGCAGGCGCCGCTGACGCGCTTTCGCGGCCGCATGCTGGGGCTCTTCGGCAAAGCCGGTTTCGCAAGCCTCACGCCGCTCAAGCCCGCCTCGACCTACTACGGCGGCATCACGATCACGAACGACGGCGCGCTTGCAGAGCGGCTTCGACGCATCGACGCTGGGGGCGGCGCGCCCTTCTCGAACGCCGAGCTCGCGGCACTCTGGTGGCGCGACGCGCTGCTCGACACCGTCACGGATCCGGCTGTTTTTTCGGCGTTCACGTACCCACTCGTCCGCGCAGGCGAGCGGCTCGACCCCGAGCGCATCCGCGAGTTCCAGCGCGGCAACCTGCTGAATCGGCCCGAGAAGCGGCGCCGCGTGGAACGTCTCGAAGCATTGCCTGAGCGCTATTTCCGTCGCTTCGGGGACGCGCAGGCGGCGGTGGGTCTCCGGGGCCTCACGCGTCTCGAGAGCGATCACGCCCGGCGCCGCGAACTCGCCCTGCGGCTTCACGATCGGCTCGTTCACCACGGCGTCTCAGGCACGCCGACGCTGACGCCCGACCACAGGAACGAAGGCACCTTCTGGCGCTATCCGCTCTGGCTGCCGAGCACCGCGGCACGCACGCACCTGCGGCGCGAACTCCTCGCCCGAGGCATAGACACGTCGCCCACGAATCTCGAGTGCCTGAGCCGCGAGCCGGCCTTCGCGCCGTTCAACGCCGAGACGCCAGAAGCCGCGCGGTTCCTGGACACGATGCTGTTCCTACCGGTGCATCCGACCCTGCGCGAATCCGACATGGATCGCATCGCCGACGCCGTCGCGGAGCTGCGGGAGCGCGCTTAGGCGGCCTTGCGCCACAGCTCGACGCCCTCACGCCGGGCGTTCTGGAACAGGCGCGCGCGCAGGCCCGTGCTGGTGTCGACCTCGCTCGGCGTCGCCAGCGTCACCTCAACCTCGAACGCGCCATCCCCTGTCGCCGCCTGACGTGCGATGGACATCGCCGTCTTCACGGGAAGCGTGCAGTCTTCCACCACGACCAGAAACGAGAACGGCGCCTCGGGGTCGAACCGGCGCGCTTGCGCACCAAACAGACGAACCTCGCTGACCAGCGCACGAATCGCCGGCGAGAGCGAGAAGAGGAACCGTTCGGCGAGGTGGGCCGCCTCGGGGCTGAGCCGGGCGAGTGCGGTGGGCGCGAGGCGGAACATGCGCGCTTCCTCGCACGCGACCACGGACCCGTCAAGGCGGTCGGCTCGAGGGGTGCAGCCCCTCCCGAAGGCTGTTAGAACGCGCCGTCTTTGATGCGCCATGGCGGCGCGCGAGGAGCATGAAGATGCAGCTGAAGGACCTGAAGATCATCGTCACGGGAGGCGCCGCAGGCATGGGCGCGCACTTCGTTCAGCGCCTCCTCGAGGCCGGCGCGCAGGTTGCCGCGGGCGACGTCAACGAGGCAGGCCTCGCCGCGCTTCCCCCCGGCGTCCACCGCCGCAAGCTCGACGTCTCGAGCGAGGCCGACGTCGAGGCGTTCGTCGCCTGGGCCGCGGAGCAGATGGGCGGCGTCAACGGCCTCATCAACAACGCCGGCATCCTCCGCGACGGCCTGCTCGTGAAGAAGGACCGCGAGACCGGCGAGGTGAAGAAGCTGTCGCTCGACCAGTGGAACGCCGTCATCGGCGTCAACCTCACCGGCGCCACGCTGATGGCCCGCGAGGTCGTCTCGCACATGGTGAAAAGCGGCCAGAAGCCCGGCGTCATCGTGAACATCTCGTCGATCGCGCGGCACGGCAACCGCGGCCAGTCGAACTACACCGCCGCAAAGGCCGCCCTCGCCGCGAACACCGTCACCTGGGCGAAGGAGTTCGGCACCTTCGGCATCCGCGTCGGCACCGTCGCCCCCGGCATGATCGAGACCCCGATGACGCAGGGCATGAACCAGAAGGCCCGCGATGCGCTCGTCGCCGCCATCCCCGTCGGCCGCATCGGCCTGCCCGAGGACATCTGGCTCGCCGTCCGCTTCATCCTCGAGTGCGACTACTTCAGCGCGCGCACCATCGATGTCGATGGCGGCCTGAGCATGTAAGTTCGGCCTGAGTTCGAAAGAACGGAGACGCCTCGGATCCGATGAGATTCGAGGCGTTTTCGTTCCGCAAGCGCGCGCACGTTTCGCACCGGCGTCACCTCGCCTTCGTCTCTCTCCCGACAGTGTGACGCGGGAGGCTTGTCGTCCACTGGTAGACGGTGTTCAGTACGCGGCCATGAACCGTCCGGTCTTGCATCTCCTCCTCGCGACGGCGATGGCGACGACGACAGCGACGGCCGCGCCGAAGCCCAAAGCGACGCCGCCGAAGTCGACCGCAGCCGCCGCAGTCAGTCCCCCGACGACCCCCACGCGTGCGGAGCCCGTGACGCCGGCTGCGGCACCGGTCGCGCCGCCGCCGGTTGCACCGGATCCGTCGCCTGCACCGCCCGCCGCTGCACCTGTCGTCGCGCCTCCTGCGACGACGCCGGTCGTGGTGCCGAGCACGCCTCAGCCGCCCCCGCCGCCGCGTCATCAGCTCGGCATTGCGCTCCGTGTCGGCGCGCTGGTGCCCGCGGGACGCTATTCGGACGTGTCGATCACGACGACGGCGGCCAACGTCGTCGAGACGCTGGCTGGACGTGGCGCGACCTTCGCCGGAAGCCTGCAGTTCCAGTGGTCGCCGCCCGTGCTGGGCCACGCGCTCGCCTTCGGCGTGGAGGCCGGCTTCTACCCGCTCTCGGGCGACGGCAGCCTGTCGATGCCGAACGATCCCGACTTCGGGACGCTGACCTACGGCTGGTCGATGCAGGCGGTGCCAATCATCGTGGGGGCGAGCGTCGCGCTTCCGCTGAGCACTCTGCCCTGGTGGCCCGAGCGGCTGCGGTTCGCGCTCGAGGCGGGCTTCCTCGCGAACTACGCACGCGTGACGACCACCTACACCTCGGGTGCCGATCCGGTGATCGGTGCGCCGCAGAGCGGCTGGGCGCTCGGCTTCCTCGCGGGCCTCGAGGGCGCGTTCCGCCTCGGCCCGGGCCAGCTCGTTGTGAACGTCCGGTACCTCGGCGCCTTCACCGACCTCGGCCTGCAGACCGCCTATCCGACGCAACCGTGGAACGCCAAACCGGGTGACGTGCAGGGCACGAACGTGCTCGCCGGCTACCGCCTGAACCTCTCGCTGTGATGATGGAGACCCTTCCCATGAAGCGATTTTCGATCGCCCTGTCGCTGGCGCTCGCGGCTGCGGCCTGCAACCAGCAGCCGTTCACGGTCGACGTGGCGCTGCGCGTCGTCTCGGTGGCGCCCTCCGGCAACGCCGTGGGCGTGACGCGCCACCTCGAGAAGACGCCGCTCGTCGTCCGCTTCAGCGAGGCGCTCTTTGAGGGCGTCTGCACCGAGGACGAAACGCCCTGCCCCGCGAAGGCCGTCTCTCCCGATCATTTCACGCTGAGCAAGGTTGGCGCCGAGGGCGCGATCGAGACCGCGCTGACGTACGACCCGGCGACGTTCGCCGTCTCGATCACCCCGACGGCGGCGCTCGACTATTCGTCCGAGTATCGCCTCGTGGTCTCGTCGCAGGTGCGCCGCGAGCGCGACCATTCTCGGCTTCCCGTGGACGTCGCCTCGACCTTCCGCACCGAGGATCCGCCGCCGCTGCGCGTGCTTTCGGTGACACCGGGCGACGCCTCCCGCGGCGTCGAGCGCACGCCGACCGTGACGGTGCGCTTCTCGGAACCGGTGAAGTGCGCGTCCCTCGGGGGCACGAACGCGCTCCTCGTGGAGGACTTCGACGACCACCCGCACTACGCCGACCGCGCGGTGCGGACCGTGCCCGGCACCTGGAGTTGCCGCGAGCCCGCCGCCGATGCGGTCGACCGGCTGGAGGGCACCTCGTGTGCCGCCGACCCGTCGCTGTGCCTCGTCACGTTCGCGTTCTCCGACCCGGCACCCGTGTTGACCTGGTCGTCGCAGGTTTCGCTGACCCTCGTGGGCGGAACATCGGCGGCGGGCCCGGTGGAAAGCCTGCGCGCCACCACGACCTCGGGACAGTTGCCGACGACCTTCACCGCCGGCTTCCGCGTCGAGGACCCGGCGCCCCTGCAGGTCCTCTCGCTCTCACCCGCCGACGGTGCAACCGGCGTTGCACGCACGCCGGAGCTGAAAATCAGGGTCTCCGAGCCGGTCGACTGCGCCTCTCTGGGTGCGGGCAAGCTCGTCGTGACGGAGGACTTCGATCCGCATCCCGACACCGCCGCGCTCGCCACGCGGACGCTCTCCGGCACCTGGAGCTGCACCGAGCCGGCCGAGGCGGTCCGCTTTGAGGGGAGCGCTTGTGCGACCGCGCCCGAGCTGTGCCTCCTGACCTTCGCCTACGCCGACCCGACACCTGTGTTGAGCTGGTCTTCCGTGATTTCGGTGGCGCTGAAGGGCGGTTCGTCCGCCGAGCGCCCGATCGAGAGCCGCCGCGCCACGAGCGTCTCGGGACAGCTTCCTGAGGATGTGCGCACCACGTTCCGTGTGATCGATCCGCAGCCGCTCACCATCACCGGCATCAGCCCGGGCGACGGGGCGACGGGCACGGCGATCGACAGCAGCATCGCGGTGACCTTCTCGCGTCCGCCCGACTGCGAGAGCGTGCGCCAGACGGCCGTGGTGGAGGAGTTCCGCGATTCGCACCCGAACGTCC